>Ga0079226_10004479_pt1 | contig 10677 bp, 6 predicted proteins | sample Poulit2014_FD_76345 | JGI IMG/M metagenome (GOLD analysis project Ga0079226, IMG submission 76345) | Agricultural soil microbial communities from Georgia to study Nitrogen management - Poultry litter 2014 | ecosystem: Environmental > Terrestrial > Soil > Agricultural land | place: USA: Georgia...
GCCCGGCGATAATGTGACCATGGACGTGTCCCTGATCCAGCCGGTAGCGATGGAAGAAGGCCTCCGATTTGCAATCCGTGAAGGTGGCCGCACGGTCGGCGCCGGAGTGGTGACTGAAATTACAGGATAATTGTTTTATCCGCATAAGTTTTATTGCTGAGGAGAATAAGCCTCTTTGTTGGCTTATTCTCTTGGCATTTACGGGTGTAGCTCAATTGGCAGAGCAGCGGTCTCCAAAACCGAAGGTTGTGGGTTCAAGTCCTTCCACCCGTGCAGGAACGAAGTTGAAGTATTGATGAGGTGAAGGGCTGCTCTGCCAGAAAGAATGAGCAGCGGTCTCCCTATCCGCCAGCCGTCGGATGTGGGTTCAAGTCCTTCCACCCGTGCAGGAACGAAGTTGAAGTAATGAATTTGATCTACTCATAAATGAATAGTAGGTGGAGGCTGAAATTAATAACTTAGTATTTCAGGTATCTACCAAAATATGAGTGGCTCGTTGGCCGTTATATTAGGTCGAAAATGGCCAATAAGAAAGTCTTAAAAGCTATCGTTATATATGAAATCTTAATTTTGCATTCTCAATAGACTGAATGATAGACCTTTTGTATAGTTATTGAACTGATTTATAGCTAATGAACAAAATTAAAGAATATTTAGAAAATGTCCGCAAGGAAATGAAAAAGGTTTCTTGGCCGGACCAGGATGAGCTTGTTGACTACACCATTGTTGTCGTAATATTTACGATCTTATTATCGATATTTATATTTGGTGTAGATCAAGTTTATACCACCATTTTAGAGGCACTTTATCAATGACACAAGAAGATCAGCACAAGTGGTATGTAGTTCGCGTATTTTCCAGCCATGAGAAAAAAGTAAAGCGTTATCTTGATCGTGAGATAGAGATGCAGGGACTGGAAGACAAAATAGCTGAGGTATTGATACCTACTGAAACGGTTGTTGAAATACGTTCGGGAAAGAAGCGAACAAGAGAGAAAAATTTCTTTCCCGGTTATATACTGTTAAAAACCCTCTATGATGAAGAGGTGAACAATCTAATACAGGGAGCTCCCTCTACGATAGGTTTTCTTAAAACAGGCAAGACACAACATACTCCGAAACCACTCCGTAAGCCGGAAGTTGATCGAATATTGGGACGCGTTCGTGGCGAAGACGATATGTCTGGTGAAAGTGGCAAGATTGAAATACCCTATGACGAGGGCGACCTTGTAGAAGTTATAGATGGACCTTTTAAAGATTTTGATGGAACCGTGCAGGAAGTAAATGCAGAAAAATTAAAACTGCGCGTTCTTGTTAGTATTTTTGGTCGAAAGACCCCGGTTGAAGTTGATGTGAACCAGGTAGAACCTGCAACTTAACCACTTTAAAATCACTGATGCAAAGTGAGCTATTACGCGGCAATAAACAGATAAGTACAATTAAACTATAATGGCAAAACAAGTAGATACCGTACTTAAGCTCCAAATTCGGGGTGGTCAGGCAAACCCTGCCCCTCCCGTAGGACCTGCTTTAGGTCAGGCTGGTATTAATATAATGGAGTTTTGTAAGTCTTTTAATGCTGAAACACAAGAAAAGGCCGGCACCGTTATCCCGGTTGAAATTACTGTATTTCAGGATAAGTCTTTTTCATTTGTAACAAAAACTCCACCTGCTGCAAATCTGCTAAAAAAAGCTGCTGGTATAAAATCCGGTTCCGGAGAACCTAACCGAGATAAGGTTGGTGACGTTACCTGGACCCAGTGCAAAGATATTGCGGAACAAAAAATGCAGGATCTTAATGCTTTTGAGGTTGAAAACGCTGCAGAAATGATTGCAGGTACAGCCAGAAGCATGGGGCTTCGAGTGCAACGAGATAAATAGAAACTGATAAATAAATATGGCACAACGAGGAAAGAAATATCGAGAGGCCGCTGAGCTCATTGACTCTGAGTTGGAATATTCGCTTGAGGAAGCGTGTGATCTTGTTAAAAAGACCTCTAAGGCTAACTTCGATGAATCCGTCGATTTGGATATACGCCTGGGCGTAGACCCACGGCATGCCGATCAGATGGTGCGTGGTTCTGTTACCCTGCCGCATGGCACAGGTAAAGAAGTACGTGTACTTGCTTTAGTAAATGAAGCCAAGCAAGAAGAAGCTGTAGAGGCCGGAGCAGATCATGTAGGCCTTGATGAATATATAGAGAAAAGTGAAGACGGCTGGACCGACATAGATGTTGTCGTGGCCAGTCCAGATGTTATGGGTAAGATCGGTAGGCTGGGGCGTATTTTAGGCCCTCGCGGACTGATGCCTAATCCCAAGAGTGGTACCGTAACGAATGATGTTGCTGAGGCTGTAAATGAAGCTAAATCCGGAAAGATTGATTTTCGTGTAGATGATTATGGAATTCTGCACAGTTCGATCGGTAAGGTGAGCTTTGATGCTGATGAGCTTCGGGACAATGCAAATAAGTTTATGCAAGAGGTAATGAGTTTACGACCTGCCTCTGCAAAAGGCTTATACATACGAAGTGCCTTTATGAGTGCTTCAATGGGACCGAGCATAACATTAAGTCGTTCATCGGTAATTTCTGTATAGAAATTATAAAAAACAGAGTAACTGAATAATGCCAACATTAGAAGAGAAAAGAGCAGTCGTTGAGGAAATTACAGCAGAACTCGATAGTTCTGGTGCGGTATATATCGCAAACTATTCGGGGATGTCTGTCTCGGAAGTCAACGATATGCGAGGTGAATTCTTCGAAGATGATATCAGCTATCATGTGTATAAAAACACGCTGGTAAAAAGAGCTATGGACGAAGTGGGAGGCTATGAAGAGTTATATCCCCACTTGGTTGAACAAAATGGCTTTGCTTTCGTAGAAGAAGAGCTTGCTGCACCCGCAAAAGTGATCAAAAAGCTGTACGACGAAACAGAAAAGCCCAAGTTTAAGGCCGCCATCATCGACGGAGATTACTATGGTGAGGACGAGCTGGAGACTTTGGCTGCAATGAAATCCAAAAGCGAAGTTATTGGCGATATTGTCGGACTTCTGCTTGCTCCTGTTTCAAATGTGGTTAGTGCAATTAGTGCTCCCGGCAAAAACATCGCCGGTGCCCTCGAAACTATCGCCGAAGAAGGCGAATAACAAATAATATACTATATTAAACGAATTTCAATTCATAAAGATCAATCGGAGAAATAAACATGGCTGACGTAAACGATTTAGCTGAACAATTAGTCAACTTAACAGTAAAAGAAGCAAACGAACTCGCTAATGTTCTTGAAGAAGAATATGACATTCAACCTGCATCCGGGCCGGCTGTTGTAGCTGCTGGCGGAGACGGCGGTGGGGAAGAAGAGCAAACAGAATTTGATGTTGTTCTTAATGGTCCCGGAGACAAAAAAATTGCCGTCATTAAAGAGGTAAGAACAATTACTGGGCTCGGTCTTAAAGAAGCTAAAGACCTGGTCGATAATGCACCTAACCCTGTTAAAGAAGGGGTTGACGAAGCAGAAGCTGATGACCTTAAGTCTAAGCTTGAAGATGCAGGCGCAGAAGTGGAGCTTAAGTAATTAAATTAAGCTCAAATTATATTATTTGCCTTTAGCCAATATCGTTATTTTACGGTATTGGCTATTGGCGTCTATTTGTATGCTTGCAATATCCCTGATGATAGTAGGGAATTAAAGGCAACAAATGCGGCTTATCATCATCTCATTAATTTTAAAGGAGAGGTTCCTTTGAGTACACAAAGTAATTTGGAAAAAATTCCTTTTACAAACCGCCTGACCTTTGCCAGTACTGAACATGTACTTGACTATCCTGATTTTCTAGATATACAATTGGATTCATTCGGGCAGTTTACGCAGCTGGATATTGCCCCGGAAGATCGCAAAGTCCAAGGGCTTCAAAAGATTTTTAAAGAAAATTTCCCAATACAGGATTCTCGCGAAACACATATTCTGGAGTTTTTGCACTACAGTGTGGATACCCCCAAATACAGCATGAAAGAGAGCCAGGACCGGGGACTTTCGTATGCCGTTCCACTAAAAGCAAAGCTCAGGCTCTCGGCCGTCGATGATGACGATGAAACGACCGAGACCATTGAGCAGGAGGTGTTCCTGGGAGATCTCCCCTGGATGACAGAGCGCGGTACTTTTATTATTAATGGCGCTGAACGGGTAATAGTTAGTCAGCTGCATCGTTCACCGGGAGCATTTTTTGGGCAAAATACGCACCCCAACGGCACGCAGCTGTATAATGCACGTGTGATTCCGTTTAAGGGATCCTGGATAGAATTTTCAACGGATATCCGGGATGTGCTGTGGGCCTATATTGACCGAAAGAAGAAGGTCCCATTTACGACCCTACTGCGCGCATTGGGCTATTCCTCTGATGAGGAGCTGTTTAATCTTTTTGGACTTTCTGAAAAAGTAGAAGTTGGTTCTAAAAAAGACTTTAACGAGAATCTCGTCGGTGAACGACTGGCATTGGATATCGTTGAAGAGAAAATGGAAGAGGTGGTAGATGATGAAACCGGAGAGGTTACGGAAGCATTAAGCCGCAATGTATTGCTGGAGATTGACCACGAGCTGACAGAAGATGACTACGGAATGCTTGAAGAAGCGGACGTAGACTTTGTTAGGATTCAGAAGATGTCTCCTGAGGATTCTGAGCGTGATGTATTTATGAATACCTTGCGTAAGGATCCTACACACGATGAAGAATCGGCACTGGGCGAGATTTATCGGCAGATAAGAACCGGTAAAATGCCTGATCCGGAAACAGCCCGCCAGGTGCTTGAGCGACTGTTCTTCAGTGATAAAAAATATGACCTCGGAGAGGTTGGCCGTTACCGGCTGAACAAGCGTCTGAAAATAGACGTTGATATGGATATCCGATACTTGGTGAAGGAAGATATTGTAGCCATCATCAAGGAGGTTATCCGTCTTAAGAATATGAAATCACAGGTGGATGATATTGATCACCTGAGTAACCGCCGCGTTCGTACCATTGGGGAACAATTGGGACAACAATTTTCAATAGGTCTTTCCCGAATGTCGCGAACGATAAAAGAACGAATGAATTCCCGCGATGCTGAGCAGCTGACACCGCAAGACCTGGTAAATGCCCGCACGATATCGTCGGTTATTAATACATTCTTCGGTACCAATCAGCTTTCCCAGTTTATGGATCAAACGAATCCAATGGCCGGGCTGACGCATAAACGCCGAATGTCAGCATTAGGACCAGGCGGGTTAACGCGCGAGCGTGCCGGCCTGGAAGTCCGGGATGTTCACTATACGCACTATGGCCGGTTGTGTCCTATTGAGACGCCGGAAGGTCCGAATATTGGGCTGATAACCTCGCTGTGCGTACATGCGAAGGTAAATGACTTTGGATTCCTCGAAACACCTTATCGTAAGGTGGAAGAAGGGCACGTAACTGAAGATATTGAGTATCTGTCCGCTGAAGAGGAGGATGAGTCTATTATTGCCCAGGGTAATGCAGTATTGGGCCACGATGAGAAGGGGGCTGTGTTTAAAAATAACAATATATTTTCCCGTTTCCGGGAAGATGAGGTTGGTTTGGCCACGCCCGACGAAGTCGATTATATGGATGTAGCTCCCAACCAGCTGACATCCGTAGCAGCGGCATTAATTCCCTTCATTGAACATAACGATGCCAACCGCGCACTTATGGGCGCAAATATGCAGCGGCAGGCGGTTCCGCTCTTACGGCCGGAAGCTCCCGTCGTCGGTACGGGGCTTGAATACCGTGCGGCCAAAGATTCACGGGCTATTATAACAGCCGAAAAAGATGGCGAAGTAGTTTACGTCAGCTCCAAAGAGATACACGTGAAGTACGAACGATCCGAAATGGAGCAAAACTGTTACTTTGATGACGGGGTTAAAAAGTATGAGCTGACCAAGTTCGAGCGAACCAATCAAAGTACCACGATCAACCAAAAGCCTATTGTTGATGTAGGGGATAAGGTAGTTAAAGGACAAACGCTAGCCGATGGCTGTGCTACTGACCAGGGAGATCTTGCGCTTGGCCGTAACCTGCTGGTAGGCTTTATGCCGTGGAGAGGCTACAACTTTGAAGATGCCATTGTTGTCAGTGAGCGCGTTGTTCAGGACGACTTGTATACTTCTATCCACATTGAAGAGTTCGAACAAGAAGTACGCGATACAAAGCGTGGTGAAGAAGAGCTGACCCGGGAAATCCCCAATGTCAGCGAAGATTCTACAAGGAATCTTGATGAAAACGGTATTATAAGAACCGGAGCACAAATTAAATCGGGAGATATCCTTGTAGGTAAAATTACTCCTAAAGGAGAAACCGACCCCACACCAGAAGAAAAACTCTTGCGTGCTATTTTCGGCGATAAGGCCGGAGATGTTAAAGATGCCTCGCTTAAAGTTCCGCCAGGTGTTTCCGGAACGGTTATTGACACTAAGCTCTTTAGCCGAAAGCGGGATGAGCAGATTTCTCGCCGAGAGGAAAAGAAACAGGTGGAACTGGAGAATGATCGCCATGCCAAGAAGGTAGATCAGCTCAACAGCGAGATGGTCGACAATCTATATAGCTTGCTTCGGGATAAAACATCGCCCGGTGTTTATGATTTTAGTGGTGTTGAATTGATGCCCAAAGGTGAGAAGTATCGAAAGTCTGATTTCCAGGAGCTTGATCCTGTTAATATTAATGAAAATATACAGTGGGCTACCGATGATGAGCTGGTAGAACACGTAAAATTGTTGTTTAGCAATTACAGGTCGCTACGAAGGAAAATCGATACCGAGGCTAAACGCCGTAAATATCAAATACAGGTAGGCGACGATCTGCCGCCTGGAATTATCCAGAAAGCCAAGGTTTATGTTGCTAAAAAGCGTAAGCTGCAGGTGGGGGATAAAATGGCCGGCCGACATGGTAACAAAGGAGTTATTGCCAAAGTAGTGCCCATAGAGGATATGCCTTATATGGAAGACGGAACCCCTATTGATATCTGTCTGAATCCGCTGGGTGTGCCATCGCGAATGAACCTCGGGCAGATTTATGAAACAATATTAGGATGGGCAGCCAAGAAAATGGGTGTGAAGTTTGCATCACCTATTTTTGACGGCGCTACCGAGGAGCAAGTAGAAGAACAACTGGAGAAAGCCGGCTTGCCTAAAGATGGCCGGGTTACCCTGTATGATGGCCAAACGGGGCAGAAAATGGATCAGGAAACAACGGTTGGGCAGATATATATGCTCAAGCTTAATCACTTGATCGAGGATAAGATGCATGCCCGCTCCATTGGTCCCTATTCACTTATTACGCAGCAGCCACTGGGTGGTAAAGCTCAGTTTGGAGGCCAGCGACTGGGGGAAATGGAAGTTTGGGCACTATATGCCTACGGTGCATCCAGCATTTTGAAAGAAATGCTAACCGTTAAAAGTGATGATGTTAAAGGTCGTTCACGCGTTTATGAAGCCATTGTGAAAGGGGAGAACCTGCCCGATGGCAATGTGCCAGAATCATTCAAGGTACTATTGCGCGAAATGATGGGACTTGGCCTTGATATACACATAGACTAATTACAACAACAGATTTTTACTGTTAAATAAAGTCAATCCGGAGGTACTTCATTGCCTACTACTAATACATTAACAGTTTCGAAAGATTTCGATAGCATTGGTATTTCTTTGGCCTCGCCAGAGACTATTCTTTCGCGTTCACACGGCGAAGTTCTGACACCTGAAACCATTAACTACCGCACCTTTAAACCGGAAATGGATGGTCTTTTCTGTGAAAAGATCTTTGGCCCGGTTAAAGATTATGAATGCCACTGCGGTAAATACAAACGTATCCGCTACAAAGGCATTATTTGTGACCGTTGTGGCGTTGAAGTGACGCGTAAGGCCGTTCGCCGTGAACGTATGGGGCATATTTCTCTGACGGTGCCGGTCGTTCATATCTGGTACTTCAAATCACTGCCCAATAAGCTGGCCTATTTGCTGGGCTATTCTTCTAAAAACTTAGAAAAGATCGTCTACTATGAGACTTATGTAGTGATGAACCCCGGCGTAGCCCGTGATCTCGGGTATAAAAAAGGTGACCTGATATCAGAAGAGGAGTATTATGATATTCAGGAACAGCTCCCGGAAGATCAGTGGGAGATGGATGATGAGGATCCGGATAAATTCCGGGCAAAGGAAGGTGCGGATGCCATTGAGGAGCTCCTTTCTACTCAAGACCTTGATAAGCTGGCTTATCGCCTGCGTTATGAGGCGCGTAATGAAACCTCGAAGATGCGTAAGAAGAAAAAGCTGAAGCGTCTGCAGGTTATTGAAGGCTTCCGTGCAGCTAATCAACACACTGAAAACCGTCCGGAATGGATGGTACAAAGTGTTATTCCGGTCATTCCACCGGAGCTGCGTCCGCTTGTTCCCTTGGAAGGTGGACGATTTGCAACATCTGACCTTAATGATCTGTATCGTCGCGTAATTATCCGTAATAATCGGTTAAAGCGACTGATGGATATCAAGGCGCCGGATGTGATTCTCCGTAACGAAAAACGGATGCTCCAGGAAGCTGTAGATTCTCTCTATGACAATTCGCGTAAGTCAAATGCAGTACGGAGCAATAACCGTCCGTTGAAGTCTCTCAGTGACATGCTGAAGGGAAAAGGCGGACGTTTCCGACAAAATCTGCTTGGTAAGCGGGTAGACTATTCTGGACGTTCGGTAATTGTTGTAGGGCCTGAGCTGAAGCTTAATGAATGCGGTTTGCCCAAAGAAATGGCTGTAGAGCTCTATAAGCCATTCATCATCCGCCGCCTTATAGAACGCGGATATGTGAAGACCGTTAAATCGGCTAAAAAGGTTGTAGATCGTCGTGATCCCGAAGTTTGGGGCGTGCTCGAGAATGTAATTGAAGGGCACCCGGTGATGCTTAACCGGGCTCCCACTCTCCACAGGCTTGGTATACAGGCATTTCAGCCGGTACTTATCGAGGAAAAAGCCGTGCGCTTGCATCCGCTGGCCTGTCCGGCTTATAATGCGGACTTTGATGGTGACCAAATGGCACTTCACGTGCCGCTGAGCCATGATGCTATCTTAGAAGCATCCGTACTGATGCTTGGATCCCATAACATATTAAGTCCTGCAAATGGTGATCCGATTACGATCCCTTCACAGGATATGGTCTTGGGCATTTATTATATCACCAAGATGGCCAGCGACCAGAAAGGAGAGGGTAAAACCTTTGCCAATACCGATGAGGTACTTATTGCTTATGACCGGGATCGCCTGGATATGCATGCTAAAATTAATGTCCGCATTCCGAAAACCAACGATGATGGCGAAGAAAACGGTTATGAAATTATAAAGACCACCACCGGGCGGGTATTCTTTAACCACATCATGCCGGAAGAGATGAGCTTTGTTAACCGGATGCTGGGTAAAAAAGAGCTCAGCACATTAATCGGCGATATCCATTATAAAGTGGGAACGTCGCGGACGGCGGCTTTCCTGGATAAAATGAAGAGACTCGGCTTTGAGGAGGTAACTACGGCCGGCCTGTCGTTTAATCTGGATGATATTGTCATTCCTGATGAAAAGCAGGAGCTTATTCAAAATACAGAGGATGAAGTAGAGGAAATTACTCAGCGGTATGAGATGGGCTTCATTACGGATAATGAGCGCTATAATCAGGTTATTGATAAATGGACCAGTACCACAAACCGGGTATCTGAGTCGCTATTTAATGCCTTAACAGAAGACCGCGAAGGATTTAATCCGGTCTATATGATGGCGGATTCGGGAGCTCGTGGTTCGAAGGAACAAATTCGTCAGCTTGGGGGAATGCGTGGGCTGATGGCCAAGCCACAAAAAAGCTCTATGCAAGAGGGAAATGAGGTGCTTGAAAACCCTATTCTGTCCTCCTTTAAAGAGGGCTTGACGGTACTTGAATACTTTATTTCTACCCACGGTGCTCGTAAGGGGTTGGCTGATACGGCTCTTAAAACAGCGGATGCCGGGTATCTTACCCGCCGTCTTGTTGATGTTTCTCAGGATGTTATTATTAAGGAAAAGGACTGTGGTACCCTCCGGGGCATTAAAATGAAAGCCCTTAAAGATCATGAGGACGTCATTGAAAGCCTGGATCGGCGCATCCTTGGGCGCGTTTCCCTCCACGATATTCATGATCCGCTAACGGATGAGCTCCTATGTGAAGCGAATCAGCTTATCGATGAAGAGGTTGCACAGAGCATAGCCGAAACTTCTATTGAAGAAGTAGAAATTCGTTCAGTACTTACTTGTGAGTGTGAGCAAGGGGTTTGTACAAAATGCTATGGTCGGGATCTGTCACGCGGAACGATGGTTCAGGTCGGAGAGGCCGTAGGTGTTATTGCAGCTCAGTCTATTGGTGAACCCGGCACACAGCTGACCCTTCGAACCTTCCACGTTGGTGGTACTGCTTCCCGGGTAGAAGCTCAGTCGCAACATAAGGCAAAGTTTGAAGGAAAAGTTAAGTTCGAAAATATTCGCGTAGTAGAATACGATGACGGAGAGGAACTCCATGACATCGTCTTGAGCCGCGCTGGCGAAATTAAAATCATCAATGAGGACGGAAAAGAGCTTACCGGTTATAATATACCCTATGGCTCTGAGCTCCTGGTTGAAGAA
>Ga0079226_10004480_pt1 | contig 10675 bp, 6 predicted proteins | sample Poulit2014_FD_76345 | JGI IMG/M metagenome (GOLD analysis project Ga0079226, IMG submission 76345) | Agricultural soil microbial communities from Georgia to study Nitrogen management - Poultry litter 2014 | ecosystem: Environmental > Terrestrial > Soil > Agricultural land | place: USA: Georgia...
AGCGGGATCGATGTCTCCCCGTCCATCAGGGCATTTTCATACCCCGGCTGTACAAACAGGTTGGGGCTTTCCACCTCTTCGATCCGGTAGGTGCCGCTTTTTAGCTGCTCAGGTGTCTGCAGGTATCCTTCCTCATTCGTCTCGAACGTATCAATGGTATCCACTTCCGGATAGCGTACCTTCATAGATACGTATTCCTCATTTTCCACATCATAGATCTTATATTTTGCGCTGTTCTTTAATACCGGCAGCCCGGTCTGGGCGTCCTTCTTAATGATCTTAAAGTAGAATTCATAGGGACGGTCATCGAAGACACGCCATGGCTGCGGCTCTCTGCTGTCCTCGTCAATCGTCACGAGGAATGGATTGATCCCGTTCATGTTTTCCGGCACTGTAGATTCGATTACGACATATTTTCCGTAAGGAAGTTCCGGAGAGAGAACATATCCGTTCTTATCGCTGAACATCTCTTCCGTAACGATCTTTTCCCCATTCTCATAGTAGGAAGCGCACTCTTCCTCACTGAAATCATAACCGATGAAATCTTCTGCAGTATATTCTGTGCCATTGGACGGCTCTAAGCTTCCATCCTTCACTCCGCTTAAAGAGCTGATCAGGTACACTTTAAACCCGGCCCCTTCTAACAGGTCTGTTTCCGTCTGGTCACCATCCTCAGAAATCTTAATGAGCTGGAACGCCTGTTTCTTGATCGTCTCCACCACGGTCACATCCCGGTGTACGATCTCCACTTCCTGACCCTCATAGGAAACCTCCACCGGATATTTCGTCTCATCAATCAGATAGGCATTGGAAGGTGGTGCAGAGATCTCCTGCACATAGTAGCTTCCAAGATACAGGTCGGTAAAATCCAGTTCCCCATCTTCGATCACACCCTGGGTCACCAACTCATCCTTCTCATAAAGAGTCCCGCTCTTGCCGTTTGGGTGCTGGATATCTTCTGCAGCATACAGCCCGTAAACAGCACCGTCTAAATCGCCATCCCCCTGGGATACGGAAGACTGGGTATCCTTGTCGATCTTTTCTATATGGATCTCACCCCGCACCTCCTTGTTTGTAAAAGTGTGGGCGAAGGTATAGGTGTAGGTTGTGTCATTCTGATACTCATAGTAGAACTCATAACGGTCGCTGCTCATATAGAAATATTCCGGAGCCTGGATCTCTTCTACTGCATAATGGAAATCAACGGGGATGTCAGCTGTAAACACTGCGTTGCCATCCGTATCAGATTCCACGCTCTGAATCAGTATCCCGGATTTTACAAGTACGGTGCCATCTGCCGTTGTAATGTCCTCTGCCGCATACAGCCCGAAGACAGCGCCTTTTAATGTCACATCATCGTTCTCGGATTTCTTTACGATATTGACTTCCACATTCGGGCGTGCATTCGTATAGGTTGCCTCTTCCTCTGAGAGTTCCACCGTCTGACCGGCATAGGAAAGAGTCACATCCTTCGTACGCTCTTCTTCGGATTCTCCGATCGTCAGGGAATGAGGCGCTTTTATTTCCACGATCCGGTAACTTCCCAGATAGAGCATCCCTGTCTCGCAGCTTCCATCGGCCCCGGTCATCAGCTCTTCTACCAGATCTCCTGCATGATGGATCAGGGTCTGTTTATCCTGGCTGTAAGTATCCTCTGCCGCATAGATCTTATACTGGGCATCCGCAAAAGCTGCATTTTCATAGATAAAAGAAAGATTTCCCTCTTCTCCGGAAACTCCAGATAACTTCTCTCCCTGTTTCCGGATCACGATCTTCCCTTTCTGTTCCTCGTTGGTCACCGTAACTGTCTGTGTTGTTGCAACTTTAAGTTCCACATTATAAACAGACGTGTTCAGCTTATAGCCTTCCGGAACAGAGATTTCTTTTAGGTAAACCGTTCCGTCTCCCATATTCAGCTCTGCTTTTGATGCGCCGTTCTCGTCTGTCGCCGGCATCTCTGTGATCAGGTCTGTGCATGCCTCGTCCCGGTAGATTCCGAACACTGCTCCTGCCAGGCGGACTCCGCTCTGGGCATCCTCCTTAATCACTTCCACCCAGGAGAAATCCATCCATTTGATGGAAAAGCTGACACTGGCGCTCGGTTCCTCATAGAACTCGCCATAACCGACATCCTGGTATCCGTCTCCTGCGGAAACCACCAGTGTCTTCCACTGGGCTCCGATCTGCCCGCTTAAGTTTCCGGTGTTCCATGTTCCATGAACCGTTTTTGCTGCGGTAAAATAGAACGTGGTTCCTCCGTAAATCGTTACTGTTCCTCCACTCTGCTCACCGCCATCTGTATCATGGTAGGTGACACCCGTCGGAAGGTTCAGGGTGATATAGTTTCTGTGATCCCCGTTTAATGTGATAGGATCTGTTCTCTGCACATCCCCCTCCAGATAGGCGTTTTCCTGTGTAGAGGAAAGGCTGATGGCTGCACTCGGCGGTGCCTCCTGACCGTAAAGGAACTGGATATATTCCCGGACTTTATACTTCTGAATCCCGCTCTCATAACAGCCGGTAAATCCTACGTCCTCTCCTGCATAAGCCACGCTGGCAGCAAGGTGGGTCATGATGTACTTCATGTCATTGCTATAGCCGCTTAAGTAATCTCCGGTCAAGTCTCCCGGGCCTCCATACCCATAGTACAAGACTTTTTGAAGATTTAAGTTGCTTTCATAAATCCCGGCTACATAGTCCGCTGACGGAGGAGAATTTAAGTTCGATTCAATACAGTATGCCAGCCGGTCATTAACATAGAAATAACAGGTGCTGTAGGATCCAAGATCACTGGGATACCAAATCCGTTCGCCCTGTACCAGGGTTGCACTTTCCCTTGTCGAGGCAAGGGCGGAAGGCACAACAGACAGATATAAGCCATCCTCTTCCGTTACGCCGTCAAGTTCAATCTCCGCCCCGGCAGGGTCAGGATCCTCATCTTCTGACGAAGCATCCTTATCTTCCTTCTGCTGGGACGAAGGAGTGCTGTTCTCTTTTGCGTTACTGCTGACCGTGATCGTCCGGACCACTTCATAGGTTTCACCTGTCGATTTTTCTACCCGGTAAATACAGTCGTAAGTTCCTGGCCGGTCCGCATCAAAGGCTTTTCCATCCTCATCAGCGGAGGCAACATAGGATACCTTATCCCCTTCCTCTGTATGGATCCCGGTAAAATCGCTGGCAATGTCAAACGCTTCCCCTTTCTCGATGGTCAGATCTTCTGCCTGGGAGTCTTCCTGGCTCTGTGATGCCGCCGCATATGCAGTGTCCGTCGGTACACTAAGAAGCGCAGAGCAGCCAAGCAGAACAGCCAGAAATCCTGCAGTCAGTCTCGTTTTCCAGTTTTTCTTCAAGTAAACTTCTCTCCTTTCGTTCCAAATCTTCATTCATAAAAGTGAAAATGGCGGCCTTACAGGGCAGGGCGATTATTTTGCCTTTCGTAAAGCCGCCGCTTCTTATAGATTCGCCCTGCCGCATGATTCAGGTCTATCCCGGATCATAAAAACCTCCCTTCTCATGGCTTTTAAGCCATGCAAAAAGGGAACTTAAAATAAGTTCCCCTTTTGCATAACCTAAATCTTATCCCTGCACATTTTTCTGAGACGGTTTCTGCCCCACTTATGCAGAATCGCATTTCTTCCGGATCTCTCTTGTCTCCCAGTCATCGATTCCTTTTTCATGTTCATCCCAAAGTCCGTCTTCCCCTACATCCCACAGTTCCCTTTTGCAGGTAAGGCCCAGCTCCTTGCAGACACGATAAGCCGAGTTACATCCTTTCCGGATCGTGTCTCTCTTTAACCGTTTTCTCGGGCACTCAAACTCCGGATTCCCATGTTCCTCTTTATCTTCACATTCCCTGCATCTTTCATCATAGTCCTCCTGACAGGTCAAACGGAGCATCTTGTCCATGTCATACATTTCATACACATGCTTCACGCCTCTCTCTTTCGCAGCTTTTAAAACTTCAGAAAGATCACGCCAGTTTCCGATTCCAGGGTTTCCAAGGAAACAGTCTCCTCTGATCTGGGAAGCAATTTCCGCTTTTAGGATTCCTTCTGTCAGGAAGATGCTCTCTCCCTCTGGTACGCCGGATACTCCCACCAAGCTTGATATGGCAGTCCCTTTTTCCATGCCGCTGCTGGAGAGCCAGACATATTTGTTCTTTTTTACCGGACGGTCAAGGCGGATCTGGAATCCCCGGAGAAACCCTTCGATATCATAGACCGGGCATAAATACCCTCGGTTTCCGTCATGGAAGTTAAGATCCCATTCTCCATCCCAGTTTTTAAAGAATCCAGGCACGCCTTCCAGCTTACAGCCGTCTTTGATCAAACGCCTTGCAATGGACAGACTTCCTTCCACATTGATACTTCGATACCCTTTCTCTATCATCCTCTGAATGATCTCATCACTTACGCCCCTCCGGACGAGGTCGTTTCGATGCACTTGTTTCAATTTAAGGTATTTCAGCATCGCACGATACGTCTGATCCACCTGTTCTCTATTAAGCGGCTCTGCCATCTTCTTTTTCTGGCTCCCGGCTCTTCTCTTTACCTTTTGGGACTCCTGCTGCATAGCTTTCCGGGATCTCATTTTTCCGTTTCCCTGACGCTGCTTTTTCCGGTAAAGCTCACGGTATGCTCTCTTATAGCGGTCCTTTCCCTTCATATGCTTCAGTTCTGCATAGAGAGTGACCATGTTATAACCGCTGCCGCAGTCATAGCAGTGAAAGACATTTTTTACCTGGCCGCCACCGCACACGCAGATGCTCGCCTTTCCCCGGGCATCCCCACAGAACGGGCAGACCACATTTGCTTCATTCTCCGGATCTTTCACCCGATAGCCTTTTTGGCAGTCTTCCAGTTTTTCAATCCCCAGGTAGGCGGCAACATCCATGATCGTAAAAGGCGCAGTATATTCTTCATCCTGAGTTTTTCTTTTTTTCATTTCACTACCACTTTCCTTTGTGAGGATGGACTCCTTTTGAAAACAGGAAAGAAGAAGGAGTTTTCCTTCCTCTTTCCCCGAAATGTAGGCTTACGCCGCTTTCTGTTCCAGATTTTCTAATACCATCTTTGCTGCATCACGAACACGGAAATCCGATCCCATGTATTCTGTTGCAAACCAGGAAAGCTGTTTACGCCCTGCGTCGCTTTTCAGCATTTCCTCAAATGTTTTCCCGGCAAATAGTGCATAGGGGCAGATGGTCTGCAGAGCTTCCTCAAGCGTCAAAGGCGTTTCTTCCTCATCCCGGATTTCCTCTTCCAGTGCTTTAAAGAAATCCTCTTCGTCTGCTTCATCGAACGGAACCTCTTCTGCCTCTGCAAAGCCGTTCTCATCTTTGGATGATCCGTCGGTTCCTGATGTATCCGCATTTTCTTCCTCTGCGGGGACATCCGCTTCCACTTCATCCTTTCGATCATCTCCCGGTACTTCTGGTTCCTCTGCTTCTTTCAGCCCATCTATCCTTTTCTCTGGTTCATGACTTCTGCTTTCTACAGATTCAGGAGCACTTCTTTCTGCATTTACTTCCTTCTCTTCTCCTGCTTCACTCTCTGTAAGAACAGAACCTGTACTTTCTTCATCTGCTCGAAAAGAACCCGCAAAATCCAATAGGCTCATCTGGGCGGTATCTTCACCGCCCCCTTCCTTGTGATGCCGCCCTTTTTTTCGTTTTCTTCTCTCTTTGTCATGTACCTTATCACTGTCCGGCGCATCCTGTTCTTCTCTTCTATCGTCTTCCTTGTCTTTCGCCGGCTCTGCAATTTCGCCATCTTCTTTGATAGGCTCTTTCCCTTTTCGATCATCCGGCTCCTTCTGTTCCTCATTCACGGTTACCGTTCCGTCTCCGCCAGAAGAAGCATCCTTTTTCTCACCAGATACAGCCTCAACCTGCTCTCCTGCTTTCTTTTCCGCAGGTAACTCTTCTTCTCTCAGATCACTCTCTTCTGCTTTCTGTTCCGGCAGATCAGGCACCCTTTCAGAATCGCTGCCTGCTTCCTGCGGTTCGTTCTGCGCCACTGGTGTTTCATCCTTCTTCGGATTCACACTGTTGCCAGACGGTTCGTCAGGAACCTTTCTCTCCGGACAGGAAGTTTCATCTGTACTCCGGAAACTGTCCTGGACTACTTTTTCTGCGCCAGGCATAGGGATCACCCGTCCTTTTCCCGATGAAGTGTAGGGAGCTGTCTCTTTATCTCCTCCAGATTCACCATCTCCATTCGGATGATGTGCCACTTCCTTTCCGTCGCTGGCCGGGTACTCTGCCAGCTCCTGCTCTGTTCCGCTATTCTTATCGCCACGTTCTGTTGCATCACCTGACGTTTTCCCGAAGATCTCTGCCGGGTCTGGTGCCGCAGATATCACCTGTTTGGCACTGCTGTCCCCATTTCCAGTCCGGTCGCCCGCGCTATTTTTCCTCTTCCCTGCATCTTCTGCAAGCCGTCCATACAAAGGGCTTTTTCCGACTACATCGGAAGGAGCTTTCTTCGGGTCTGTATCTTTCCGTCTTCCAGAAGCGGTTCTGCCTGTTCCCGGCTGATTCGGTATCTCCGCCTGTTTTGATGCACCGCCTGCCGGCTTGCCTTTCATATCCGGGTCTTCCGACACCTGTTTGATCTGGAATTTATACAGCAGGAAGTGTTTCAGGCCATAAGTCCACGCTGCTCCCTGTGCTTTTGCCGGAGAGTCTTCATGATCCCCGATCAGATGGATATGTACCGGCTCCCTTTCAGCAGGCTGGTCTGCATTCACAAGGCAGAAATACAGCTCGGAGGTATAGATCCATCGCCCATCCTTAAACTCTGTTTTGGAATCTTTCTCTTCCATCTCCTGGATACAGATATGGTACTTTGCAAAAGCCGGATTGATGATCTCATAGATATCATCGATCTTCACGAAATCATAATCCACTTCATCAGAATAATGTTTCTTGATCAGCTTCGGCAGCTTTTTCGATATTTTGATCAGTTTCTGCTGAAGATTCAGCATATGTCTTTTTTTCATCCTGTGTATCCTCCTATAAATATACCTGTGAGATATGATCCTCTAAATACTTTTGTTTCCGTTTCCCGAACGGAATCTTGAATGTGTAGATCCGTTCAAAGGGAATCTGGTTCTTTTTCAATCCATATTCAAACAAATCCCCGATCGGCACATCATTTTCCTTGTCATGAAACGCATGGACCGCACGTATCGCAATCTGTTCTGCTTTCCACTTAGGATCGAACAGCAGATAAAGGACCGGTTCTACCCCGTAAGAATCTGCTTCCTCCTGTCCATACGTCGCATCCAGATCCAACAGGAACATACGGTAAGCTCCCGGCCTGCGTTTTTCACGTTTCTGTTTCGTTTTCCTTAATGCAAGGCACTGCCTGATCTTCCTTCGAATCATAATGTTCTCCTTTCCTATGCGGCATCGGATATTCCTGATTTTTCCGCCTCGTAGAGCCACCGGTTCCGGATGCCCACTTTCCAGATCTCGGTGATATCCCACGCCTTGTCTTTTCCATACTTTTTGAGCAGATCCCGCTTCTCTTTCCCAGAGATTGTAGAAATAGGATAAATACCGAGGAAATTCCGAAGAATTTCCGGTTCCATATGGAACACATCATAGGTACCATTCTCTGCCTCTGTAATCACGGCAACTTCATCATCAATCCCTTTTACTGCTTCACGGATGCGCGTGATCAGAGCGATCCGCTCCCGTCTCTCTTCCTGATACCGTATCTTCTCCTGCTCCACAGCTTCTTTCAGGATCCGATTGATCCGGTACTGCTCTTTGATCCTTTTGCAGAACTTCCGGCCATATCGGAAGATAAAGGTTTCCGGATTCTTCAGATAGGAAAGATACGTCCGGTAATCGAAGTAATCCCGGTCCCCGTCAAAGGTAAACTGCCGGATGTCCTCTTTGAACCGTTCGGATTCTTCGCCTCCTGCAGCCTGTATCTCTGCTTCTTTCTTGATCCAGTCTCTGTACCTGCATAAAACGGAAGTCCTCTTCCATGGAATGATCGCTTTCTCCTTCCATCCTTCCTCTTCCCCCAGTAACTTTATGGCATACTTCTGGATTTCCCGCTCTGCCTGACGTTTACATTTCTGCTCGAAACGGAACTTCTGGTTCTCCGGAATCTCTAAGAAACTCCGAAGCTGGTAAGAAACATCCGTCAATTCCCAGGTATCCATGTTAAAGATTGCCAGAAACTGAAAGTCCCGGCATACATACCGCTCCTTTTCCGCTGTCTGCCCATAAACAAAAACAAACGGGCAATGGTACACCTTAATAAACTGCCATCCCCGTTCTGTAAGCGTCTGCTCTTTCCTTCTTCTCAGCCACCGGAACATCCGGCGTCCCTCCGTCGTCTTCTTTGCCCATCCCGGCTTTCTTTTTCTCTTCATTATTATCCTTTTCCTCCTTTCATACAAATGGCAGGCAGTAATCCGCAGCCCAGTACCTGAGGCTCTCTAATACCTGCGTTTTTTCCGGGGTTACCCAGATCCATTCTAAAAAGAATTCGGTCAGATGCTGCTGTTTCTCCCGCTTTGCAGTTTTCAGCTGCATCCAGAATGCCTGCATGAACTCATCTTTCTCCCGGTCAGAAATCCTGCATAACAGATTCCGCATTTCTTCAGCTTCTGTGCCTCCCGGCTGTTTCCATTTTGCCCGGAAGAGAGGCTTGCACTTTGGCAGGTCGGGAAATTGTATGACAGCCATCTTTGCCACCTTCACCGCCCACAGCTCTTCTTCCTTCCATTCCGGAAGAGTCGTCAAAAACTGCATCCAGCTTAATACCAGGTAATCCATATTTCGGCATATTGTCTTTTTCCGCTTGTCACCGCGGATCTGCCGCAACAACTTCTGGGTTTCCCAAGTGTTGCCTGCTCCTTTTTTCGCTTTATAGTCTTCAGCCATACGAAGCAGGAACCTGGCATACCGGATTCCTTCTACTCTTGGTTCCCTAAACATTTTCATATCGTATTTTGCTCCTTTCTTTCAGCCTTCAGATAAACGGTAGATGTGCATCAATGTCACAGATCCAGGAGAGGTTTTTCCTGTTCCTGCAGTCTGCACGAAGCCAGCACATCCCCATCCGGGTGAAACTCTGCTGCAGGGTACGATGTTCGCTCATAAGCGCCTGTAAAAATCCTGCATACCGTCCTGCCGAATCCGTCCGAAGATACGTAGACAACGCTTTCGCAACATCTCGTGGCGATTCTGAATCAACGCTGCGGACTGTTTCTTTTTCAGATACCTCCTTTAAACTTGTAACTTTGGGAGGCTCCACCGGACGGTTATAGATCTCTTTCGCCAGCTGCACCGATGCCTCGTTTCGCGCATCATGATATTCCATCTTACTTAAGATCTCCAGCCACGCAAGGTTGAGATAGGTAAATGCCGTTTTTACGTCAGTTCCCTGTTTCCCCATTTCTTCTGCCAGAGTCTTGCCCCTGTCGATACACATATTGTTCAAATATGTTCCTGCAACCAATCGTTCCATTTCTTTTCCATTCTTAAGGTTCATCCTGTCTCCTTTCCCTCTGATTTCCTGTATCCGTCTAATACTGCACTTCTCCGGGGATGTCATAGTCCTGCCACTTTACGCTCTGGCATTTTGCTACTTTCTCCTCTAACTCCACCAGACTCCTGCCGCTTGCTCCCTGGCTCTGCGCCTGGAACAATACTTCGCTGATCCCGCAGTAAACTTCATATGCGCTGCAGGGGTCTTCCCCAAATGTTGCTTTGAAGCGCTCCACCATTTCTGCAGTCACTTTTTTCCCGAATTTATACCTGCTCATCACGCCGATCATAGTGTTCGCCGGATTCTCAATCGGTATTTTAACCAATTTCTCGACTGTTTTTTTGATCACCGTTTTATAACACTCAAAGGTTGACAAAAGATTCGTACTGAATTCTTTCATGTGTGTATTGTGGTCATGCTTCAGCCGCATATCTGTTCCCAATGCAATCTCATGCTTACCTTCCTGCAGGCTATAAAAGATATTGGCTCCGGAAGCCGCTACATCGGAAGAGCAGATCCGGATCGTTGCGCTTAATTTGCCCCGTACCTGTTTTCCGTACTTCTCCATAATCTCACTGTAGACTTCTTCCAGACGCTCATCTGAAACCTTCCATACCGCCGTCACCATGGACTGATCCGCATATCCTTCCTGGAACTCCGTTTTCTGATATTCCCCGTTGATATAGACCGACGCCTGCATAAACAGTTCGGACAAAGGGAATACCTGATATCCGTTTTTCTCTGCGGAATGGATCGCACGTACCTTTCCTTCTGAGAGCCGGATCAGCGCCTTTCCTTTCGCCACTTTCAGGCACTGGTTCAAAATTTCTGCGAACACCGGCCGAGACACCTTACCAAGTGCATTCCCGCTGATCCTCGCCCTGCTCTCCAAAGTGCTGATCGCAGTTTTCCCGATCTGGTATGCTTCTCCCCGGTCTGTTTTCAACATTAGGCCTGCTGATTTTTGTGTGTCACGGAAGATTCTGGCACAACGTTCATCCGCCTTTGACTCTGGAGCCCCAACCAGACGGCCCGTAGCATATACACGCATTTTTCTGCTTGGCACTGTAATCCATTGTGCCCTCTTTTCCGTCTCTGCAAGGTACTGATGCAGTTCTACTTCTTTCTTAAATCCTGTCGAAAAACCGTCCTCATAA
>Ga0079226_10004481_pt1 | contig 10675 bp, 6 predicted proteins | sample Poulit2014_FD_76345 | JGI IMG/M metagenome (GOLD analysis project Ga0079226, IMG submission 76345) | Agricultural soil microbial communities from Georgia to study Nitrogen management - Poultry litter 2014 | ecosystem: Environmental > Terrestrial > Soil > Agricultural land | place: USA: Georgia...
ACCGGGATGCAATGCCCACCCACGGCGATGCCGGGCTGATGGATATGAGAGTACGGCTGCGAATTGCTGGCCTCGATCACCTTGTACACATCGATGCCGTTGTCCTGCGCGAACAGCGCGAACTCGTTCGCGAGCCCGATGTTCACATCCCGGTAGGTGGTCTCGGCGAGCTTCGCCAGCTCCGACGCCTCCGGCGAGCCCAGATCCCACACCCCGTTGGGCTGGTGCAGGTCCGGGCGCTCATCGAAGGTGAGCGCGGACTCGTAGAACTCCCGCGCCCGCTGCGTGCCCGCAGGGGTGAGGGCACCGATGAGCTTGGGGTACTTCCGCAGGTCCTCGAACACGCGCCCCGTCAGCACCCGCTCGGGGGAGAACACCGCGAAGAAGTCGACTGACTCCTCAAGTCCCGAGATCTCCTGGATCATCGGCACGAATCGGGTGCGCAGCGTCCCCACCGGCAGGGTCGTCTCGTAGGAGACCAGGGTGCCGGGGGTGAGGTGCTCGGCCAGGGAACGGGTCGCGGCGTCCATCCACGCGAAGTCCGGCTCCCAGGTCGCGTCGTTGACGAACAGGGGCACCACGATCACGACCGCGTCTGCGCCCGGGATCGCCTCGGCATAGTCCGTGGTCGCGCGGAGCCGTCCGGCCGGGACCAGCTCGGAGAGCTTCTCCTGCAGATGCGCCTCGCCCGGGAAGGGTTCGATCGCCTGGTTGATCAGCTCCACCTGACGCGGATTCACATCCACCCCGACCACCTCGTGGCCGGCATCGGCGAACTGCACCGCCAGCGGCAGCCCGATCTTCCCCAGAGCGACAACAGCAGTCTTCACAGCGGTCCTTTCGAGAGACACCATCACCCGCCTCGAGCAACGGGGTCCAGAGTACCGGCCAAAGCCCGCACAGTTCGCCGCCATCAACACCCGGTCATCCACCAGAAATCGGGACCTGACGGAGCCCTGAAGCAATGTCGAGCGTAAACGTGCGACTTCTCGCTCGCGACCGGGGAACGCACCGAAACCAGAGGATCCGAGCCGCTCGATCCCGAAGCGTTCGCAGTCCGGTGTGCGCCTGATCTCCATCGCTCGCAAGAGCATCATGATTCCCGACCTGGGCCTACGACTCGCAATCACCGGTCGAACGGCAGCCCCGGTTCGCCGTCGACGTGACGGCTCGTCGCACATCGGGCCCGGCTACAGTGTCTCGGCGTGAGCGAATTCTTCTCGGGCCCCACCCCCGACGACGCCCCTGAGCGCAGAGCACCCCGGTGGATCCGCTGGAGCGGCTTCCTCGCCGGGGCGCTCGTCCTCGTCGTCCTCACGGCTGTGGTCACGCTCGGTGTGAAACAGCCGAACACGCCGACGGCTGACCCGAGAGGAGCTGACCCGGAGACGTCCGACCCGCACAACGACATCCCATTGGCATTTGGTGCTCAAGACACGGTTCTCGCCACCACCAAGGTTCCCGCCGGTCCGAGCCGCTCGCATCTCCTCCAGTTCGACGTCGCCGTGGGTGCGACGCCGACGGCGGCTCCGCGCGCCGCGATGGTCGGGCTCCGGGTGGAATGCCACGACGAGAGCGGTCGTGTCGAGATGCAGGCGAGGGGCAACCAGACGACGAACATGTTCATCTCCAAAGGCGGCTCCATGGCGGGCCAAGCTCTGTCTCCTGAGACCGATCAAGAGCTACGCTGTGATCTCTTGGCTTCCGCGCCGTACATCGAAGTGGAGGAGGACGGCCTTTCCTCCCTCCCCCTCACCGCCAATCTGCGAGTCGAACCGACCGACGGGGCACACCAGCTCGCGTTGCACCGGTTGAGCGACGCCACGCTCGTCCGCGAAGGCAGGACCGTCAACGTGCTGAGCCGGGAGATCGATGCACCCCGTGATCTCGAGCGGATGAGCACCACCTTGCGCCTCACATCCTGCACGGTGGTCGGGGGCTCCCGTGATCGGGGCCCCAACCGATGCACCGCGCCGATGACCGGCGAGGAGTCGTCCACGGTCCGCGTGAAGATCATCGGACGGTGGCTGAACGTCGAGGGGGAGATCCAGTCAACATCGACCTACTGGGACGAGATCCTGGCCATCGACTACGACACGCACCATGTGCCCTGGACCCTTCGGCAGGGCGCCATGGGCGACATGGTGCCCGAGGACGCATCGAGCCTGGTCCTCGTGGTCCAGGTCGAGAGCATCGCCGGGACCCCGTTCGTCGTCCACGCGGACGGATCGGACTCTGTGATCACTACGGTGCCCAGCGGTTCTTGAGCCAACTCCCGGGCTGCCGCGGCAGTCTCGCGACTCAACTCGCGGAATCGCACGCGCATCAGGTTTGTAAAAGGAAGGTGCTTCATGGATCATGATTCCGTCCCCTTCGAGATTTCCGGCCCGCGAACCCATCGGGTCTCGGACCTCCGTGAGGCCTATCGCCGGTACACCGAGCGCGGACTCGTCACCATGGCAGAGAAGATCGCTGCCGACCGTGCCTACGCCTCGAACGACGCAGGACACTTCGCATGGGACGTCTCGTACCTCGTGCGTGCGGCATGCATCGCCTGGCGCGCAACTGGAGATTCCAGCCACCTGCACTGGGCGGCGAATTGGGCCCAGCACATGGTCGAGCGCACCGATGAGGCCCGCGGGGTCGAGGACTGGCGAGGCAGGAGCTCTCCGGTCTGGTCGGCAGGGAGTCGCTACACGGCCGGCACCGCGCTCGTCGGAGAGATCGGAGGCGTGCCGCTCTCCCTCCAGGCGATGGCGGAGGGGGTGCGCATCGAGCGTCCCAGCTCCAACACCGCGATCATCCACACGCACAGGCCGGATGGGCAGGGCTGGTCTTCGCCCGAGGCTTCTCTCCTGCCGAGCGAGAAGGACTATCTCCCGGATGTCCTAGCCCGCCGCAGTGGAATGCACACAGTTCTCCTCCGAGGCCTCCCTGCTCCGGTCGACCTAACCTCGCTTCCAGCGGGCGAGCACCCGCTCCGGGAGCAGGTCGCTCCGCACCTGGTTCACACAGGGCTGATCGCGCGCTCCCTGATCGAGGCCGCCGCAACGATCGAGGACGCGGCCGACGACGGCATCTCCACCGAGGTAGATGCAGAAGGACTCTACGGCGCCGCGCTCCGAGCGCTGCTGGTTCATGACGACGAGATCCGGACCCGGTCCGGGCAGTCGTGGTACGTCACCCCCGAGGACTTCCCCACCCGGCGTCTCGGTCTCGAGCTGCCGCACAACCAGGTTGTGGACGTCGCGACGTCCTTCCTCTTGCTGGGACGGCGCCGGGGCGACGCAGGTCTTGAGAGCTTAGGGACGTCGCTGACGAGGCGATTCCTCAAAGAGATCGCGGCTCACGAGGCCGGGGAGCTCCGCCACCCCTGGTTCTACTATCCCGTGGACGCCGACACGTTTTCCGGGGTCTCCCGCTCGGTCCCCCTGGCCGAGCGCTGCGTGCCACCAGTCGCTCGCGCCGAGGACAGCTCCCACGCGACAATGCGCGTCCGTGCCCTCGTCGAATGGTACGCCTTCGACCAGGCTCTCGTATCGGATCAGGCGCTGAGCACAACCGCCATGACATTCCGGCGTTTCTACATGGCCCGCAGGAACGGTGTGGCGACATTGCGCTGGCTCCCCGGGGATGACAGCGACGCCCCCCGCTTCGGTCATAGCGATACCTTCTCGGGAGCCTGGGCCGCCCTCGCGCCATGGGACAGCACCATCAGAAGACGCATCAACTCGATGGCCTACCGCCACCCTCCGCGAGCGGTCTTCGGGGCTACGGTGCTTTCCTCGGCCGAGATCCTTGCACTCAACACCGGCACGCCTACTTGTGCTTCTTGGGGTCAAACCGCTCGAGGGTGATCCGTTCGTCCTGGTATGCAGGGATCTCGTGCCACCGGCTGGGCGAATGCGCCCATCGATCCCGGAAATAGCGCAGAATGTCGCTGCCAGTCTGGTCGACGATCTTCTCGAGGGTGTCGACGTGGATCCAGTGGTACTGGTTCACCTGCCTCCCGGCGATCCTCTTCCCGAAGTTGGTCGGATACGCCACGTGCTCCGCGTTGATCCACGGGACCTCGATCACGATCTCGTTGATGCCCTCGGCGACGTCGAAGCACCCGAGCTCGTGGTGGAACCTCACGGGAAGGGTACTGGTCAGAGGTTCATAGATCGCGTCCCCGATCTCCACCTTCAGCGCACCCGCCGACTGAACACTCACAGTAAGGTGCACCCGATTGGGCGCGGGCCACGTCATCCTGCTCAGCAAGAGATGAGCGGACGTGGAGCGCCCGGCTGCGAGAGATCGAGGGCCGCCTTTCAGCGCTTCTCCCGCAGGATCACCCTCGAGATTCCCCGCGTAGATGCCGCTGCCAGGCATCTCGACACGGCAATCAGTCACCTCAAGATCTGCATCCTGCGCCGTGAGCCGGAAGGATGCGCGTCCGGTGAGCTTGTACCGGGACGTCGCATAGTCCGGAGCGTCGTAGAGCGGGATGAGGTCTTCGATCCCCTTGACGGAGCGATGAAAGAGATCCCACGCCTGTTCGTCACGCATTGATTCCGCATAGTCACGGATGATGCAGGTCGCGGTAGTCCATCCGTTGAGCGTGCAATCGGGAGCCTCCGACGGATACTCCTCGATGACCAGGCCGCCCGTCTCCGTGAATCGAGCGACACCACCCGATTCCACCGGCACCTCGAGGCTCTCGAGGATCATCGACATCGGCTCCCGATACCGTTCGGTACCCGGCAGGGCGAGGAGCTTACGAAACGCCTCGACATATCGAGCCTGGGTCAGCCCGCTGTAGAAGGGCCGGGTGCGACTCGAGACCTTCGTAGAGTCCTGGCTGTAGACGAACGCCAGCCCACCCCCGATCTCGGTCATCTGATCTACAGCCGCGTCGGCCACCCGGCACGCGGCTGCGAGATAGGCGTCGTCCTTGGTGCGGCGATACTGCGCGGTGTAGTCAGCGATGACATACGGCCCATAGATCGGATGGCCGTAGAGCACGTCGCCCGTACGGCGCCCGGGGTAACCACTGGGGAGGAACTCAATGCGGTAGTAGTCCCACACGGCTTTGCGCGAAGCCTGCAGCGGAGGCAGCCCGACCTCTGCCTCATTCGTGATGTAAACCGTCTCGTCGGTCATCTCTGGCCGTTCCCTCTCGATGTCCAGGGGATGCCACGTCCATGTGATCGGTCCCCGTCCGTGCGTACTTTCATGCGCGAGCTGTGCTCGACACCCACGCGCCCCCTCAGTTTCGGGCGCGAAGGCGCTCCACGCGATCAGCGGTCCGGGACGAAGCAGTCGCAATCTCCTTCACGTACTCCCGGAAACTGATCTCCCAGATGACCCTGGTGAGTGTGGTCTCGTGAACGGCGGTCGCGGCTCCTTGCTCTGCTTCATCGATCATGGCGTGCACTACTTCGCTGTCGAAGGAACCGAGGGCCGCCACACCATCGCGAATCGTCTCCGAGATCTCTCTCCAGTCAGGGTTCTCCCACATCTTCGGTGCCGTCCTGGTCTGGGACGTCCCTTTGTAGAAGGGGATATCTGCCCATTCGGGGATGAGGAATCGCAGCAGGTGACGATGCACGTCACCGTACGGTTCCACATTCTTCATGGAGTACATCGTGCGCGGCAGAAGCTGCGGCGAGTACAGGGGAAGGAGCGTGGATCCTGTCGCTTGCGGATGGGACCAGTAAGGCATCTTGCTGAAGTGGTAGAAGTGGTCGAGTACCATGAATGCATCATCGTGACCAAGAGAGACCGCATCTGCGAAGAACGACTCCACGACGGCGCGCGAGTCGTCCTGTGCGCTGCCCGTGACGGCTCTCGCTCTCACCCCGGCAAGTTTCAGAAGCTGATCTCGGCCTGCCTCAGGCCCCTTGCCATTCAGCCTTTCGCGCACTGACGCCCCGATGAGCGTCCTGCCCTGGATCGCCTCGCCACCCAAACCGTTGATCCGAGGAGCTCGCTCCGGTTTGAACCCCTGGAATCCCTTGGCGCGATACGCAGACGTCGCGTTGTACGAGCCTTCCCAAGCGCGGTGCAGTGAAGCGTAGCGTCCGAGGGCACCGCCGTCCTCCGGAGAGACGACGGGCGAGACCTCATCCACCCGATGCTCTACCCCCTCGACTCCGTGACGCATGAGCTCCTTAGCCGTCGTCACCTCGCCCGGATCCGTGTTCACGGTGCGCACGGTATCCACCACGCCGGCCCTGATCGCTGCAGCTGCAGTGACGCGGGAGTCCTTCCCACCAGAAAGGTCGGCCACAGGGAGACTCTCCCACCAGGAAGCTGTCCGTGCCGCCCGGATCATGCCCTCCGCGGCCGCTGAACCTTCCGGACCGCCGCCCTCGATCGACGACCGGATCCAATGGGAAAGATCGGTTGACCTGGAGACCTTCCCCGCCGCGTCGCTGGCGCAGGTGACGCTCGCACGCATCTGCTTTCCGTCGCCCAGCAGAGTGCGCCCCGTAGCAGACCAACCGAAGGTCGCCATATCGCTCCAGGCCGACTGCAGGACGTCGGGTGCCATCCCTCCGAACACGTGAGCAAGGCCCGGGCGACTGCTCCACAGATGCCCTAGCCCAGGAACCGCGAACTCGAACAGTCGCACCATGCCCAGACGGTCATTCGCGATACGCAGGCCCTCGGCGTCCCAATAGACGGCCGCGCACGGAGCACCCATCTCAGCACGATCGACGACGCCTCTAGTGACATCCCTGGCCAGTGCGAAAGCGTCGACACCGCTATCACGGCCTCCTGCCGCAGCGGGCACGTGGAGCCACGCCGCTCCTTCGGCTCCGCGCCTCACGGCCGAGGGCCACGTGAGGTGGCGGTTCGGGTGGAGCCAGACGACGAAACCGGACCGACGATCCCCGACGTGCACCATGTCGAGCTCGGCCGGGGCCAAGCGCGTCACATGTTCGTGCGCGCTATCCAGTCGGATGGCGAACTCGTCCGCTGATGGCGGGAGCTCCTGATCGAACGCGTACGCGAGGAGGAACTGGCTGCTCGCCATCAGCGTGCCTCCATCCCGAACAGCCGGGTGATCTTCTGCCACGTCGACCGAAGCGGGCTCGGGTTCTCTTCGGGTTCGGGAGCGAGCAAACGATACAGATCAAGCAGCTTCGGCTCGTAGTTCTGCCAGTTCTCAGCGGCTGCGTAGGCGTTGCAGTTCTGCTTCAAACGCGCTAGGTCGGCGTCCGTCAGCCCGTTCACAGTGACAGCGATGTTCTGAGGATCGAGCCCACGGTCCACCGTCACGCCGATGCCGTACTCATCGATCTTCTTCTTCATCTCTGGCATGTCGCTCGCGAGGATGGGGACGCCTGCTGCCGGATACTCCCAGAGCTTGTTCGGCGAGCAGTAGAGATGGTTCAGGCCGGTGTTCTCGTAAGGGATCGTTCCGAGCGTCGCACCTGCCGTCCAACTGAGGAGCTCGTCATGGGGTGCGCTGGGGACCATAGCGACCCGCGGCCTGCCCGGCGGCCGCTCCCCCAGATCCTCTGAGTGAAACCTGATCTCCTCCTCGAGCTTCCCCCAGCCCATGAAGACAAGGGTCCAGCGCTCATCCAGTTGCCGAGACGCTTCGAGGAGAGCAGGTATACCTCGGTGGGGGGAGTACCCGCCTTGGAACAGCAGCACTCTCTGATCCGCCTCGAGCCCGGCCTCCCGGTGCAACCGGCCATCGTAGTGGGCCGTCTCGACACGGTCGACGGCGTTCGGCAACAGCACAGGAGACGGTAGCTGAGGGTAGTTCTCCCGATAGAAGCCACCGATGCTCTGATTCAGGGTGATGAATCCGTCGACGTACTCCGCGTTCTCCCGGATGATCCGCGCGTTGACCGCTGCACGGACGTCCTCGATGCTCGCGAGGTCCTCGTAGATCTCGTGAGCGTCCCAGATGAGAGGGCACCCGAAGGTCTCCTTGTACCGCTTCGCCGCAGAGAGCGTCAGATGGTCGTGGAGGTGCACGATCTCCGGCACGAAGGAGTCCCTGACACTTTCGAAGACGAGGTCGCCCTGCGTCCGGAAGGACGTCCAGATGGAGCTCTCGCGCCCGCGCTCGAGACCCTCGGCCACCACTCTCGCCCGGACGCCGGTGAGGTCCCGATGCTGGAGGTGCACCGGCACACCGTTCGGGAGGACGAAGTCCTCGGACTCCTCGGCCGTCAGGCCGAAAAGTCGCACCTCATGACCGTGTGCCTTGAGGGATGCAACGCCCTTCAACACCCGAGCATCGCGCTTGACCTCATTGTGGACTACGACCGCGATTCGCATGGCTCTGCGTTCCTCCATGAGGGTTGGTGACAGGTCGGAGGCGTTACGACCGACCCAGATGATCGTACCCACTCGAGGACCACGCGCTGGCCATGGGAGAGAGTTTGTCCTGTGCGCGCAGGGCTCACGGACGCGATGTCGAGCCGGCACCGGTGGCGGGCACCCAGCTGACTGCGGCCACATCTCACCGAGGAGTCGCCCACAGGTCGCTCCGTGTTGCCTCGAGTGCCGCGACGTGGCCAGGCAGGGAGTCCACGACGTAGGCCTTGTTGAGAACGGACTCGTGGATCGAGGCCCCCGCCCCGGAGCGCACCTCCGCCTCGAGCGCCAGCATCGATGTCTCATCGAACCATTTCTTCCACGCCTCGCGCTCATGAAGCATCCGCTCCATGGAGCCTGGCGAGGTGTTCCACATCCGATTCTGCTGCACGAAATCGGACCTCTTGAAGTCGTCCGAGCTGGCTTTGAAGTAGGGGTGACCGCTCCACGCCGGTACCAGCCTCCGAGTCATCTCGGACTGCATGAACTTCTCAAGCCTCTGCTCCGGTGTGAGCGCGATAGCTGCCCTGACGAAGAGCGGATTTGCCAAGAGAACGAACGAGGTGCCGGTCAGCTGCGAGTTCAGCCATCGCCGATACTTCGCCATCATCTGGAAGACATTGAGAGCAGTCGCATCCCGCTGCCCGAGCGACCGCATGAAGTGGGCCATGCCCTCGAGATACGTTTCCGTGCTCTCCGCGACGCGCTTTACGTTGTACCGGGGAGCGAAGGCTTTGGAGATTCGCAGCACCGGATGATCCAGGTTCCGGACGAGTGCAAGTATGCGCTCGTTCCCGTAGTACATCGGGTGCATGATCTCCCCGTTGCCCCCGCCGATCGTGAGGACGCTCCTTCGCGGCGGTCGGACAATCGGCGCGCGCAGGTTCCCGGGAGCGAAGTCACCATCCCATTGCTTCAGTCCAGCTGCGAGGCGGTCTTCGAGGGAGTACGTCGCAGTCCTTCGAGGATTCGTGGTCGTGACTCGATGGACCAGTCCTCGTGCTTCCAGCGGCCGCTGCTCATCGAGCAGAGAAACCAGGGAGGTCGCCACGTCCACCTCGCCCTGCAGGTTGCCGACCGTGCTGATCCGGCCCGTTCGACCGCCCGCTACCCAGGCAGCTGCGGTCAATCGTGAGTCCTGACCGCCGGAGAGATGGATCGTCGGCACGCTCATGGTCAGCGCCCCGACGTTCGAGGTAGAGAGGGCGAGCGACGCTGCCACCGCGTCGAGGTCGGGCCCCGGACTCCCGAACTGGAAGAACTCCTCCTCCGTGGCATACCGGCGGCGCGAGACCTCGTCGTGGACACCGATGGAGACGACCTCGGCGGGGCCGAGTCGCCTGACTGACGTGACCGGAGATCTGTCGAGTGGCCAGAAGCCGATCTGGGAGAATACATCGGCCCCGAACTGGTCGACGTCGAGCGGGGTCGACGAGAATACGGAGACCATTCCGATGTGGTTGCCGGCTGCGACGAAGTCCTCGTTCTGCACCACGTACAGTCGCGAGAAGCCGAACACATCGGACCACATCTCCATCCCGCCGTCGTTCCACAGGGAGATACCTGAATACCCCGGATGGACGGTGCGTCGGCCCTCGTCGCTGCGTAACGTCGCCAACGCCCAGCGCGGCCATTCTGACTGAGTCACTTCTGCTTCGTAGGAGACGGGCGGCTGGGAAAGTGCTAACACGCCGTACTCGTCCTCGAGCCACGTGGGCGCGTTCCAGGTTTCTTCGAGCATCCGGGCGTTGACGGCAGCACGCCGTTCGGTCTTCGCCACCCGCGCATGCTCGAGGTCGAAGGCCTCACCACCGGTGCGCAGTGCCGCATCCCATAGCGGCGTCAGAAGCGCTCTCCCGCGTTCCGAAATCGCCGCTACCCCAAAGTTGATGTTCACAAACCCTCACTCTTTCCCTGGCTGACGTTCTTCGCCTTGGCTGAACCAGGTGCCGAGAATTGACTCTATATCACATTGGGGCTCGTGCAGGCGCTGATGCTTGAACTGCTCGCACGCAACGTGCAGCCATCCTGTCGCGTGCGCAGATCAGTGCTCGATCGCCCCTGCGATCCGCTCCCGCAGCTCGATGAATTCTGGTGTGCGCCGCATCTCCTCGCCGAGCACCCGCCCGGCCTGTGCGGAGAGGGTGATGTCCTGATCGAGCACCACCCGCCCGGGCCTCGCGCTCATCACCAGCACCCGGTCCCCGAGGAACACCGCCTCGTCGACGTCGTGGGTGATGAAGATGACGGTGCGCTGCTGCGCGCGCTGGATCGTCAGCAGGTCCGCCTGCAACCGTGCCCGGGTGATCGCGTCGAGGGCACCGAAGGGCTCATCCATGAGGATCACGTC
>Ga0079226_10004482_pt1 | contig 10675 bp, 11 predicted proteins | sample Poulit2014_FD_76345 | JGI IMG/M metagenome (GOLD analysis project Ga0079226, IMG submission 76345) | Agricultural soil microbial communities from Georgia to study Nitrogen management - Poultry litter 2014 | ecosystem: Environmental > Terrestrial > Soil > Agricultural land | place: USA: Georgia...
AGATCATCCGCAATATCTTCTACAGAAGATTGGACTTTCCTTTTTACCTTTGTCCATTCTGAACCGCCTAATTTATAAAGTTTCGGTTCTTTTCCCTCAGAGCCAACAAATTTTTGAACCAGATCAATTTGATCAATCGGTACAAATAGTTTGTCATCACCAGAATATTTAATGAGCATATAATCTTTATGCAATTTATTTACAGTTAGCGTTTCAATTCCTACATACTTTCCAATGCCATGATTTGCATGGACAACATAATCCCCAACTTTTAATTCTTGGTAATCTTTAATGCGTTCTGCATTGGATATTTTTTGCCTTCTTCGCATGCGCTTCGTCTTTTTCTTAAATAATTCATTTTCTGTAATTAAAACTAATTTATGCATCGGCAATTCAATGCCATTATTGATATTACCAATTGCAATGGTTGGCTTTGTAACAGGTAACTCTAAGTGCTCTGCAATGCTTGCTTCGATATTATAATCCATAAAGATAGAGTGGATTTTTTCCGCACGTTTCGCATTTGGAGCTAAAACGACTACGGAATAATCTCCTTTTTCCCAACGTGTTAATTCATTTTTAAATAAGTTCATTTGTCCATGAAATTCTTGCATCGCTCTTGAAGAAAAATTTATGATATTTTCCGGCTGCGTGTTTGGAATATGTCGCAAAAACACAGACATATAAATACGTGGATGATTTATTTTTCCCCAAACAGTAAGCCAGTCAAAAGAAAATGTACTATCTTTCACCATTTGATTAGATGCTAGCAAACTGCTATACCATTCTGCCTCTTCTTTATCTAAATTTGTTGCAGTTTCTTGGATTCTGCTCATTTCATCCATGATAATTAATCCATTGGATGGCAGATAATCTAACAAACTAGCAGGATTCTCATATAGGAAGCCAATATACTTATACATTTCTTGAAAGCGCTCTACGTTTTTCAATCGTTCTATATCATGTTCCATTACTTTTATTAGTTTTTCCTTAGCTTCCTTCGATTTAATCTTTTTTAGCGTACTTGCTAATGCACGCTCAGTACGATTAGCTCCAGATAAAATATCCTCTTCATTCAATAGAAGTTCCGTCGCAGGTCTAACCCTGACTTGTTCTATTTTTTCTAAAGAGCGTTGTGTCCCTGCATCAAAATAGCGTATAGAGTCAACCTCTTCATCAAATAATTCGATACGAATTGGGTTTTCTTCTGTAACTGGATAAATATCAATAATACCACCTCGAATACTGAATTCACCCGGAGAATTAACCATTGACCCTCGTTCATACCCCATGTCAACTAATGATGATAGATAAGCATCTATGTCAATTTCCTCGCCTAGAGTGAAGCGTAATTGGTATTTATCCCAATAACTAGGCGGTGGCAAAATGCGTTTTAAGGCTGCTACTGGGGCTATTAAAATACCTGATTTCTTTTCTGCCCATTCTGTTAGCCCATCAATGCGCTGACTTTTTAATTCTGGACTAGCAATAGCAACTTCTGAAGCGATTAACTCATTCACTGGATATAAATAAACATTGCTATTTTCCATAAACTCTGACAAATCATCATAAAGCTGCTGTGCCTGAGTTAATTGGTGTGTAACTAGTAAAATAGGTTTGTTAATGGATTCATTAACAATGGAAATAAGCAAACTTCTTGCTGACCCTGATAAACCAGCAACAAGCTGCTCTTTCATACCATTATGAATACCACCTAAAATGGATTGGACATCTTCGGTGGAATGCAAAAAATTATTGATCCCTTTCATTTCTTAAACCCCCATGGTATATATAAAAGCGTAGACGAATCGCAGCAAGATGCTACAGCGCAAAAATGCTTTGGTTGAATAACCAAAGCTTGTCTGCGTATATTATTGTATAAAAAAGTCTAACTCGTGATATTGTGGATGCTGGCCAAGTGTATCCTCACAATTTTCACAAATAGCATGGATATGAATGTCTCCATTACTATTATAATTAATCATTTCTTTTTTATCCTCAATAGACAATTTATCCCACCCTAACATGGATGTATCAACAATTTGTTCCTCTATTTCACCTATGACATGTCCACAGTGTCTACACTTATAGACAATAGACATATAAAAAACCTCCTCAAATAAACATGGGGTACATTAAAGTTTATCCGAAAAGCATTTTTTTATACATAAAGTGAATCTTGCTTTTAGAGGAGACTTATATATCTAATGATTAAATTCATTCATCACCTCGTTAAAAGGGGCTTTCAGCCATGCTTCACAGGCATCTGCGGATTTCTTAATACTTTCATGTACGTCTTCTTGCTTGGCCTTAGGGAACGTACTGAGAACATAATCAACGATAGGCATCGAATTAGTTGGTCGTCCTACACCAATACGAATTCGTTTAAAATCTTTTGTTCCTAAATGGTCAATGATTGACCTGATTCCATTATGACCTCCATGTCCGCCTTTTTGCCGCAGGCGGATTTTCCCTACTGGCAAATCCAAATCATCATAAATCACAAGAATATCGTCGATATCGATATGATAATATTTCATTAATGGATACAAACATTCTCCAGACAGATTCATATATGTTTGCGGCTTGAGAAAAATTATTTTTTCACCTAAATCATGTTCTAACGCATATTTCCCGTTAAATTTAGATTTATTTAGACTCCAATGGTGACGGGATAACAATTCATCTATTACCATAAAACCTATGTTATGTCTGGTATGATGATATTTTTTTCCCGGGTTGCCTAGCCCAACAATACACTTCATTTCCATTCGTCCTTTTTAATAATATTTAGGTAAAAATACAATAATCCCTCCTAATAAGAATAGACATGATCAACTTTCTTAAAGGAGGGGCTACATATCTAAATTATATAGTTAGAAGAAAAATTATTGTTCTTCCTCTTTGGACTCTGCACCCACTAATTCTGGTTCAGCACTCTCACCGTCTGCATCTTCGTCTTCTTCACTTCCAGTATCAGGTGCTAACACATTAACAATAGCGGTATCTTCTTCTTCAAGAAACTCATATTTTTCAGAGCTTGGCAAATCAGCAATTGCGATTGTGTCACCAATATTTAATTCTGATACATCAACAGTAATTTCTTCAGGAATGTCGTTAGGTTTAGCACGTACTTGCAGAACATATAGTGGCTGTTGTAATACACCGCCTTCTTTTGTTCCAATTGCTTCTCCTTCTATACGCAATGGTACCTCAACATCCATTTCTTCAGACATGTCTACAACGTAGAAGTCAACATGCATCACTTCATCTTTAAGGGGATCCATTTGATAATCATGAAGCATTACATCAGCAGATTCACCATTTTCAATATCAAGGGTGATAATTGCGTTTCTTCCTTCTTCACGAACTGTTTTTACTAAGTCAATCGTATTTACTGTAATTGCTTTCGTTTCCTTGCCTTTCCCGTAAACAACACCTGGAACATTTCCACTTTCACGATATTGTTTTGTTGTTGACTTTTTAAGATCATTACGTAAAATTGCTTTTAATTTTACTGCCATGCTAATCATCCTCCAATTTTTTAACAACTTCGTTTCATCTATTTATGTTGTTTAATCTTGTATAATTTTATATCCATACATATATACTATTATCTCATTTTTAATCAATATAACAACTATTTTGAAGTAAAATACATATCTAGTCAAATAAGATACTTACAGATTTTAATTCATGGACCCGGATAATCGCTTCACCAATAAGCGGAGCTACGGATAAAGATTTGATTTTATCACTCATCTGTTCATTTGAAATCGGAATCGAATTCGTAACAACAAGTTCCTTTATTTGTGAGTTATCAATGCGTTCCAGCGCAGGTCCTGATAAAACAGGGTGTGTACAACAAGCATAGACTTCCTTTGCCCCATTTTCGATTAATGCATCAGCGGCAAGCGTGATTGTACCTGCTGTATCAATAATATCATCAATTAAAATTGCTGTTTTCCCTTCAATGTTACCCACGATATTCATCACTTCAGCAACATTTGGGCGTGGCCTTCTTTTATCAATAATACCAATAGGTGCCTTCAGATAGTCTGCCATTCTTCGTGCGCGCGTTACTCCGCCGTGATCTGGAGAAACTACTACGACGTCATCCAAGCCTTTCGCCTCAAAGTAATCCGAAAGTATTGGTACACCTTGTAAGTGGTCAATTGGCATATCGAAAAAGCCCTGAATTTGTGGTGCGTGCAAATCAAGTGTAATAACTCGGTTAGCTCCGGCTGTTTCTAATAAATCTGCCACTAGTTTTGCGGTTATTGGTTCCCTCGAGCGTGATTTACGATCTTGACGTGCGTATCCATAGTAAGGCATTACAATGTTTATCGATTTAGATGAGGCACGTTTTAATGCATCGATCATGATAAGCAGTTCCATCAAATGCTGGTTGACTGGCAAACTTGTGGATTGCACTACATATACATCACAACCCCTAACACTTTCCTCAATATTAATTTGTACTTCTCCATCACTAAATGTTGAAACACTGCACTTTCCTAAAGGGGTCCCAATATGATTTGCAATTTCCTCTGCTAATTTACGGTTTGAATTCAACGTAAATACTTTTAATGATGGATCCTTGTAGTCAGATGTCATTAAAAAAACCTCCATTAATCCTTTTTTTCTTTTTTTCTTTGTTTTGTATAGCCTTCTTTATCCGTTTGTCTCGATCTAGCGATAGATAAGGCTTCATTAGGTACGTCTGATGTAATTGTTGATCCTGCAGCTATATAAGAAGCTTTTCCAACAGTTAAAGGGGCAATTAAATTAGCATTACAACCAACGAACGCATCATCTTCAATGGTAGTTACATGTTTTTTATTACCATCATAGTTTACAGTAATTGTACCACATCCCATATTTACTCTACGTCCAATCACCGCATCTCCGATATAACTTAAATGAGGAATTTTACTATTTTGATCGATGGTTGACTTTTTGATCTCTACAAAATTTCCTACTTTAACTTCATCGCGAATATTTGAGTCTGGTCTAATATGAGCATATGGACCAATTTTTACGTGATCTCCTATTTGACTGTCTTCGAGGACACTTTGTCTGACAGCGGTATCTTTCCCCACCACACAATTAATAACCTCTGTGTACGGGCCAATTTGTGCACCTGCTTTAATCGTTGTATCCCCACTTAAAATCGAACCAGGATAAATGATTACATCTTGTTCTATTTTAACATTAGGTTCAATATAAGTGTTATCCATATCTTTAATTGTTACACCATTTCGCATATGTTTTTCATTGATACGCTGTTTCATTACCTTTTCTGCTTGTGCTAGTGCTACACGATCGTTGACACCCAGCGTTTCTTCAAAATTCGGTGTTAAAAATGCACTTATTTTTTCACCTTTTTCCCTTAAAATACCAGTAACATCTGGCAAATAATACTCGCCTTGCGCATTATCATTTGATACTTCTTTTAATGCATCAAATAAAGCTTTATTATCAAAACAATATGTACCAGTATTTATTTCATCAACACTTCGTTCCTTATCATCTGCATCTTTATGTTCAACGATACGTTCAACTTCATTTTGTCCGTTACGAATAACTCGTCCATACCCCTTTGGATTAGGAGCTTTTGCGGTTAAAATCGTTGCTTTTGTTTCATTTCTTTCATGATAGTTAAAGAGTTCTTTATATGTTTCTTCTGTAATTAACGGTGTATCTCCACATACCACAATTGTTGTTCCTTCTTTATCTTTTAATAAGTCTTCAGCCTTAAGTACAGCATGGCCAGTTCCTAATTGCTCCTCCTGAACCACAAATTTACTTTCATCTCTAAGATGTTCAGTAACCTTATCTGCACCGTATCCAACAACTGTCACAACTTCATCTAATTGGATGGATTTTAAATGTGTGATAACATGCTGTACCATTGGACGACCTAATACAGGATGAAGCACTTTGTATAGTTTTGACTTCATTCTAGTTCCTTGCCCTGCTGCAAGAATGACAGCATAACGTTTTGTCATGAGGAAACCTCCATTCCATTTATCCATAATGAATATATCTTAAAAAGAATTCGATTTCAATAGATCTGTCAACAGAATACAATGTTTTTAATGGAAAAATAACTTGCCTTTTTGAATAAAAAAAGTCCAATCAATAAATGATTAGACCTCTTGTAATTTACATATTAGGAAACCCCAGCTTCTTCATATTCTACTTCTGCTTCCCCTGCACGGTGATATTCTTCCAGTACAGCATCCTGAATTTTTGCACGTGTTTTCGAGTTAATTGGGTGTGCAATGTCTCTAAATTCACCGTCTGGGGTTCTCTTTGATGGCATGGCTACAAATAGCCCGTTGTTTCCATCGATCACCCTGATATCATGGATAACAAATTCCTGATCAAACGTAATCGATGCAATTGCTCGCATTCTCCCCTCTGTATTCACGCGGCGTAATCTTACGTCAGTTACTTCCATGATGTGTCACCACCTTTTCCCTATTTAACTTATTTAAGTATTTCAACAAAACATACAAAAGTCCTTCCTGATATTCAAAAAAATTTAAAATAATTACAAAAAGGTTAATAATTAAGACTGTTATCTAAAAAATTGTTGTTAACATCTTAAAATTATGAATAACAGTTGAAATAAACGTAGACTTTTTCGAAAGTAGCAGCCAGAATGAGAACACTCAGAGCAAGGTATGAGTGAAGGAGCCAACAGGGGTCACCCGCGGAAAACGAAGCCTATTTGGGCTGTGGTGGCTTAAACGACCAAAGCATAAAACAGATTTATTAAAATAAAATCTCCCATTTGTGCGGAAGATTTTATTTTTTGGAACAGTTTGATTCAAAGTTCCCAGGGTGTACTTCAATATAATTTTGCATCATATCAACATTTGTAATTTTAACCAATGATGTATATTCCCGAACCACTCGTTCATCTTCTTCATCATCTGCTTCAGCCAGCACTCCAATCGCTTTGACATTCGCATTAAATTCCTCAAGTAGACTTTTCATGCCAGTAATTGTTCCTCCAGCTTTCATGAAATCGTCAATAATACATACATTGGAGCCTTCTTGTAAACTTCGCTTCGGTAATACCATTGTTTGAATTTTTCTGGAAGAGCCCGACACATAATTAATACTTACCGAAGAACCTTCCGTCACTTTTGGATCTCGTCTCACAATAACTACTGGAACACCGAGGAATGAAGCAACTGCATATGCTAATGGAATTCCTTTCGTAGCCACAGTCACAACAACATCAATGTCTAAATGCGAAAAGGCAGATGCTAAAATTCGCCCTATTTGCCGAACTTGCTTAGGGTCTCCTAATATATCACTCATATAAAGGTATCCACCTGGAAGAATACGGCTTGTATCTTCCAATTTGTGGCACAATTCTGTAATGTACCGAATACTTTTCTCTTTCGAATTATACGGAATATACTTTACCCCACCAGCTGCTCCTGCTGATCTTTGCAAGTATCCTAAACCTTCATGTTTAAACATATAATCGATAATGTCCAAATCTTCGCTAATAGAAGATTTGGAGGCTTGATATATTTTAGTGAAATAAGGCAATTGTATTTGCTCTCTTGGGTTTTCTATAAAATAATCTGTCAATGCAACAATTCTGTTACTTCTTTTCATTTCCACACCTCAAAATCCGAATATTTATACTAAAATATACCATTTACATGCGTGTATTGGCAAATATCAACCTAATATACGGACTATATATACCTCTTCACAAAACCCACGCAGTCCATTATAAATTCGCCGTGCCTTGTTTTCATGTTGGACTAAACCATATATCGTCGGACCGCTTCCACTCATCAGAACACCTGCAGAACCCGCATATTTCATGCGATCTTTTATTTGCTGTACCTCTGGATGTAATTTAATTGTGACACTTTCTAGCACATTTCCCAGGTTATTACAAAGTTTTATGAAATTTTTTTCTTCCAAGGCGCTTATAATTTCAGATGTGCTTGGGTGTGTGATGCAACTCATATCAAATCTTTGAAATATTGTTCTTGTGGAGACCCCAATGTTAGGCTTAGCTAAAATAACCCAACAAGAAGGTGGAGAAGGTAATTTCTCAATACGCTCTCCCCGCCCTTTGGCAATCGCAGTAGAATTATGTACACAAAACGGCACATCAGAACCAATATGCGCCCCGAGTGCTGCTAATTCCTCCGTTGGAATGTTCATCGACCACAGTCGATTTAAACCACGTAATACAGCAGCTGCATCACTGCTTCCACCACCAAGACCAGCCGAAACCGGTATACTTTTTTCAATTTTAATATGTACGCCTTTTTCAATGTTGTACATTGTTTTAAAAATTTGAGCAGCCTTAAAAGCTAAATTTCGTTCATCATTTGGCACATATCTGCTTTCTAAAGAGACGTCAATACGATCTTGATCTAATGGATGTAATTCGATACGGTCAGATAGATCGATTGTTGTCATAATCATTTCAACCTCATGGTAACCGTCATCGCGCTTACCTAAAATATCTAATGATAAGTTAATTTTTGCTGGCGCTCTTTCAAAAAGAACCATTCCGTCACCCACTTTATAAATCTAAACAGATTGTAACATATTAGAAAACGGGAGGCGACTGCATGTGTCATGTGATGGACAACAAATAAGTATATACAGCTTTTATGCTGTATTTTATGGTTTTTTGAAAATTAATTTACAATAGAAAATAATAAGGCTTGCAGAGATATTCCCTGCAAGCCTAATCCAATTAGGGATTGTTCTTTTGTTGCATACTTTGCTCAGCTATTTCAAGAGCCCGTTTTACCATATTTCCTGCATCCCTTGCTTTTATTCCGCCCCATCCCTCTTTTTGAACAGTGTCGTAAAAACCTAACTCCTTAGCAATTTCCTCTTTCATTTGATCTGACATGATACCTCTTTGTCTAGCCATGAAAGAACAGCCCCTTTCTGTTAACAGTTTATACGACATTCATAGCTTATGGTTTTTCTTATCTTTCTAGTCGCGTTAAATATATACAGAAAAGGCATTTTTTGAAAAAAACAAGCATAAGTTCAAATACTCTACAGTAGAGTATTGGTCTTATGCTTGTTTTACTTATATAGTGATTCGATCATCAGGAAACCTCAATAGAAGCAGAAGCATTATTCCGCCTTATATTGATTGTACTTGGGTTTCGTCATCTAAAAAACTTAATTCTACCGTTTCCGTCAGGACATCTGCATAGCTATATGAAACACGTTCGAATGCATTTTCTTCTTGGTCTAACTCAACCACGAAAACCGAAGGATACGTTTCAGTTAATATACCTGACCGGCAAATCGTTTTCCTTCTTCCTCCATTGGCAGTTAACTTTAACCTCTGCCCAATTTGACCTTCAAGACCTTGCTTAATTTCGACTAATGTTTTCACTATCCTCCACCTCACTGTATAGAGTATAACATAAGCTTGTTTGATTGTCAAATAAGCCTTATATTATAACAATACTTCATTTTAGTTGTCAACTAGTAAATATAAATATTTTCACTTCCTTGTATTATTGTTTCATTATCTTCATAAATTATGTAAAATAATTCTTTAAATGACAGGAAGAGGACATATAACCGTAATCGTCCTCTTCACAATGTATTTAATCTATTGCTCATTTTCCATATAGGGCATACCTGTTCGAAGCAGACCTCTGGTTTCAACTCCACCCATTCCTTTTTCTCCCGTTAGCGTATTTCTCAATACATCCCATACACTGACTTTATCCATAAATGATGTATATGCAATCTTAGCTGCTATATAAACTGGATCTAATGCGTGTATGTTTATTCTAAACGGAGAACTGGCAAAATTTGCACCCGCTCGGATTAATGATTCAAAATGAGATTGACAGGCACCTGCAAAGATAACAAGTTGATCTAAGTTTGGTATAATTTCCCTTGCTCCTCGAATGGTTTCAGCAAAATATTTGGAATGGCGATAAGCCTGAAGGTCACTTTTTGAGCCTTTGTTTTTTGAATAAGCATCGTGACCAGTAATAACAATAATATTGGGCTGGATCTTTCTAACCAATTCACCAATTTTAAACGGCATTTCCTTTTCATTGATATGAACACCATGAACTTGCAATCCAATACGTTGATATAGCTCTACACATTTTCTCAGGTAAGTTTGATCTCCATCTATATGAAGTACTTTTGCAGGTAATTGAAAATACCTTGTCGTATGTTGATAGCCACCCGTTGATTGATAATCGCGCTTTTCTTTCATTAATTGATAATCTTGCCGAAAAAGACGATAAGAAAATTCTTCTTGTTCCTTTCCCTTTTTCCGTCTTTTTTCTAAATCCCTTTCTTTTACATGAACTAAATCATCGATAGGTGCATCAGCTTCCAAACGAATATCTTCTCCATGTAGAATGGCAAAATCATTTCCTAAAGACTCAATACGGAATAATAAGTCATGCTGATAGGATTTACGTGTCACTAGTTCTCCTGTTATAAAGCTCATAAAGCCACCTCACAGCCTTCATTAAAGTGAAAGCACCTCTAAACTTAGACTATGTATAAATAACCCATATTGTGCCTTATTATTCTTTTGATTACTCATTTCCAACCTAAATAGAGAGACTAACTATATAAAGTCAATAGTGCTAGCGACAAAATTTAATACTATTTTTATAGG
>Ga0079226_10004483_pt1 | contig 10674 bp, 10 predicted proteins | sample Poulit2014_FD_76345 | JGI IMG/M metagenome (GOLD analysis project Ga0079226, IMG submission 76345) | Agricultural soil microbial communities from Georgia to study Nitrogen management - Poultry litter 2014 | ecosystem: Environmental > Terrestrial > Soil > Agricultural land | place: USA: Georgia...
CACGAATGGCCAAGTATAAACACTTTGTCTTGTGAATATTTACCCCTCAGATATTTTACGACTTCAATAGTATCGTCATCAAAGTCAATCTACTTCATACAGCGAGGCAGATGTTTCAATTGCCAAATAGCAGCGGTCATAATCATCCATCGTCCGAACTTCTTTCACTTGGCAGAAACCTGTTTTCCCTTCAGAAAAAGTGAATTTCAAAAATGAATCCGCAAATCCCTGTTCACGCAAATAGTCCATCAATTCCAGCATGCCATCCTTTTCGAACCCTTCTAAAATAGCGATATCCATCTCATGGCGGAATAGTTCATCGTCTGATTGCGGATCAAAATCGTTTTCGAAGTAAGAGGAATAAAGCGCGACATCAAATAAATCCTCTATTTCTTCCTTAAAAGCTTCATTCGCCTTATTGGCCAATTCAGCGAAATTCAGCTGTTCGATAAGTTTATCGATTAGCGTATCCTCTTTGTCAGGTGCGATTATTATTTCTTTTGCATCCGTCTGAAATTCGCTGTACCGATACTCATTTACGGGTAAAGCCAGTTCGATCATCATTTCGGAATCGATGTGTTCCAAGATATGCCCTTTAAACATCGATAAGCTTTCGACAAGCTGTTCGCTATTCAAATCGGCGTTGTCCGCTTCCATTTTAAAACGCAATATGCGAATATTTTCTTGATAATATTCATAGATGTACTCATCAAAAACGTCTGTTTCGACGATTCCCATCTCCGCAAGTTCTGCCATCGTCTCTTCATATTGTGCGTTTTGCTTTTGCAACGCTTCATGTTTTTTCGGCACATAATCAACATTGCGATAGTGCAACTCCCGGTCATTGACAATCCCGCCGACAACAACCGGCACCGTTTCATTCACCTTGACTTCGACTTTGTAATCAGACCCGCTCAAAACATAACCCAAAAGGTATAAAGACAATGGCACGCCATGCGGCTCAATCCGCTCAATCGAACTGATTTCCATATCCGTCAGATGATAATAGTCTTCCAAATAGCCGAATGCAGCTTCGCCCAGCTTTTCTTCCTTTGATTTGCAACCAGCTAACAATAAGGCAAGCGCAAGGACATAAACGAGCCGCTTCAACATAAAGATACCGCCCTTTTTCGCCTTCACACTAATTTGTAGCCGCAATTGCTGCAGAAGTTTCCTCCGCTCGTTTTCGTGCCGCAATTCGGGCAAAAATTCGGGATGTTTCCTTTCTCGCCTGATGCTGGAGCCGATTGATTCGTTTGCTGTTTTTGCTGTGATGCTTGTGCGTTCGCTTGATTCGTTTGCTGCTCTTGCTGTGATGCCTGTGCTTTCGCTTGATTCGTTTGCTGCTGCGACGGCTCGACGTTCTCTTGATTCGTTTGCGACCCTTCCCGCATATTTCGCATCATTTCATTGGCGATATTCATCCCCATCATCATCCCTGTCATATCAGAAGCCGTGCCGCCGCCTTTGATTTTCCCGGAAGCGATGCCGTCGGTCATTTCGACTTGCTGATATTTATTGACATCGCCGACCATATGATGCGAAGCGGATTTTTTAATCATCTCGCGAATCTCTTTCGGATAGTTAAAGCTCCTAATATGGAAATTAGTGATGGACATGCCGTCATTGATAATTTGCATATCCAAGTCTTGTTTGATCCCGGCCGCAATCTCGCTCGCGTTCGCCTGCAAATTGAACATATCTTTTCCTTCTCTGCCAATCCACTTCATCAGCAGCTGATCCAGAACAGCCGTAATCCTTATTTTCACATCTTCCACGAGATAGCTGTCGCGGACGCCAGCGATGTTATCGATCAACGCAACATAATCATTCACTTTGAAATGGAATGTTCCATTCGCGCGGACCGGAATCCCGCCCGGCAATTGCGGGGTCGGCAAATGAATCGCATTTTTCGTTCCCCATTTCACCGTGAACTGTTTCGTATTGACAAACAGCACTTCACAGCGCATCCCTGTGACAAAGCCGAATTTATATCCTTTTAAAGTAGACAAAAACGGAATGATATCCGATTCGATTTCATAATCCCCCGCTTCTTCGAAAATCCCTTCAATTCTTCCATGATTGAAAAAAATCGCATCTTGCCCCGGCCGAATGATCAGCTTGCTCCCTTTTTTGATTTCATTGTTCGGCCATTTCCAAAAAATCATATCATCCCTAAATTCATCCCATTCAATGACATTTGCTAACTGACTTCTAAAAAAACTCACCGTATAAAACTCCCTTCTATTAATCTATTTGTCTGCGGCCGCTCGCTTTATGGCGGGAAGTGCTCCTTCAATGGGACCACTCGTTGAAACGCAGAACCCGTTCGATTATCATGTTAAGTCGCTCATAAACATGCCGAGTTGCTCGCAATCATGTTGAGTCACTCGTAAACATGCCGAGTTGCTCGCAATCATGTTGAGTCACTCGAAAACATGTCGAGTCGCACAAAAACATGTTGAGTCACACGCTAACATGTGGAGTCGCTCATAAACATGTCGAGTCAATCGAAAACATGTTGAGTGGCTCCGCGAACATGTCGAGTCACACAAAAACATGCGGAGTCGGTCATTAACATGTCGAGCCGCTCGTTCCTTAATAAAAATCGCTCCATCTCGCTCATTGACTAAAACTTCCCTCTGCTCGTGCTCCTGGCGTGGCCGGCACTCGTCCTGCCGATGCTGCCGCTTCCTCCGCCGCCTCTGTTTCCGCCGCTCGATTGCTTCGGCTTACGCCGTCTTGTCACCGTCTTGCGGATATATCGGTCTCTTTTCCGAACAACTCTGGAACGATTCATATCTTGATACGTTGCGGAAGTCGCCGTCATTTTCGGTTCCACATTCCGCGCCATCGCCCATACGATCAAAGCCGCCACCGCTAATGCAATGCCGAGCTGCACCCACGTATTGAATAAAGGGTTCGTCGGGTCCACGCCAGGACGGTACATCATATACTTCGAAGATAAAAGGATGAATGATTCAAATGCATCAAAATAATTGCCATCCGACAAAGCCGGTGTGATTTTTTCCCGAATGTGACTTAGGCGATTCGGGTCTAATGATTCTTCCATTTCTTTGAACCCGGAAAGAACGACATCGCGCTCTTTCATTCCGATTCCGAGCATCGCCGTGTTTCCATGCTTTTTATCAAACCCGAAACCTTCCTCATCATAAAATTCATCGACATACTTTTGCATATCTTTGCCCGGGTCTTCCACGGTCACAATAATAAAATCCACTTCTCTTTTTTCGCTATATGTACCGGCGATCGTTTCCAACTCTTTTATTTGTTCTTCAGTCAGCAGCTCGGCATGGTCGTAGATGCGCTGTTGATTTGATTCAGCATATGATTCATCTGCTAAAAATGATAAAAACAATAATGCCAACAGACATGAAACTATTAATCTTCCAAGACGCAATTTCACCAAAGCACGCCTCCAATCAGAAAGGCAACTGTTTTGATTGCCAAGAAGGCGGATGCTGCAATGCCGCCAAACCATAGCGCAACTTTCTTCGTCGATATCGGCGGTTTACCGACCACTTTTCCTGTTTGCCCGTTCATCGCAAACGTATGCTCCTGGCGGTCGAAATCGTAATATACCATCCAAACCGGAAATAAAACATATGTACTTTTTAGTTTTCTCGTGCGTATCTGCTCATTTCTATTGGAAACCGATGAATAGCCGGAAATCGTGCCGTTCACGTAAGAACGGATAAACGAATCTATTTTCCGTTCCGCCCGCGGCAACAATTCCTTTTCGTCATAATTGTATTTTTCCGCTAAATATCCCGCCAAATAAGGAGTTTTAAATTGTTTCAAATCTTTATAATGGTAAGGCTCCAATTTATCCATGATCTCGTCATTCATTTTGGCGGACGCATCTGCGGGCACGCGATTATAATAAAGGTCGATATCCCGGTACACATCGTAATGCCTCGTCTCCGTGTAGATATAATCGCCGCGCGAATACGTGCGGACCTTCTTCCCGATTCCTTCCAGCTTCACTTTTGAATTCAAATCATACATCCAAAATGGGATGTACATGCCAGTGATATTTTTGATCCGGTCGGCCGTCATGAATCCTGGCGGCGTGAAGCGGCCGTTTTTGCACCATTTTTTGAACGCTTTCCGGGCTTCTTCTTTGCTGATGGCAAACGGTATTACTTTCCCTGGCGCGAGTTTGCCCGTCAGCCGATCTAAAAGCACGACTGCCGCTCCGCAAAAACTGCATGATGTCGCCGTCGTGTCTTGATCGGTCATGACGATAGCCCCGCAATTTTCGCATTCATATTCTTTTGCTTCCTTTTCGCTGAATTCATTGACGATATGGTCGTCCGGGAACGCTTCAATATTTTCCTCTCTTCCGCAACTTGCACAAGCAAGCGTTCCTGAGCCGCTATCAAATGCCATATCGGAACCGCAGCTCGGGCATTTATAATGAATCAACATGCCTTTTTCACCTCTCTTCATATTCAAAACTTCCATTTAAAAGAAAAGACCGTAACAAAAGCTACGGTCAACTGTCATGTTTACTCCTCTTCTTTACTTTTGATTTGAGCTTTCAGAGCCGCCAACTCATTTTCTACGTTGGCTTTCGTTTCATATTTCGCAGCTAAATCCACTATGTCATCCCCCGGAGCCCGATTCAATTCGGCCATCGCTTCAGATTCATCCAAAGATTGATTGATTTTTTCTTCCAGCCGGTCGAATGCAGACAATGTCTTGTTCGCTCCTTGGGCCGATGCTCCAATCTCGTTCATCCGCTTCTGCGTTTTCGCAATGGAAGCTTTCCCTTTCAGCATCGTGCGACGAGCCTCGAGCTTGTTGAGATCTTCGACGAGCTTATCGTGCATTTGCTTCATTTGCACGCTGTTCGCCTCTGCCAATTCAAATGCTTGCGAGAGTTGTGCCTCTTGCTCTGTCAATGTCGCTTTTCTTTCCAGGAATTTTCTTGCATCGTCATCGTTACCGGCTTCAAGAGCTTTCACTGCGTAGTTCTGCATTTTTTCGATATCGGCTTTGCATTCATCCCACTCTCGTTTGGCACGCCGCTCCTCTGCCATAATCGTCGCTGTTTCGGATTTCACTTGTCCAAGGTCTCGTTTCAAATTCCGCAAATATTGGTCGATCATCTTCTCAGGGTCTTCCGCCTTATCCAGAAGTGCATTGATATTGCTTGCCATAATATCTTTAAACCGTCTCAAAATGCTCATCAAAATTTCCTCCCTAGCTTTTCTGCATGAAAAACGTCTATGTAAATATTGGTGCAATTGCTTTTCGACAAAAAGATTATACCTTATTTTACAATAAGAAACGTTCATAATAAAGGCTTTTTTGAAAAGTGAATGTTTGGCACTATTCAATCAAAAAGCAGCCAGGATAATAGGCCTGAATAAAATGATTTTTTCCAGGTCATCCGGCAGATTTTTCGCGTCCTGGGCTCTTGTTGACATAGATTGCGCCAAAAATGAGAAGCAGCACTGCCAACACTAAATAAAAGAAGGAAACGTTCGGGAACAGTTCGATAAGAATGCCGCTTACAAATGGCCCGAAAATGCTTCCAAAGCTAAAGAAAATGCCTATCATAATATTTCCGGCAGGCAGCAACGATGTCGGCAATAAATCCACCATGTAAGCGACGCCGAGCGAAAATAGCGACCCGACAAACATGCCCGATAAGATGAAAAAGGCAAACAAAGCGACTAAGCTATGTTCGAGGAGCGCTGCGCCGAAGAGACAGACGGCGCCGGCAAAAAGTGCGGTTAGAAGTATTCGCCTTCTTCCGAAACGATCGCTCAATGCGCCTAATGGAAATTGCAAAATAATGCTTCCGATCGCAAAACATGGGATGATCAGCGCAATCATATCGACATCATGCCCGATTCTGAGCCCGTAAACCGGAAATACGCCATTCAATGTCGCTTCTAAAAAACCATAGCCGAACCCGGGCAACAGCGCCACCCAGGCAATTTTGATCGTATGGAGGAATCTGCCGATCGAACTTACAGTTTGGATCGTGTCATCTTCTTGATTCGGCCATTCATTTCGGACGAAAAACATCATCGCCCAAACGGACATGCTTAAAAACGCCGATAGGATGAACGGCAACGCTTCGTTGACCGCGAGCAATCTTGTCATCAATGGCCCGATTGAAAATCCTAGGGCAAACGACAATCCGTATAACGCGATGCTTTTTCCTCTCGATGTTGCGGACACGGTCGTCGTGATCCATGTTTGCGAACCGAAATGAAGCATATGGTCGCCGATTCCGACAATCATCCGAAGCACAAACCAAAACCATAACGCCTTCCAAAACGGGAACAAAAAGAGCGAGACGAACACAAGAATTCCGCCGATCAAGATGATTGGTTTGAACCCATATTTTTGCATCGGCTTTTCCATAAAGGGAGAAGCGATCAGGACGCCGATATAAAGCGCGGTTGCATGAATCCCGTTGACGGAAGAGCTGACGTCGGTCTGCTCGAGGATGATTGCAATCAAAGGAAGCAACATCCCTTGCGAAAATCCGGAAATCGCGACTATCCCAATCAATATCCAAAATCTGCCCCGTGCACCAACCATAAAAAATGTCTCCAATCCAAATAACAATTTCATCTAAAGTCAAAAGTAGCAGACTTTTATCTATCGGTCTACTACTTTAACATAACGGTCGATTGCCATTCGAACAGAGGGCATTTTAGAATGCAAGAACGATAGGCTGTCCATCTCGCCATTTTTTCACGAAATGATTCCCATCCTGAAAAGTTCCCCGACTGCATGGGTGCGATTTTTTGCGCCGAGCTTTCTGATTGCTGTTTTAATATATTGTTTGACGGTCGATTCTGTAATGTCCATTTTGCTTGCCATTTCTTTTATGCTTTCCCCCCACGAAATTCGGTTCATCACTTCCAATTCCCTCCTGCTCAACAAAGGAGAATCAACAGCACTTTTCGCTTTAAATATCATGTTGCCCGCCAATTTTCCGAACTCCGTAAACGATGCGAGCAAATTTTCATCAACGGTCGTCCGTTTTTTAATTTGATTGCTGCATATGTACCCGATGACCAAGGACTGGAAAAGAATCGGCACGACTATCACGGAATGTACGTTTTTTGGAATGACGTATTTCCTCGTCGTCTGTTTGAAGTATTCGATGCCGGAAAAATATTTCGCTTTTCGCTCATGAATGGCCGGATAGATGACAGGCAATGTCCGCACATCATCCCTGATATCTCCAATGTGACGCAGCCCATCGGAATCAACTAAAATGACGCCTTCAGCCAAAAATCCGATTGGGGAATACCGAAACAAATAGGCATTCAGCACTGGAAAAAGACGCAAATACACTTCTAGCATTTGGTACAATTGTTCTTCTTGGCTTTCGACCGATTGCTTCTCAATTCGTTGAATCGATTCCTTGATTGCATAGTACGTCGTCATGCATCCATCTCCTTTAGGGGTATTCAATATATCTAAAATTGGATATATTCAAACTATGCAAAAAACTATATATTAAATACATACTATATAGAAGAAAGGGAGAGAAGAATGTCGAAATTAAGTCCAGAATCAAAAGCGTATTTAGAAGCATTCAATGAGATGCCTGCAATGGAAACGATGGAGCCTGAAGCGGTGAGGGAGATGCTTGCGCAAGCGCCGCCGGGAAAAGTGGAACTCGCCGCGTTGGCGAATGTGGAAGATAGACTCATCCCTGTTCGTGATGGTGAAATCAACGTAAGAATTTACACGCCGGAAGGAGACGGCCCTTTTCCTCTATTCGTCTACTATCATGGCGGTGGCTGGGTCATCGGAGACCTCGAAACAGCGGATGCAAGTTGCCGAATGATCGCGAATAAAACGGGCAGAGTCGTCGTTTCGGCAAATTACCGCTTGTCTCCTGAATATAAATATCCAGTTCCATTCCATGACTCCTATGATGCATTGAAATGGGTCCATGAACATGCTGCGGAATTGAATGGAATCGCTTCCGATATTGCCGTTGGCGGCGATAGCGCAGGCGGAAATTTATCCGCTGCTGTCTCTTTAAAGTCTCGCGATGATAATGGCCCGAAAATTTCTGCGCAAATTTTAGTATATCCAGTGACGGACATGACATTTGACACTCCTTCGTATAACGAATTCCAAAAAGGATTCGGTTTGGATAAAGCCCTCATGGTTTGGTTTGTCGATCACTATATCAGAAATGAAAACGACAAAAGCGACCCATATGCCGCCCCATTAGTCGCGGACAGTTTGACAGATTTGCCGCCTGCCTTTGTCATTACAGCCGAAAATGATGTGTTGCGCGATGAGGGAGTCTCGTATGCCAAGCGGCTGAAAGAAGCTGGCGTGAAAGTGGAAACGATTTGCGAAGCAGGTCTCATCCACGGCTACTTTACGAATATGGAAGTGTTTCCGGAACGAATTGAAAGGACAATCTCCAACATCGCAACATTTTTAAACAGAAATAAAATTGAAAATGCGTAAATCACCATGCGGTCTTTCCGGGATAGTTTTCACTTTTCGCTTTGATTGAGGCAATTCCAAATTAGAGGAGGATGAATATGGCTGATAAGAAACAATCTTCTCATCTAAAACCTGACTACGATGCCGTCGTTATCGGTGCGGGTTTTTCCGGGATGTATATGTTGCATAGCTTGAGAGAAAACGGATTTACCGCAAAAGTGTTTGAAAAAGCGGCGGACGTAGGCGGAACATGGTATTGGAATCGTTATCCTGGAGCAAGATGTGACTCAGACAGCATTTATTATAATTTCACGTTTTCCGAAGAGTTGTTCAAAGGATGGACGTGGTCTTCTCGTTACCCGGAACAAAAAGAAATTTTAGCGTATTTGAATTATGTTGCAGACACGTTGAACGTAAGGGACGGCATTCAATTCAATACGACAGTCACTCATGCGCATTACAATGAAGAGAAAAACATGTGGAGAATTTATGCGGACGACGGCACGAGCGTCACAGCGACTTACTTCATCACCGCTGTCGGCTGCCTTTCCGCCTCCAACGTCCCTGATTTCAAAGGGCTCGATATGTTTGAAGGCGAATGGTACCATACGGGACGCTGGCCGCATGAAAAAGTCGATTTCAGTGGAAAAAGAGTCGGCGTGATCGGCACCGGCTCAAGCGGCGTGCAGGCGATTCCGGTAATTGCCGAAGAAGCGGAACATCTGACGGTATTCCAACGCACCCCGCAATACAGTTTTCCGGCCAGAAACCATCCGTATAATCCTGAGTATGTGGAACAAGCGAAAGAAAATTTTTTCGAACTGAGAAAAGAACTGCGCGAATCCCACAGCGGCCAAATCATAAAAAGCCGCAAGCCTTCCGCATTGGACGACACGCCGGAGGATCGCCAAAAAGCATATGAAGAACGTTGGCAAGAAGGCGGTTATTTATTTATCTACGACGACTTGCTGACGAACGAAGAATCCAACGAAACGGCAGCAGAGTTCATTCGTTCGAAAATCGGAGAAATCGTGAAAGACCCGGAAACCGCGCAAAAATTGATGCCGACCTATTATTGGGGAACAAAACGGCAAATTTTAGATACAAATTATTATGAAACATATAACCGCGACAATGTTTCGCTCGTCGACGTGAAACGAAATCCGATTGAAGAAATCACGACAAAAGGCATCAAGACAACGGCCGGAGAAACGGAACTGGATGCAATCGTTTTTGCAACCGGTTACGACGGCATGACCGGACCTTTATTCAAAATCGATATCCGCGGCAGAGACGGAATCGCCCTAAAAAACAAATGGGAAGAAGGCGCGCAAACGAGAACATATCTCGGACTAGCGACGAACGGCTTTCCGAATATGTTTATGATCACCGGCCCTGAAAGCCCATCAGTGCTCAGCAATATGCCGATTTCCATCGAACAGCATGTCGAATGGATCATGGATTGCATCAACTACTTAAAAGAAAACAATATCGAACTCATCGAAGCAAATGAAGAAGCTGAAAAAGCATGGAGCAAGCATTGCAGAGAATTGGCGGATGCGACGCTCTATACAAAAACCGACTCCTGGTATATGGGAGCGAATATCGAAGGAAAAGCTCGCGGATTTTTAATCTACGTCGGAGGCGTCGGCACTTACCGAGAAATATGTACGGAAATCGCCGAAAACGGATATGAAGGCTTCGACTTGATAAGTTCCAAAAAAACAACATTCAAATCATGAATCAGAATCTAAAAATCCCTCTTGCTATGAGCAGGAGGGATTTTTTTGACATTCGCCAATGAAAATAGAGCGTTTTTACAACATGTCGAATGGTTTCGCGAACATGCCGAGTCGAGCACCAAACATGTTGAGTGGCTCCGCAAACATGCCGAGTCGCTCACCAAACATGTCGAGTAGTTCAAAAACATGCTGAGTCAATATTTCGTTATAAAAAAGTTAAAAGCGGAAGGGCCAATCACGATTGCTTTTCTTCTCGAACGGATAGGATATGAGTTTCCGCACCATATTGTTTACGGATGTTTTTCCGTGCTTCCGCAGGTGTTCTCGCAAGGACAGGCTTGATTTGCTTTTCTCCGCTTGCTTCTATTTCAGCGAGAAACCGTTTCGCTCCGCATCTCATCCAATCTCCTCCCTTTAACGAACGAAGAACCCTTCTTGTTTAAGCAAGCCTTCAAATATTTTA
>Ga0079226_10004484_pt1 | contig 10673 bp, 6 predicted proteins | sample Poulit2014_FD_76345 | JGI IMG/M metagenome (GOLD analysis project Ga0079226, IMG submission 76345) | Agricultural soil microbial communities from Georgia to study Nitrogen management - Poultry litter 2014 | ecosystem: Environmental > Terrestrial > Soil > Agricultural land | place: USA: Georgia...
GACTTATTCTGGTACCTCAGGTGCTAGTCATTCGTTAGTAAACATTATATTACAAATGAAAAAGAAAGGAGTTGAACCTACATTAATAATTCCAAATAGAGGACCACTTGAAAAATTATTGTTAGAAAATAATATTAAGTATAAAATTTTCAAGCAATATTACTGGATTGTTAATATAGACAAACCAAAAACTTTAAAAGATTCTGTCAAGTGGTTTTTGAAACAAATTATTAATTTTATGCAGGAGTTAAGGATATGTTTATTTATCAAACAAAGAAAAATAGAGATAGTTCATATTAATGCAATAACATCATCTAATGGATATATAGCTGCGAAATTAGGTAAAGTCCCTATAGTTTGGCATATAAGAGAGTTTTTAGAAGAAGACTTAAATAGAGATTTTAGAAATAGAAAAAAAGCTATATCTAGATTGAATAAATCAGACTGTATTATCACAGTTTCGGATAGTGTGAAAAATAAATATAACGAGATACTAAATAATAAGAATATGATTAGGATATACAATGGAATAGATCCCACACCTTATTTAGATTTAAAAAATAAACAATTTGAAAGAAATAATATTATATTAACATTAGTTGGTAGATTAGTACCTCAAAAAGGACATAAAGAAGTATTATTCGCACTTTATAAGGTAGCAGAGAATTACAAGAGAAAGTTAAAAGTTAGATTTGTCGGTGATAAAGGGAATGGAATGTTTTTATCTGAATTAAAGGAAATAGTTAAAGAATTAGAACTTGAAAATATTATAGAATTTATTAATTATAGATCAGACATACATAATGTATGGGCAGAGACTGACATAGCACTTGTTGCATCCAAGGCAGAAGCATTCGGTAGGGTAACAGTAGAAGCAATGTTAGGCGGTGCATTGGTTATAGGTGCGGATACGGCAGGAACAGCAGAGCTAATATCTGAGAAGTATGGTTTATTATATAAGCAAGGTGATTATATATCACTAGCTAATACAATTACATATGCTATAGCACATCAAGAGGAAATGAAGAAAAAAACTTTTTATGCACGAAAATATGCTCTTGAAAATTTTACAGCGGAAAATAATGCGGATAATGTATATGAAGTTTATCGAACTTTAGTAGATTGAAGGATATAATAGAACATATGCTTTACATAATAGTAAATTTTATATTGCTTTACGATAATTATACAAAATTTACTTTATAAATTGCATATCAATTTAATATTCAATATAAAAACATTGAGTGGAATAAAAATTAAAAAGGACCTTCTATTATTTTTGTTTGTAAAGCAAAAACGTGCTTCTAAATCATATTTAAAATCAATCATAAGTCAACAGACATTGTCAACAAACAATGAAAATAATTATGAAAAAGTGTGGAATCAAGTCGTTACTTTATTCAAAATAATCACATCAGATAACGAATCTAGTTTTGCTGATATTTATGAATTGCTTATAAATATAACAAAAGTTTATTTCGCTTACCCTAATGCATTTTATGAATGTGTATAAAAGAGAATCAACAGTGGATGAATAATACATCATGTCAAATATTAGATTATCGCTCTGATCAAGAAACATATTTAACTAAACTTCAATCGTTAACAAGTTAACAACTGCAAAACACTTACAATTACTGGTGAATTCACATGGATTAGTAGGCTAACTTATACTTGAAGTTTAGGTTTAAATTAAAAAATATATATTAATAATTAGATATATCAATTTAAATATCATGAAAAATAGGTTGCTGTTAATAAAAATAGTGAATTATGTAATGTTTTTTGATTGGTACTAATAGATGTTACTAATATATTATCATTGACATATTAAACTTATGTTGTTATTCAATTTATTTAGGTGGTTGTGTTTAATCAGTAAAAAAATCCAGTTTTGATTATGATATTCGTGAATGATTGTTGAAAGTTATTATATGGATGAGTATGCAAAAAGTTAATCAAATAATACGGTGTTGCTTAAGTAATAATCTATAATTGAATCAAAAACTTAATTTAGCACTATTGATAAATTTCGTGAAAAAATCTCACATTATTTGAATGTAAAAAGTTATATAGAAATATATCTTTCTTGAATAATTTTCTTAATGGAACAATTAACAAAAAACACATTGATGATATTATTTACAATAATATACGTAGCGATGGATAGTCATGTAAAATAAAACCATAGATTTTTAATGCTAACTGCATTCATCTATTAATTCAGGAAAACAATTATTGTTAGAACATTAAGTGTTAAAAATTATTGGCATCGTAAAGTATGTATAGTGGTCATAGGAGCAAAATATGAAACAAAAATTAAAAACACTTTTTCAAAGGGATTTTATTCGAAATGTAATATTATTAGCAACCGGTACTGCAGGTGCGCAAATTATAACAGTTTTAGCTGCACCGTTTATAACACGTATATATGGACCAGAAGCATACGGGATATTAGGTACATTTACAGCAATGACTAATATTATTATACCAGTTGCAGCTTTAACTTATCCAATTGCAATTGTACTACCAAAGAAAGAAGAAGAAGCAATTGGATTAGTTCAATTATCTTTACTTGTAACCGTTGGCGTTGCAACAGCATCATTAAGTATACTACTAATATTTAATAAACAAATAGTAAATATATTTAATTTAAATGAGATATCTAACTATATTTATTTGATACCTATATTGGTGATATTTGCTGGAATTATGCAAACAACACAACAATGGCTAATAAGAACAAATCAATTTTCCATTAATGCTAAGGCAGTTTTCTATCAATCTGTAATAATTAACAGCAGTAAAATTTGGCTTGGATATTTATATCCAATTGCAATTGTGCTAGTATTATTAACTACATTAAGTAATGCTGTTAGAGCTATTCTTATGATATTGTTTTCAAGACTACCCAAAATCAATTTTCGTAATGGAAATATATTTAAGTTAGCTAGAAAACATTATGATTTCCCAATCTATCGAGCACCTGAAGAGTTACTGTCTGGTATATCCCACAGTATTCCTGTTCTGATGCTAACAGTTTTCTTTGGTCCAGCTTCTGCTGGGTTTTATAGTATAGGGAGAAGTGTATTAAGTATGCCCTCTCAATTTATCGGTGTTGCAATAGGGGATGTATTTTATCCCAAGGCTGCGGAAATGTATAATAAAAAGAAAAGCATAACGGAATTAATCTTTAAAACTACTGTTGTCTTAGCAGGAATTGGAATTATACCATTTGGATCTGTTGTATTATTTGGACCACAACTATTTAGTTTTGTTTTCGGTGAAGCCTGGTATACAGCCGGAAGCTATGCTAGGTGGATTGCTTTATGGGCCTTCACTAATTTCATTAATAAACCTAGTGTGAGAGCGTTAGCAATACTAAATGCACAAAAATTTCATTTAATTTACACAGTTTTTGGTTTAGTTTGTAGATTAATCGTATTATTACTTGGGTTTTATATATTTGCTAGCGATAAAGTGGCTGTTGGTTTATTTGGTGTTGTAGCAGCTTTATTAAATGTTGGTTTAATTTCTATAACCTTATATTTAAGCGTGAAAAAATACAAAGATAAACAAATTTAAATAAAAATCTTAAATACTACATTGATATATATAATGTTAAAAATGGATAATAAATAAAGTGAAAAAATATGCAAACCCCTTACGAAAAGTAATATATTATTTAAATTTATTAGTAGTTTAATTAGACTAATAAATAAACCATTTACAGTTAAAGGGAAAAATAATGAGTAAAAGCAGTTAGTTTTAACTTTTGTCTTTTAAAATAGTAATGTTTATAGTTAAATCTTTTTAACGATTTATCCAAAGAATCTAATATCAAAAAATGATGGTGAAGATATGAAAAGTGTTTTTTCTAATAATATAAAAATTAATAATATAGAACTGCTATTTTTAAGTCTTGTTATTTTAATATTTGTATTGATAGACAGAACTATTATTATGAATATAGGAACTGCATTTCCAGCATATGTAATACTCATAATATCGTTTTTATATTGTGGTTTATATTTGACTAAATTAGGGATATCATTCAATTACAATAGTAAAGTATTACTGTATCTGGTATTTTATTTATTATTCTTAATTATATATTCCTTAAGTACTGATTTAAATGATTTGAATTATGCTTTAAGAATATTAGTGTACATATCTATAATTTTTTTATTCGGAAATATAAGGTATAGTTTTCGAAATCTGTTAACTTTAGTATTACCCTTTAATATATTTAGTGTTTATTTGTTTGTTTTATGGGTTATTTCTTTAGAAACTACTAAATATTCAGGAATATTTGGAAATCCAAATACTTTAGGGATTGTTATTTATAATATATTATTTTTACAAATTATAATTATTTTATCTACAAAAAGTAAATTTATAAAAAATATATATGTATTGTTGATTATATTTAACATTATTTTATTATATGTATCAACATCTAGGGCCGTATGGCTCGCTTCCCTAGTTTCAGTCATTGTGTATCTAGGTTATGACTGGCTAATACGTACCAAAAATAATTATAAAATAACTTATATTATAACCATTATAGGCATATTATGTTTTTCATATTTATACCCTAGGTTATACAAAATGGATATTGGATGGAAGATTAATGATTTTATTGTCAGTATTACAGGGAAAAGTTTTTTTTCGGGGCGCCAATACTTGTGGGCTGAAATTATCAGTGTGATTGAAACAAAACTATTATTTGGATTCGGTCTTTCTACATCTTCTAAAGAATTGTTAGGGACAAATCATGAAGCGCATAATATGTTTCTAAATATTTTATTAAAAACAGGACTTGTAGGTTTAATTACATATTCAATCTTGTTATATGTTATTTGGATGGCATTATATCCGGGTAATAATATTGTTGATAATAAAAACACATTCAAAATATTCCCTTCGTATTTTGCGGGTTTAATAATTTATCAAGGATTTGAATTAACTTTTGTAGATGGGGCGTATTCAACAAATTTATTAGAGTGGTTAATTATTGCTTTAGGTATATCATTATTAAAATCTAAAAATATAATAGAAAGATAAAATGCTGTGGGTAGAGTACTGAGTAAGAATCAGTGTATAGTATTACTTTAAAAAAGGAAGTGTTTCACTTGAAAATCACCGTAGCAGGCACAGGTTATGTCGGCCTATCTAACGCTGTCCTTCTAGCTCAACACAACGAAGTAACAGCACTAGATATCATACAAGAAAAAGTAGATTTAATTAACAATAAAAAATCACCTATTGGTGATGCTGAAATTTCTAAGTTCTTAGTTGAAAAAGACTTAAATCTAACAGCAACAACAGACACCGAGGCAGCATTGAAAGATGCAGAGTTTGTTATCATTTCAACACCAACAAATTATGACCCAGAGCAGGATTATTTTGACACCTCGTCTGTTGAAACAGTAATCGAAAATGTATTGAAGTATAATCCTGATGCAACAATGATTATTAAATCAACAATTCCAGTTGGTTATACTAAAGCCATTAATGAGAAATATAATACAAATAATATTATGTTCTCACCTGAATTTTTACGTGAAGGACAAGCACTATATGATAACTTACACCCATCACGTATTATTGTTGGTGAACAGTCAGAACGTGCAGAAACCTTTGCGAAACTTTTAGCAGAAGGTGCTATTAAAGAAGATATTCCAGTTCTTTTCACAGATTCAACAGAAGCTGAGGCAATCAAACTATTTGCTAATACATATTTAGCGATGCGTGTATCATTCTTTAATGAGCTAGATACATATGCTGAATTAAAAGGATTGAACACACAACAAATCGTTGAAGGAATTGGACATGATCCACGTATTGGTAGTCATTATAATAACCCTTCATTTGGTTATGGTGGATACTGTTTACCAAAAGATACGAAACAATTATTAGCGAACTTTAAAGATGTACCTAACAATATCCTGCAAGCAATTGTTGATGCGAATGATACACGAAAGCAACATATTGCCGACCAAATCATTGCACGTAACCCTAAAACAGTCGGAATCTATCGTTTAACGATGAAGACAGGCTCGGATAACTTTAGACAGTCTGCTATTCAAGATGTCATCAATCACGTTAGAAATGCAGGAATTGAAGTAATCGTTTATGAGCCAGTATTAGAAGATGACACGTTTGATGGATTAAAAGTTGTAAATAATTTTGAACAATTCAAATCAGATGCTGATGTCATTGTTGCAAATCGTTTAGATGACGATTTGCAGCCTGTTAGAGAGAAAGTTTATACGAGAGATGTATTTAGTAGGGATTAAATTGAATAAAATTGTTTCTTAAATTGGTAAATATATATAATTCGAAGTAAAATAAACCAGTTTTACTTCGAATTTTTTAAATGATTAAATGGAGGACTACAATGGAAAAGCGCACAACATTAAATAAATCATTAAAGGCTCATTGGGTTTGGGCAATTGCATTAGGTTCCGCTATTGGTTGGGGCGCATTTGTTCAACCGGTTAATTGGATGGAAACAGCCGGACCCTTGGGAGTTATTATAGGCTTTAGCATCGGTGCTTTACTAATGATGTTAATTGCAGTAAGCTATGGCTTTTTAATTCGTAGTTTTCCAGTTTCAGGTGGAGAATTTGCTTATTCTTATATCAGTATGGGAAGAACACATGCATTTATCAGTGGATGGTTTTTAACGTTGGGCTACATATGTATAGTGGCTTTAAATGCATCCGCATTTTCTTTAATGATTAAGTTTGTGTTTCCATCGATTATTGAGAATATTCATTTATATTCTATTGCGGGATGGGATGTATATTTAATAGAAATATTAATTGCTACAGTGGGGTTAGTTGTGTTTGGATATTTAAATGTTAGAGGAACCGGTATATCTGGACAAACTCAATTTATCTTTGCATTAATTATGGTGATAGCGGTAGTAATTTTAACTTTATTAGTAGGAATTAAAAGCCCTTCTCCTAGTACAAATATTCAACCATTGTTCAATCAAACAACAACTACGTTTGCAGCTATTATTGCAATAGTTGCTATTGCTCCATGGGCATTTGTTGGTTTTGATGCAGTGCCTCAAGCAGCAGAAGAATTTGATTTTCCAGCTAAAAAAGCTTTTATGTTAATTATTTTAGCATTAGTTTTCGCGACTATTATTTATGCACTTATGATAATGGCGACAGCTATGGCAGCACCTTGGGATAATGTTGTAAACAAGAACTATTTATGGGGAACAGGTGTAGTAATTCAGGAATTATTAGGTGTGTTTGGTTTAGCTATATTAGTTATAGCAGTATCTATGGGAATATTTACTGGATTGAATGGTTTTATCATGGCGTCTAGTAGATTACTATTTGCAATGGCTCGTGCCAAGATATTGCCAACCCTTTTTGGAAAATTACATACAAAACATAAAACACCACATATTGCAATTGTTTTCACTGTTATTATTTCTTCATCAGCCCCTTGGTTTGGGCGTGAAGCATTAGTGTGGGTTGTAGATATGTCATCAATAGGGGTTTCTATTGCATATTTTTATACTTGTATTACGGCTTTTAAATTATTTAAATGGTCAGAGCACGAGATTAAATATAGTTATGAGGAAGTTGCACCGATTAAAAAAATCGTCGCATTTGCTGGAATGATAGTAAGCTTAGTATTTGTATTTTTATTACTTATTCCATCTTCACCAGCTTTTATGGGAATAGAATCTCTCATAGCTTTATTTATATGGATTTTCTTCGGGATACTATTTTATATCTTTAAGAGAAAAGATTACAATAATATAACAGAAGAAGAACTTAACTATTTAATTATTGGGAATAAATTTTTAAATGAAAAGAAAAATCAAAAAAATTAAATAACATATTATTAATTATTTAATTTTGAAATGCTCGAAATAATTAATTGATTTAATATTACTTAAATGTAAAATAATTATAGAATGAGGATTAATTAAGATGAATACAGGTAAAAACTATAATAAAATTGTCTATGGGTCACGAATGCAAAAACTCACTGCTAGGCTGACTGCTGTAAAAGAATGGCTAGATCACCCAGAACTTAAAAAGAGTCATTTATACGCAAATAGACCTCAAATAATACAGTATATTGACTTTTTAACATCAGTAGGTATTTACGGTGCCACTTTACAAGACTATCTAGTATTTGAGTTTTACAAAAAAAGTCATCGAGAAAAAAGTTCTTATGTGACTGGAAGAAAACAGCATAAATTATTCGATCGCGTAAATGAAAAAAATAAAACAAGTTTATTCAAAGATAAAAATAAATTTTCAGATGTTTTCTCAGAATATACAGGCCGTGAAATATTTAATTTAGATTTAGATGGAAAAAATAAAGAAGAAGCTAAGAAATGGTTAGAAACAATGGATATAGTGTTTGCTAAGCCAAGTGATGGTGTACAGGGGAGGGGGGTAACAAGATTAGTTGTTGACGATAATCCTGAAAAAACTATAGAATATTGTTTAGATAATAATCTAGATATTATAGAAGAGGCCCTTGAGCAACATTCCGAAATGAAAACATTACATCCAAAATCAATCAATACAATAAGATTTATTACATTAATAGAAAATAATGATGTTAAATATTTAGGTGCAAGTTTACGAATGGGAATCGACACTTATGTTGATAATGGTGGAATTTATGTATCGGTTAATATGACAACAGGTAAGATTGATAGTATTGCTTATACTAATTCTGGTGAGAAATTTGACAAACATCCTATCACAAATCATCCATTAAAAGGTTTTCAAATTCCTTTTTGGAATGAAGTTATTGAATTATGTAAAAAGGCAGCATTTGAAGTTCCTGATGTTAGATGTGTAGGATGGGACGTCGCTATAACAAAGGATGGGCCGGTTATAATAGAAGGTAATGATAGATGGAGTAGGTTTGTATGGCAGTTACCAAAGCAAAAAGGCTTATATGATACAATTAAATATTCTAAATAAAAGGTTTGTGAAATTATTAGTTGATTTGTCAAATTAAGCGAGACAAAGCTTCTTTTCCAGCAGGTTTGATGAAACACTTACTAGGTGTTTGATAATTTAATGATTTTCTAGGAACACTGTTTCTTCTAGAAGAAACACTTGATAAAAATGATAGGGAATTTCATCTAATTCAAGCACAGTTTTTAAATTGTACTTTAATTCTTTATGGCTAATATTATCAAAAAAACCGCTGAAGTCGATTGATATAATAACCGCTTTTTGGGGAGATAATAAACTTGAATACCTCGGTTGCAAAATCAATATTATATTGTTTATATTTATTATTTCGATAAGCTAATACGGCTTCATCTAAGGAAGTTCCCTTAACATAGTTATTATATGCATTGTTTAATATTTCACCGTAGTATTTATAAATGAATTGATCAAAGTGAGATGTGTACATAATATTTCTAGTTTTCTTTTTTACTTTTTTCAAATCTGCATTAGTAGGATTTTCTTATATTATTTTGTCCGGATCCTTCTGTCCATATTTTTTAAAAACGATATCAAAATTAATAAACAGTAAAAAAGCACGTGACTCTATCCATTCTGGATCTTGAATGAGATGTTTCACATGCCTAATATTTAAGGGAGTATCAAAGTGGTGTAAATAATTCTTTGTTTGATACTTGTCCCAGATATTTGTTGCGGAGCTAGAAGGAGTATGTAATTGTAGTCAATTATTGTTACTATTCATAGTGAACAAACGCTCCTTCTAACATACAAACTGAAAGTGACTACGATTCAACTAATCAATTATAATAGAGTTATAGAGTAATCTCTATCTAATTGCGAAAGGTGTGACTTTGATGATTGGTTCTCATTATATTAAGTTTGACAATCAGAAACTTTTCTCCCTTGTGGTCAATTCCACCAGACGCCTGCGAGTATATCGCATTAGATATATTCTATCAGAAAAATGAAGTAAATGGTAATTATATAATGTTATAGAAACTATTATAAAGTTAAGTAAACGTTAAATAATTGAAAAATGTAGACGGAATTTACATAATATTCTTTACTAATCAAATTTTATTATGCATCATAAATTTAAATTGATTATTTAGAAGTGTTACTATGAAGATATATTTCAAGAAAGGAAATCAATCAATGAAAAGAATCTTATTACTAGCAACAATAGTAACTCTACTAATCGCCTGCAGCACTGCCCACGATAAAGCAATGACAAGCGCACAAGAAGCACTAGACAACGATGATTCGATTGAAGCACGTATCCAGTTTCAAGTTGCCCTAGATGAGGATGAATCGAGTGAGGAAGCAAAAGAAATGATTCGATTATTAGATGCCTATGATGCTTTGCAAATAGAAGTAGAAGAAGGAAACTGGGCAGATGCGGAAGAATTGGCGAATGACTTATTAAAAGAAGAGACGCTTGTGCCAGCAATTGAAACACAAGTAAAAGCAAAACTAGTTGAGATTGATGAAGGAATTGACGAACATTTAAAAGCTCAACTCAAAAAAGCGGAAAAACATGTGAAAAATGAAGAGATTAAGAAAGCTACAAAAGCATTGGATAAGTTAGAAAAAGACCCTTTTAAAGATAGAGTTGAATCTGATATTAAGAACATGCGTGAACAAATCAAAACAAGTGAAAAGCAGCTTGCCGAGAAAAAGGCAGCAGAAGAAAAAGAA
>Ga0079226_10004485_pt1 | contig 10670 bp, 8 predicted proteins | sample Poulit2014_FD_76345 | JGI IMG/M metagenome (GOLD analysis project Ga0079226, IMG submission 76345) | Agricultural soil microbial communities from Georgia to study Nitrogen management - Poultry litter 2014 | ecosystem: Environmental > Terrestrial > Soil > Agricultural land | place: USA: Georgia...
AAAAGTTGTGAGCGCTGTCAAAAATAGTTCTAAAGCTATCAATGTGGAAATTGAAATTAATGAAGACTTAGTTTACGCCGAAAGAAATAATAATGTAACACTTGCTAGGATATTTCAAAAACATATAGAGTCTTTGGGGTATGAAGTTACTCCCCCCCCAAGTGTAGGGGGGATAGGCTCTTCAGATATAGGAAATGTAGGAGAAATTGTCCCTACGATTCATCCGTATTTTAAAATTGGAGAAAGCTCTAATCACACTAAAAAATTTGTAAGAGAAGCTCAATCTGAAGATGGTTTAAAAGGAATGAATAGTGCTGCTAAGTCTCTAGCGATGACTGCATATGAGCTGTGCACAGATAATAAACTATTATTTGAAGTAAAGCAAGAATTTAACAACAAAGTGAAAAAGGAGAGATAATAATGAAAAGTAAAAAAATACTAATTAATTTAACAGTAGCGTTATTAATTTTAATTATAATTTCTGCTTGTTCGTCAAATAATAATAGTAACGCTAACAGCAGCAACTCCAAAGACCTTAAAGTAGGGTTTAGTGCAGAACCGCTAACTCTTGATCCTCACGACGCTGACGATGCTGTATCAAACCAAGCAAATTTATTAATTTACGATAAACTTGTAACTTTTGACGAAGATAATGAAATAATACCTGAGTTAGCAACAGATTGGGAATTAGCTGAAGATAGTAAATCTTTAACCATGAATTTACATGAAGATGTAAAATTTCAAGACGGAGAGCCTTTTAATGCAGAAGCAGTAAAAAAGAATTTTGACAGGATACTAGATGAGGATAGAAGCTTTTCGAGAACTTCTTTGTTTGCTGATTTTATAGAAGATGTAGTTGTTGATGACGAATATCAGGTTACATTTGAATTTCACACACCTTTTAGTGCAGCTTTAAATACATTTGCACATGGAGCAGGAGGAATTATTAGCCCTAAAGCGATTGATGAAGAGGATGAAAAACCTATTGAGGATAACCCTGTTGGTGTGGGACCATATGAATTAGAAGATTGGACACCAGGTACAGAAATATCTTTTACTACTAACGAAGATTATTGGGACGGCGAAAAAGATTTAGATTCTATTACAATCGAAACTATCCCAGAAAATTCCTCACGTTCTATAGCGTTAGAAAATGGGGAAATTGATGTAGCTTCACCAATAGGTATAGAAGATATTGAACGGATGGAAGATGCTGAAGATATTGATTTTACATTAACTCCAGCTTATAGAACATTAAGTTATGCAATCAACGTAGAGAAGGATCCATTTGAAGATAAAAAAGTAAGACAGGCTATAAATTACGCTGTTGATATGGATACTATATCAGAAGACATATTAAAAGGAGCTTCAAAACCATTACAAGCCCCTATAGGTTCCTCCCTTGGATTGTATTCAGAAGTTGGCGAGTATAACTATAATCCAGAAAAAGCAAAGGAATTATTGGACGAAGCAGGAGTTGAAGAAGGAACTGAAATTAACTTATGGACGCCTGATGCCAGATACTTAATGGATAGTACAGTTACTGAAAGTGTTCAATCGTATCTGGAAGAAGTAGGATTTGATGTGAATTTTGAACAATTTGAATGGAGTACCTACTCGGATTTGCTTGATGACCCTGGAGACGATTTTGATATCATGATAACTAGCTGGGGAGCTTCAACAGGAGATGCTGACTGGGGGTTAAGACCTCTGTTTACTACAGAAGGAGGAAATAACTATAACGATTATTCAAATACGGAAGTAGATGAACTATTGGATGAAAAAGGGCTAGAAGAGCCAGATGAAGAAAAAAGAGAAGCTATATATAATGATGCTATGCAAATTATATTCGATGATGCTCCACAATTGTTTGGTATTGAATATGAAACTCCTGTAGCCCATAAAGATAATATACACGGCATTTACACTTGGGGAAATGAATATGTAGTGTTACGCGATGCTACAATGGATTAAAAATAGGCAAGATAAAGAGCAGCAATTCTTTATCTTGCTTGCTATATTATAGATTGAGGTGATTGATATTAATGTTTCTAAATCTAAGTATTTTATGAGAAGAAGAACCACTCATTTTATGAGCCAATTTGATAAAAGGTTTTCCTATAGTTTATATATACCTGAAAATTATGACGAAGATAAAATTAAAACTTATAATTTAGCAGTTATTGTTCATGGAAGTATGAGAAATTATCAAGAATATATAGATGAGTTCGTGGATTTTGCTGAAGAAACCAATACCGTTATCTTAGCCCCTCTTTTTCCAGGAGGTGTTACTGATAAATGGGAGAGTGATTCATACAAATTTGTTAGAGTAGATGGAGAGAAATTTGATCTTATATTATTAGGTATGATAAAAGAAGTTGGCGAAGAATTCAAAAAAGTCAAAGTAAAAAAAATTATGATGCACGGTTATTCAGGCGGAGGGCAATTTGTACATCGCTTTTTCTACTTCCATCCAGACCGTCTTCTTAGTATTTCAATCGGTGCACCTGGTAATGTAACTTTGTTAGATGAAGGTGCCTCTTGGTATGTGGGAACGAAAGATATTTCAATCGATATTAAAAAAATGCAGGAAGTGAAAGTTTTAATGGTAGTCGGGAAAAAAGATACGGAAACATGGATGATTGATGATGAAAAAGCTCCCTATTGGGTTCAAGATTTCCAAAACGCCGGTTTGAATAGAATAGAACGATTGCGTGCATTAAAAAAAAGCTATCAAAAAGAAAAGATACACGTGGAATATCAAGAATTAGAAGGAATTGCGCATGAAGGAATGAAAGTTATTCCAACAGTGAAAAAATTTTTCAAAGAGCACTTAAATACACTAAACAATTAGAATGTTAAAATGACAATAATTGAAGGGGGGAATTAAATGTTTACTTATACTGTAAAACGAATATTACAAATGATACCGACTTTATTAGGGGTTTTAATTCTAGTTTTCACGTTGATTCATTCTGTCCCCGGTGATCCAGCAAAAATGGTGGCAGGAGTTGAAGCATCAGAACAAGATGTAGAAAATATCAGAGAAGAACTCGGTTTGAATGACTCCATTCCTACTCAATTTTCTAATTATGTGACAGGTTTACTGCACGGGGACCTCGGGACATCTATAAAAACAAACAGACCTGTGTCTGAAGAGATTCTTTCTAGATTTCCTACCACTATAACTCTAACCGTTATGGCAGTAATTCTCTTAACGATTCTTGGACTGTTTGCTGGGATATTTTCGGCCACAAAACCTAATAGCGCTCGAGATAATAGTACCATGATGGTAGCATTATTTGGTGTATCAATGCCGGTATTTTGGACAGGTATTTTATTAATTTTGTTATTTGCTTATTATATACCTATTTTACCCTCGGGAGGTAATGAATCATTTAAAAACTTTATTCTTCCCGCCTTCTCTTTAGCTTTAACGTCTGCAGCAATATTAGCTCGTTTAAGTCGATCGAGTTTGTTAGAAGTTGTGAATGAGGATTATATAAGAACAGCAAGAGCTAAGGGTGTAAAAGAAAATGTTGTAATATACAAACACGCTTTAAAAAACGCTTTAATTACTGTTATCACTGTAATCGGATTAGAAGCAGGTAACTTATTAGGGGGGGCAGTACTTACTGAAACAGTATTTTCAATGAACGGTATTGGAAGATTCCTAATTCAATCTATTCAATTTAGAGATTACCCTGCAGTTCAAGGTACTATTTTAGTTGTAGCGTTAATATTTATGACAATAAATCTTGTAGTAGATTTGTTATATAGCGTAATAGACCCTAGAATCAGGTATTAAACATAGGAGGGGGGGAGCAGTCTTGGAACAAAAAAAAATAATTGCTGAAAATGCTGCAGTTGAGGATGACGACCAGCAATCATCAATGCAATCTCCTTTAAAGGTTAAGATTCGAAAATTCAAAAAAAATAAAAGAGCGGTTATTGGTTTATACGTAGTCATTATATTTATAATTCTGGCTATTGTAGCACCTTTAATATCACCATTTAACCCCGTTGAACAGAATATGAGCGAAAGATTACAGTCTCCTAGTTTATCTCATATTTTTGGAACTGATGAATTTGGTAGGGATATTTTTTCAAGAGTGTTATATGGCACGCGCATTTCCCTAGCAACAGGAGTAATAAGTGTTTTAGTAGCTGTTGTGTTCGGAGTAATTTTTGGTACGCTTTCGGGCTATTTTGGAGGCATTATTGACACTATAATTATGAGAATTATGGATATATTTATGGCTTTTCCTAGTTTTTTATTAGCCTTGGCTATTGTAAGTGTTTTAGGACCAGGTATGGTAAACGTAATGGTAGCAATAGGCATTTATTCAATACCTAATTTTTCCCGTATTGCACGAAGCGCAGTAATCTCTATAAAGAATATGGAATATATCGAAGCCACAGTGTCAATGGGAGGAAGCCACATATATACTATGTTTAAGCATGTTATTCCGAATAGTATATCTCCAATTGTTGTCATTGCGACCTTACGTATTGCAACAGCTATTATTTCAGCAGCTGGTTTAAGTTTCTTGGGAATGGGAGCGCAACCACCTACACCTGAGTGGGGAGCGATGTTGAGTTCAGGAAGAGAATATCTAAGAAGTGCTCCACACTTAAGCACCATACCAGGGTTGGCCATTATGTTCTTAGTATTAGGATTCAATATGTTTGGAGACGGTTTAAGAGATGCTCTCGATTCAAAAACAAACTAATAATTATCTTAATGAGTATAAAACATCAAGTGAGCTTAGAAATTAAAATATGTTTTTCAATAAATTGACAACATGAATAACATAAGGAGGGATATAATGGATAAAAGATTATTAGATATTGAAAACTTAAAAACATATTTTTACACAGATGAAGATGTTATCCCAGCTGTTGATGGTGTTTCTTTTTCAGTAAATAAAGGCGAGACAATAGGAGTTGTAGGTGAATCCGGAAGTGGAAAAAGCGTTACTGCTTTATCAATAATGCAGTTAACACCGGGAAAAGCTGTAGAGGGAAATATAACGTTTGACAATAAGGATATGTTATCTTTGAGTGAAAAGAAAATGAGGAAAATTCGAGGGAAAGATATAGCGATGATTTTTCAAGAACCATTAACATCACTTAATCCTCTTTTCACTATTGGTGAGCAAATAAGCGAAGTAGCAAGAATACATTTAGGATATAATAAAAAACAAGGAAGAAAAAAAGCTATCGAGATGATGAATAAAGTTGGAATACCTGAGGCCGAAAGAATAGTTGATAATCACCCTCATCAGTTATCAGGAGGAATGAGACAACGTATAATGATTGCTATTGCAATGACATGTGATCCAAAATTACTTATCGCAGATGAACCAACAACAGCTTTAGACGTTACCATACAAGCTCAGATATTAGATTTAATGAAATCGCTAAAGCAAAACAATGATACCGCCGTTCTAATGATTACACACGATCTTGGTGTTGTAGCAGAAGTATGCGATAGAGTAGTAGTTATGTACGCAGGCAAAGTAGTAGAACAAGCTGACGTATTTTCTTTATTTGAAAACCCTAAACATCCTTATACGAAAGGGCTAATAGAGTCAATGCCTACTTTAGAGTCTAAAGAAACTAGACTACCTTCTATTAGAGGAAATATCCCCTCTCCTGAAACGATTAAAAAAGGCTGTCCATTTGCTTCTCGTTGTGATTTTGTTATGGATATATGTAAAGAAAAAATGCCCCCAGAAATAGAAATAAAAGAAAACCACTTTACAAAATGTTATTTATATACGTCAATAGATAAAGAAGGGGATACGAATGTCTCAAAAAACATTAGTAGAAATTAAGAATTTAAAAAAGCATTTCCCTATAAAAAAAGGGATCTTGGGTAGAACTGTCAATTATGTGAAAGCACTAGATGGGATTGATTTTAAAATATCCGAAGGGGAAACGTTCGGTTTAGTTGGTGAAAGTGGATGCGGTAAATCTACTGCTGGGAAGACGATGCTTAGACTATTAACTCCTACAGAAGGAAATATAAAAATAGGAGGTGAAAATATTAGCGCTCTTTCAAATAAAGAATTGCAAAAGCGAAGGGGAGGATTTCAAATGATGTTTCAAGACCCTTACACCTCTATTGACCCTCGTTTGACTGTAAAGGATATAATCATGGAACCATTGCAGATTCAAAATATGTATAACAAAAAAAGCAGAAAAAAAGAAGTAGATAAATTGTTATATGAAGTAGGATTAAATTCGCGCCACGCTAACCGGTATGTACATGAATTTAGCGGTGGACAACGTCAAAGAATAGGCATTGCGCGTGCTTTAGCACTAAATCCTAAATTTATTATAGCTGATGAGCCTGTATCTGCTTTAGATGTATCTATACAATCTCAAATCGTTAATTTAATGCAAGACCTTCAAGAAAGTCATGGTTTAACTTATTTATTTATAGCGCATGACCTAAGTGTTGTGAAGTATGTCTCTGATAGAGTAGGAGTTATGTATTTGGGAAAGATTGTAGAGCTAGGGAACAAAGAAGAAATATACAAGAAACCTTTACATCCTTATACGCAATCTTTATTATCAGCTATTCCACAACCTAATCCAAGAAAGGAAAAAGAAAGAATAATACTAAAAGGTGATGTTCCTAGCCCATCCTCTCCCCCGTCGGGTTGTACGTTCCATCCCCGATGTAAGTACGCTATGGATATTTGTAAAGTAAAATATCCAGAATTTAGAGAAGTTAACGGAAGAAAAGTTGCTTGTCATTTGTATTAACAATTATCTAATATAATTATTGTAAATTCAGTAAGTAGGTTTTAATTCGTAGAAGGAGGGCTAGTTAATGAGAAGGAATAAATCATTTCCATTTTACACTTTAAAAGGTACTCATAAAGAAATAGGAGAACAATTTGGGCAATATTGCTCGGGTTTAATAGAAAAGCATTTATTATTTGCTCTTAATAAATTAAAAAAAGAAACAGGAATTACTGATGTGTCAATAATAGAAAAAGAAGCATTGAAATACAGACCTTTTGTACAAGAATATGCGAATTCTTTTGACGAAGAAATTCAAGGAATAGCAAAAGGAGCGAAAATTTCTCTAGGAATCGCTTATTTTCTACAGTTGAGAGCAGAGATGATTCAACATTTTAAAAATTCGGATCATGAATGTACTACATTTGCTTTAAAATCAGAAGTTACAAAGGATGGCATTCCATTGGCTGGACAAAATTCGGATTTACCTAGTTTTTATCGGGAATGCTTTGTTGTTGTAGAAATTATTCCTGAAACAGGACCGAAGTACTTAATGTTAACACCTGCTGGACAAGTGTCCTATATAGGAATAAACGATCGAGGTATGGGTGTATTTGGTAATTTTATTACCTGCGACGGATGGCGTGAAGGATTTCCGAGATATATGTTCACTAGACTAGCATTAACTACTTCTTCTACACAAGAAGCTGTTGATAAATTAAAAAAAACATACAAATCTTCTTCTAGAAATTTAATTGTAATAGACAAAAACAACACAGCTATTGATTTAGAAATAACCCCAGATATGACAGGAAAGGTTTACCCAGAAAACGGATTTATAGCTCATTCGAATCATTTTATATCAAATATTGCGGAACACCAGGAAAGAAAATCAGGAGAAGACTTTGAGAACTCTGTGGTAAGAAGGCTAAGAATGAAAGAGATGATAGATTCAAGAAAAGGCGAGTTAAATATTGAAAAAATGAAAGAAATATTTCGAGACCGAAGCACTTACCCGCATACTATATGTAGAAAATATGGGGACTTTGGAAACGGAACGACCGCAGCTTCTACAATTGCCTCGCCTTCTAAAGGGGAGATTTGGGTCGCTGTAGGCCCCCCTGACCAATATGAATATATACGTTATGCTTTCACTTAACGTTTTTAAAGCCTAGTGGAAAAATTAAGCGAGATACTAAAATGACATGTTACTATATACTTTATTTATAACCGATTAAAATTAAGAAAAGTTTATCAAACGTATCCTAAACTATTATACTATCAAAAACGAGCGATCACATATTCATAGAAAACATTATATGTTAAACCTTTTCGTTCTTAAAAACAAGCTACTTACTAGTGTCTAGAAAGCTTGTATTAATGAAAAAATTGTAGACATACGGCCCGCCTGACGTAATTACTAAATGCTAGGAAAAATACAAAGATACAAGATTTCGAAGAAGTATTTTGTGCAGGTTAAGACATGCTCGTTATAAAGAAAAGTCCCTTCACTTAGAGGGTAATCATAACTCCGTTGATTAGGCGATAGACTAAGTATATTATTGCTATAAAATCGTTCAAAAAACAATTTCTGTATAAAAGTATTTTTGAGTTAACGATTTAAAAACTTATTTAAATCCATTATCCTGAGTATGATAAGAAGCTTTCCGACTGGAAGTATTTGAGCAACAAACAAGTTATAAGCATTTATTTAGTTTACCCTGGCGAACCATCATAAATATTTTTAAGTAATCATTCTAATAACTCTTTGCATAAAAGTAAGTTTTCTCAAGAAATGGCTGTTAACGAATCGCCCCAAAAGGGAATGTTGGTGATTACAACACGCAATGCAGAAATAACATGCCTTGAAAATTGTTAAACTATCAAACGCTAATTAAGTATTTCAACAAACACGCCAGTGAAGAGTATAGAAAAATTGTGTCTCGCTTAAATTAACAAATCAAAACATTTATGTATTATTTACATTTTGTGTATCAAGAAAGGGGATGTTTATTTTATATAATGATATATTAAAATTTAGTGTCTCTTTATTTCTTTTATTTTTAATTATTATTTCACCTTTTCTAGACTTTTTTTCTATAAGCAGCATTGGTTGGACGACAATATTTATAATTTTGTTTGCCATTACTTTATGGGTTACTAGAATTATCCCAACAGCGGTGACTAGTATGCTAGTTATTATTTTATTTTCTTTATTTAATGTTTTGAGTTTCGAAGAGGCGTCTACATCTTTAGGTAATGAGATAATTTGGTTAATTATCTCAATGCTTATTATGAGCTTTGCTGTCCAAGAAACAAATTTAGATAAACGCTTAGCCTTTTTTATAGTTTCATTTTCCAAAGGGAGAATCATATACATATATTTAACTTTTATCATTTTATCTTTTATATTGACATTTATTATTCCCACAGCTATGGGCAGACTAACAGTGTTACTTCCTATTGCGTTAGGCTTTATTAATACATTTAAACATCAAATTGATTTAAATTTTTCTAAAGCTATTATACTTATAATAACTTTTGCTCCTTATCTATCTACAACAAGCGTGCTAACAGGTGCTGGAGGGTCTATTTACTCAATAAGTTTATTTCGGTCGATGGCAGAATATGAATGGAGTTACTTATATTGGATTGTAGTTATGATGCCACTTAGCGTTATCATGTTGTTTGTTTTATGGATTTTCATTGTTTTTTTATTCCCATCACAAGAAGATTATTTATATGATATAGACAATTATCTAAGAAACGAAAAAAAAGCATTAGGGCACATTTCTGCTTCTGAAAAAAAACTAATTATTTTATATTCTCTGCTAATTCTATTATGGTTTACTAAAAGTTTACATGGAATGTCTATTTCAATGTCTGCTTTACTGATTACCCCATTTGTTTTTTTTCCTAAAGTAAATATAATTGAATGGGAAACCGCAAAGAATAACATAGACTGGGGGGTCCCATTATTATTTGCTTCTGGTTTTTCTATTGCCTTAGCTTTAAATAAAAGTGGATTAACAGATGTGATGAGGTCTTTTTTAGCTGAGTATTCAAAAATTTTTTCTGGTTTTCTATTTCCCGTGATGTTGGTTTTATTATTAATATTCTTAAGATTTTTTTTCACTAATTACACTGCGATGGTTGCGTCTTTGATGCCTGTTATGTTTTCTTTTGCAGTAAGTAGCTCATTTAACCCTGTGTGGATTGGTCTTTTGTTTTTAGTTTCTAGTAGCACATCTTTTTTGTTGCCATCTCAATCCGCTGGAAATATGTTAACTTTTTCTACTCGTTATTACAGTAGTAAAGATTTATTATTACTTGGATCGCTGGTTACATTAGCTTTGATTTTGGTCACATACATTACTGCCTTTTTTTATTGGCCGTTGGTAGGGATCCCCATTTCTAAATAATCTCAATATATTTTATTTATCAATTTAAGCAAGACACTATGCTTGTTCTATATTTTTCATCGATATGGGTATGCTCCACGAAACATAAAGTGGCGTTTAGTAGTTAAACGATAATTTTCATTTCTTTTTAAATATTTGGAGACTCAACCATTTTGATTTATGTTATTTCTCTGTTTCAAAAATCCTACTCTTTGAAACAGAAGATAGTAAGATTGAGAAAGATAACATTATAAAAAGTCATACCTAGTTAAAAAGATAACTCCCCAATATATAATATACAAAATAGCGACCAAAAAATACGCAAAATAACTTTCAAATTTACACACTCACCGAAACAAATGTTTCGAACGTTAAAACTTTCGGCCCGAGAATTGTCTAACCAAGAAATTGCGAACAAAATGGGCTTAAGTGATAAAACTGTTAAAAACCAAATGTCCCACATCCTCACTATTCTACAAGTCCAAAATAGAACAGCTGCTATTGTTAAAGCTG
>Ga0079226_10004486_pt1 | contig 10669 bp, 7 predicted proteins | sample Poulit2014_FD_76345 | JGI IMG/M metagenome (GOLD analysis project Ga0079226, IMG submission 76345) | Agricultural soil microbial communities from Georgia to study Nitrogen management - Poultry litter 2014 | ecosystem: Environmental > Terrestrial > Soil > Agricultural land | place: USA: Georgia...
ACCATTGAGGAAATTTTTCAAGCAAATGATGAGGCATTGATTCCATTGGATGCAGAGTGTAGAAAGGTGATTATAGATAGTTAGAAACCAATTGTTGAAATGAAATGTAAATACAAACTGAGTTCCCTAGTAGGAGCCCTTTTTTTATTTTGTAGAAAGGATGGATGAATATAAGGATGAATGAAAAAGAAATAAATAAAACGGAAATCACTTATATAAAAGATACGAATTGTTTAATGATGACAGAAAATGATGAGCTTGTGAGTGTAAAATTTTATAATCATATAATCGAGGTGCCACAAACGAAAGAAGAAGAGCAGCATTTTATAAAAGTTTTAGGAAAGGATGCGGAAACAATGATGAAAGGGAATTATTTCAATAAGGCGACATTGGAGTTGCAAGCATTCGGAAAGGAAAAACAAGTACTAAATAACGATAAAGAGAAATTTTCACTAGATAAAAATAATAGTAACGAATTAGAAATGTAGGCTTCCCAACGACGGGAGGCCTTTTATTTATTTTGAGGAGGGTAGTTTCATGAAGAAAAAAACATTTGAACAAAAACGTGAGGAAATTAAAAAATTAACAGAAACAATGAATGAATCTATTACATCTTACTTTGAAACACCTGAACAAATGGCAGAACACTTGGAGTTTATGATGCAGTTTTATAACTATTCTTTACGCAATACAGTACTTATTCAAAATCAGTTTAGTGGTGCACAAGCTGTTGGAAGTTATAAGTTCTGGCAAGAAAAAGGTTTTCAAGTGCAAAAGGGTGAGAAAGCAATCCAAATTTTAGTTCCAAATAAGACAAAGCCCAAATTTAAAGGAGATGATGGGAAGTGGAAAGGTATTAAATATGCCACCACTCAAGAAAAAGAACGTATAAAGGCAGGTGAGTTAGAGAAGAAAGAAGGGAAGATGTACTTTGGCAAAGGTAGTGTGTTTGATATTTCTCAAACAAATGCTAAAGCGAGTGACTTACCTGAAATCTTCCCGAACAAATGGATGGAAGGGAATGTAGCAAACTATCAAGCGATGCTAGGGGCTATGGAAGAGGTTGGAAATAACCTGGATGTAACGATTGGAGAGCCAATGGAGGAATTAGGATCCGTAAAAGGTGCTTTTTATTATGGTATGGGAAATCGACAGAATCATATTGGATTAAACCCTCGTAATGGAGAACTGCAAAACGTAAAAACATTGCTGCACGAATTGGCACATGCGAAATTACACAGCTCGGCAGAAAATCGTATGAATCTCTCATCAGAGGAAAAGGAGTTCCAAGCAGAGATGACAGCCTATGCCGTAGCTTCTTATTTTGATATTGATACAAGTGATTATTCGCTAGGGTATCTAGCGAATTGGACACAAGGAAAAGAGCTGCAAGATAAAGCAAAGTTGTTAGAGGAAGTTCGTGCGGCATCGGTTGAGTTTATCGAAATAATGGAACCTGAGTTGACGAAGGAGCAAGCGAAAGGTTTAGAAAACGGAAAAGATGTATTCTTGCAAGCTATTCAAGATAGGACAGATACCTCAGAACTCATAGAAGTTAATCAAGAAGCAATGAATTATATCATTAATCATATGGAAGAAGAGCATACAAAAGGGTTGTATTATTGTATGGATGGAGGTGTAGTTATTGGAGTAGACAATTCAACGAACGAAGCCTGGGCGGAAGAATTTGATCATGTTGTAAAGTGTAAGGCATGGTTAAAAGGATATGACTTAGATATAGAGAAACCACAAATGTTTATAGAAAAGTCGGAAGCCCCAGAGCTACAAAATAATACGATGATGGAATTTGCAGAAGGAAATGAAATGCTAGAGAAATTAGAAGAGAAATATCAGGATCAAAGTCAGATTTGCGAAACGCAATATAGTGTTGTGTTTCCGAAAACCGATGATTCAGATTTGGAAGTAGTCAATGTAGGAAAATTAAAAGTAGGTGATGGAACATATTTAAATGCCTATCACCAATTAAAAAGTGAAGGGAATCTAACTAAAAAACAGCAAATAATTCTTGGTGATAATGTCTATAACTCATATTTACAAAAGGATGATGTGAATTTGGGGGAACGTACTCAAGGAAATAATAAAAAGAGAACCTTTCAAAAACTAGACATGGAAATGATGTAAAGAGAACATTCATTCACTATAATTGGCATTAATATATTAAGGCTTTCATGGGTGGTAGCTTACCCCCTTTTGAAAGGGAGTGATACTACGAGAGTATTTGAATCATTGGTCTTGATGATTTCCTTTACAACATTAACTATGGCTATACTGCCAGAACAAAAATAGTAACCACCCGATGAATATGCTGCACTGTACCCTTTCAGGTAGATAGCGAAAATATTTATAGATGAGTAGTGGTATTATTAAATTACTTAATTTATGAATTTATTTTATATGTCTTCAAAAAGAACTGGTAAACCCAATACCCTAACATTCTTTACGTTTAATCTAGCCTCTTTCCTTCTTTCAGGATGTCCACTGTATCCTTGAAAAAGCTCACACCTTTGGGGATAATAATGTTGTTTTGAAAAGGATATATTTTTTACTTTTAAATTAACAAAATGTTGAATTAACCATTTCATTATTTTATCAATACTCTTTTCAAAATCTAAGTATCAATAACCACCGAATATGATAAAATAAAAATTAGAGAGGTGAGAGTTTAAATATGAGTAACTACATTTATGGTTACGCAAGAGTAAGTATCAAAGGCCAGGATTTATCAAGACAAATAGATTTGCTTAAGGAGTATAACTGTAATGAGATATTGACTGAAAAAATGACTGGTACAAAAGCGGATCGTCCACAGCTGGAAAGGTTAAAAGATTTAATTCGTCCTGAAGATTCTATAGTTGTTGAAAGCTTTTCTCGTTTAGGCAGAAGTACAAAAGATTTAATAAGTCTAGTTAATTATTTTGAAGACAATAAGGTAAAATTAATCAGTATAAAAGAAAATTTTGATACAACAACGGCGCAAGGTAGATTAATGATGACAGTATTTCAAGCTTTTAGCCAATTTGAAAGAGATTTAATAATAGAACGAACCAAAGAAGGGTTGGAGAGCGCTCGTGCTAGAGGAAGAAAAGGAGGTAGACCTAAAGTGAATCAAAAAGAAATCGACCGAGCAATTGCTTTATACGACTCGGAACAATATAGTGTTAGTGAAATTGAAAAGATGACTAAAATAAGTAAAGCAACTTTATATAGATATTTGAAGAAAAGACGAATGAGTGTAAGTTAATAATTTGACGATAATTAATAAATGTAGAGATTTATTTTGTGAAAATGATGATAATAATTAAACATTATAACTTTTAATGCCTATATTAAAAGTAGAAATAGTAACATTTTGTTATAGGTTAATCTAAAGTTTTAAGAAAAGAAACGGGAAATCCTAAGTTTCTGCATAATGTAATTTACTTATATGGCAGAAAATATAAAAATGTAAATAATGAAAGGAGAGGTAGAATTGGTTAAGTACCCCAAATTTATAGATAATGACAGAAAAAGTTTAGGTGATGTTTTAAATGATATAGCTCCATCTTATAAACACCTGAGTGTAGCAACTGGTTACTGGGATATTGCTGGCATGAATCAATTGATAGGCAATATAAAGGATTATGAAAGTATAAGAATATTAATAGGTAAAGAGCCCCTAGCTCATAGTTTGCAAAAGAAATATAATATAGATTTCAATAGTCCTGAAAATTTATTTCCAGATGCTGATATAAAAAATAACCTTGAACAATCAGGTATGAGTTCAAAAACTCAGGAATTACGAGAAACGGTCAATAAGATGACAGCTTTAATCAAAAATGGAACGTTGAAAGTAAAATTATTTAGAAAGCCACGCTTACATGCAAAAGCTTATATTTTTGGTAAATTAAAAGATGGGAATTCAGTTGGTATAGTTGGATCATCTAATTTTACTAAAGCAGGATTGAATGACAATGCCGAATTGAACTTTTTAACCGATGATTATCAAACTGTTGAATTTACGCCAGAGGGACCAAATCAAGAAAATGGCCATTTATCATGGTTCAATGAACTGTGGGAGGATTCTGAAGCAATTGAATGGACAGGTGATTTTTCAAAAATCCTTGGAAAAAGCCCATTAGGTGAAATGACCTATGGTCCTTATGATGTTTACATGAAAACATTGATGGAACTTTTCCCTGAAGAGTTAATTAAACCTGAACCTTTTACTGAAGAGGTGAGAAATTACTTACATCCATTTCAAAACCAAAATGCACTTTCATTAAGGAAAAAAATGATAACCAACGGGACAGCAATGTTATCAGACTCAGTAGGTCTTGGAAAGACAGTAACTGCAGCAGCTATTATTGATCAGTACATTAAAGAAGGTAAAGGTAACATAATGCTTATATTACCTTCAGCGATAATGGGTCAGTGGGAGAAAGAACTCAAATCACCACCTTGGAATTTAACTTTAAATAGGGATTATTTTATGGTTTCCCAACAGAATCATAACTATATTAAGGAATTAATTAAAAAAAGACGTGAATCAAATAATACTTCTCGTGAAATAGACTTATTTGTTATCGACGAAGCGCATAATTTACGAAACCAAAATAGTCAACGTCATCAAGCAGTACTTGAATGGTTGCAGGAACATGCAAATTCACATGTTTTATTATTAACTGCAACACCAATAAATAATTCCTTAATGGATTTTGCACACCAAATCCAATTAGGATTAAAAGGAAGTTTAGTCTCTCGAAATGTTCCATATCGATCTGAAAAAAACAGTCAGATTAGTAGAATAGATTTATTTGAAGCTTTGAGGAAGATTCAAAGTGCAGCAACAAGAGCCGAAAAAAACAATAAAACATTTAACTGGTATCATCATAAGGATACTTTAGTAAGCGGATTGCGTCACTATGTTGTTAGATCAACTAGACAAGGTATTGAAAAAAGAAGTGTTTTAAAAGGTGGATTTAGGAATAGTAGTATGTTTCCAAAATCAATTGTAAAGCAATTCACTTATAATTATGATTTAAGATATCGCAAAAAAATTAAGGAAATGATAGAAGACAAAGTACAGTCAGTTTTTGAAGGAATCAATCCACAATATTTAAACTTAGATATAACCGGTGAGTTGACTCAGAAGTCTAAACACTCAATTGATATATATAAGGAAATTCAAAAATTACAAGAAGAAAAATCGTCAGAAATAATAACTTATAAATACAATATTCCAGAAAGAATATCGGAAAGTAAAATAATAGACGATAAATATTATAAATCATCTATTATAACAACTATATATAAACTAATAAATATGCTACATTTTGTTCCTTATCGTTTAGACACTTACGAGAAAAATATTTATGGTAAATCGATACCTGAACTAAGGAGTTTAAATATATCTAACGATGAAAAGTTAAAAATTAGTTCTCAATTGGTAATCCATAATATGTTACATGTTACTTGGTTAAAAAGACTTGAGTCATCTTCTGCTACTTTACTAAAAAGTATAAAAAATTATGAAAAACGTATTCTTCAATTTACTAAATGGTTAGATAAGGGATATTTGGTTAGCCTATCAGATGCTACAATATTAGCCTCTGAATATGATGAAGATATTGATCAAGCTATTGATGATTATGACGAGTATTTAAGGGAATTTAACGAAGCAATGCAAGAAGGAAGAGAAGCTAGTATAGCCATGAAAGGTATTAATGCTAAAGTTGCTTCAAATGAAAAATATCATATAAATCAATTGTATAATGATATTAATCGCGATCTAAAAATTTTAAAAGTACTTGAAGAAGTATTAACTTTTTTATCGACAGATAATCGAGATGAAAAATTAGGTGGTTTTTCTGAGCATTTAGTAGATGTTATTAACAATGGAAGTTATGGTAAAAAGGCGATAGTTTTTAGCTTTTTTTCAGATACAATTGAGTATCTAAAAGAGAACTTGCCTGAATTAATTGGTAATCGTATTAGTAATTTCAAAAAAAGATCAATGTTTATCACAGGAAATAATGGTAACTCTGATCAAGCAGCAAAGCAATTTTCCCCTAAAAGCCAAAAACACACTTTTACGAGTGACGAAAATGAAATTGATTTTCTTTTTGCCACCGATGTATTATCTGAAGGACAAAATTTACAAGATGCGGGTATTTTAATTAATTATGATTTGCATTGGAACCCTATACGTATGACCCAAAGAAATGGTCGAATAAACCGTTTAGGTTCAGAATTTGAGAATATATTAATTGCTAATGCGCGACCACATGATGAATTAGAGGAATATCTCAATTTATTGAATCGCTTAGAAAATAAAATTACAGCAATAAATCAAACTATCGGTACCGACCAGAGTATATTGGGGGAAGAAATTAATCCGATTGAATTTACTGAAGCTATTGAGGATAGTTATAGCCTGTTTAGTATGAATACAAATGTTGCCAGTAAAACTTTGGATGATATAGAAGCGAAAGAAGACTTTTTTACATGGGTAGATGAGTATTCTATAGAACTTATAGATTTTTTAGATGAACACTCGGAAAAAGAAATTAATAAAATCAAAAATATTCCTAATGGGAAGTGGAATTATTTCCCAGACAAAAGTGAAAGCTACTATATGAAAAATCAAATTATTGGTCTTTATCGGGCAGAAGGAGAATTTGAAGCTTCAGGTGAAAAAATACATGAGACATCTTTTATTAGAATATATCCAAGTGGAGAAAAAAAGGGTCCATTTACTATATTTAAATCTGAATACATTTCCGAGGATGAAGCTCTTAGGTATATTAAAACAACACCTGAAGACAATGAACCAAATATTGATAACATAGAACTTAATAGATCCCAATACATTGAAGCTGGACTAACTGAATTCAATGCACATTTGGAATTTGAGGAGTCGTTATTTGATGTTCAGCCAGCCGGTAGAAGGGCCTTAAAAAGTGTCGAGGCTTATTTTCCTGAAATTAATTTACTACCAGTTATTGAAAAAGGAATAAAGAAATCTAACGAACAAAAAGAATTCAAATCAATTGTTTATCAAGTTAACAAAGAAATTAATGAGAACCAAACGTTAAAATTATCGACGATAAACCAAATCAAACAATTTATTGAAAAGTTGACAACCAAACAAAATCACAACGAGGTATACGAGATAAAAGGAGGTATATTATTTTATGCTCACAAATGATAGGGAAAAGATATTGAACAACATTGAATCACTACTAAAACTGCTGAAACAGGGTGAGGACCGATGGACTCGAGCTGCAATAGCATTTGATTTAGCAGATGAAATTATGAAAGGCATTTTACCTAAAAATAATAAATGGCAAAAAGTGTTGGATAGAACGGTACGGGAAACAGGTGAACTGCCTGAGGCTATGAATAAAAGTACCTTTAGCACACAGAAACAATTCACATGGTTTGTAGAGCATCCTCAGGCCTCTTCTGCACGCTTTGCAATCAAACAATTTAATGCTTCTGATAGCCCAATAGAAAGTTATTTTTATTGGTTTTCAGATAATGCAACAAAGCAAAAAATATCAGCAGCTACTCAGTTTACACCTAATTGGGAGGATTCTGTATTAAATAAAAACCCAGATTATAAAGTTAGTATTGACTTTTTTTTACTAAATGACGCAAAAAAGCTATTAATGGTAGTAACAAAAAATCAAAATTTGAGAGTGATGGAATTATCAGGAAGTTTAAGTAATACACAAAAACAAATTTTTATAAATAAACTATTTAGCATTTATTTTCCTGAACTAAGTTCTGACACAGACACAGCTCAAGAAGAAGTACATAATCAACTCTGGAATGCTTTAGAAGTACAAGAAGTCAATAATCAATTTTATGATGGTATCTCTGAACATTTTAATCAATTAGTAGTTCATTTAATAAAAGAAAATAATATCGAAGAAGACAATGCTAAACAGTTTTCAGTTCGATTGGTCGGTAGGTTATTATTTGTTTGGTTTTTAAGAAAAATGAGCATTATTGATGAGTCACATAATTACTTTAAAACAGAAGGGGAAACTTCAACTGATTATTATGAGAAGAGTTTAAAAAGGTTATTTTTTGAAACTTTAAATACTCCTATAAATACAAGAAGAAATGGTGACTGGCTAACCCCATATTTAAATGGAGGATTATTTGATATTCAGGAAAATGATTATTATGATTTTAAAATCGATTTTCCAGAAGAATATTTTACTAGCTTGTTTAGCCATTTTAATCATTTTAATTTTACTATTGATGAATCTAGTCCAGATTATGAATTAATTGCGGTTGATCCAGAAATGTTAGGAAGAGTATTTGAATCTTTGCTTGCTTCCCAAATCGATGAATTCGGAAAAAATCAACGTAAAAAAACTGGAGCCTATTATACCCCTCGAAAAATAGTTGATTACATGAGTAAAGAATCTTTAAGAGAATATTTATACAAAGAAATTGGTAATGAAAGCTTCCATAATGGAATAGATAGCCTATTAGATATGTCAGATGCTGAATTTATGGAAATGAAAAGTTCATCTACCATAGATTTATGGGGGATAAACACCAAAGAAATGCTTACTAAAATCGAACAGGCATTAAATAAGATGAAAGTTATAGATCCAGCGGTTGGATCGGGAGCCTTTCCTATAGGCATACTGCAACTCATATTAAAAACATATGAACGTATTTTGCCAATCAAAAAATTTGATAAATATAAGATAAAATTAAACATTATAGAAAAGAATATTCATGGCGTAGACATAGAACCAATGGCTGTTGAGATTTCACGATTAAGAGCGTGGTTGTCCCTGATAGTAGACGAACAAGAAATTAATAATGTCAAACCCTTACCTAATTTGGAATTTAAATTTGTATCAGCTAATAGCTTAATAACACTTGATAGTGAAGTAAGTACAAATTCATATACGGAAATGGATAATAAATTAAATACAGAATTGGATCATAAATTAAAAGATATTAGAAAAAGCTACTTTAGAGCTTATACTGATAAGTCTAAGAATAAGTGGAAGACAGAGTACAATAAATTAATAAATCAATTTGGATTATTTGATGATACCAGATCAAAGCAGTTAAGAACTTTTAATCCTTTTGAAAATTCTAGCGTAGCAACTTTTTATGATAACGAGGTTATGTTTGGAGTTTCTGATGGTTTTGATATTGTAATAGGTAATCCGCCCTATCTGTTGGAAGGAAGAGCACCCAAACGCTATTTTGAAGGGATTAGCTATTATCAGGGGAAAATGGATATATGGTATAGTTTTGCGTGCTTAGGTATTGATAATTTAGCTAAAGATGGAGTTTTGAGTTTTATAGCAACAAATAATTGGCTAACTAATTACGGAGCAAAGTTAATGAGAAATAAAGTTATAACAGAAACTAAAATAAAAAAGATAATTGACTTTAACAATTATAAGATTTTTAACTCTGCTGATATACAAACGATGATTTTGATGTTAACAAAAGAAACAGCACCATCTGAATACGAATTTGATTTTAGAAAAGTTATAGAATCAAATTCAGATGAGCACATTGTTGAAGATATATTAAATTATAACGAAAATAACAATATCTATATTTAAGTCCTATAATTGAAAAGGAAAAAGATAAAAAGTCAAGCTTATCATTTAGTGAATTTGACGACCTATTAAAAAGAATTTCCGATGGAAGTGAATATTTAGATACGAATGAAGTTAATCAAGGAATAGTATTTCCTCAAAATGTTCTAAATAAGAAAAATGCAGAAAAATTAGGTGAAAATTTCAATCAAGGAGACGGAGTTTTTGTTATCTCTGATGACGAATTAAAAAATATGAATTTGTCTAAAGAAGAATTGCAATTAATAAAACCATATTTCACTTCCAATCAAATTAACTTATTTCAAACAAATCCCAAAAATGAAGAGTGGATAATTTATACTGATTCAAGTTTTAATAAATCGAATAGCATGGATAGTTTCCCTAATTTAAAAAAACATTTAGATCAGTTTCAATCTATTATTACTTCCTCAAATAAACCGTATGGATTGCATAGGGCACGAAGAGAAGAAATCTTTAAGGGGGAGAAAATTATTGCAACAAGAAAATCTGTAAGTAGACCTGTTTTTTCTTATAGTGATTTTGATACTTACGTTTCTCAGACATTTAATATTATAAAAACGAACAGATATAATCATAAATATTTAATAGGTTTATTTAATTCAAAGATGATTAAATTTTGGCTGTATAATAAAGGAAAAATGCAAGGTGACAACTTTCAGTTAGATAAATCTCCACTTATGGAAATACCTATAAAAGAATCAGAAAAACAAGAAGAAATTATAAACCTTGTAAATCAAATACTAGGTATTAGCGAAACAAAGTTCGACATTGAAGATATAGAGCTAAAAATAAATTCTTTGATATATGAAACATATAATTTAAATTCGAAAGAAATAAAAATAATTGAAAGTTATTTTTAAGTACATTAGGATAAAGAGTATATATGATTTAGGTAACAAAAAAGTAACAGAAATAAACAACAATACAAAATCACACGTAATCGTCTTTACTAAAGAACATTCCAAACCATTGATTTAAAGCCATTTCACAATTAAGCAAAGCACAAAAAAACAGCTCACAACACGCCGGGCATGATGTAA
>Ga0079226_10004487_pt1 | contig 10668 bp, 9 predicted proteins | sample Poulit2014_FD_76345 | JGI IMG/M metagenome (GOLD analysis project Ga0079226, IMG submission 76345) | Agricultural soil microbial communities from Georgia to study Nitrogen management - Poultry litter 2014 | ecosystem: Environmental > Terrestrial > Soil > Agricultural land | place: USA: Georgia...
ATCATCAATTGGACGCATGACCCTAAGTATCCTTTCCATGTCAAAGTGACCATAGCTGACACCTGTGTAATAGGCATCACGTTGTAGATAATCCATACGATCTGCATCAATTTGACTGGATATTAAGCTGACAACCAGTTTATCGGCATACGTTTTTCCAATGACATCTGATACTTTTTGCGAAAAGCCCTGCTCGACCTTTTCAAGAATTTGATTTACATATGTATCTCCCAATATTATCTTTTTCGTAAATTGTTCATGGTCTAATTTAAAAACCTTCTCAAATGAATGAGAAAAAGGACCATGACCTAAATCATGAAGTAAAGCTGCACATAGACATAATAACCTCTCTTCTTTATTCCAATGAGGTTTATCTTGAAATTTATTAATGATTCTTCGGATAATTTCATATACGCCTAAAGAATGATTAAATCGACTATGCTCGGCACCGTGGAATGTCATGTTAGTTGTTCCTAGTTGTTTAATCCTGCGTAAACGCTGAAATTCTGGCGTTGCAATCAAATCCCAAATAACTTGATCACGTACATGAACATATCTATGTACTGGATCTTTAAAAACTTTCACTTCGCTTAACTTTTCGTCTTTATAGGTCATATGTATTTTCATCCATTTCTTCTCTAACATTTTGTTATATTATATAATAGATACGGCTTAGACAAAAGTCATACTTATATGTTCTGTTGTAAAAACTAAAAAGTAATACGTTAAAGGAGTCTACTATGAAAAGCTGGAAACAAGTTATTCAATATTCTACTTTCCGTTATATTGATCATTCTTATATTAACACGGTCATGTCACAACCTTATACAGCAATAACTTCCTTTGCGGTTGATGATGCTTTAGCAACATCTGTCAGTCATAAAAAATCACCGCCTACTATGAGAACATGGGTACATCCGAAAACAGTCGTTCTTGGAATTCCTGATGCACGCGTCCCTTTTTTAGATGAAGGGGTACAATTCCTAAAAAAAGAAGGCTATCATGTTATGGTGCGTAACTCAGGAGGACTCGCGGTGGCTCTAGATGAGGGTGTATTAAACCTATCACTCATTCTTCCTGACGTTAAACATTTATCCATTCATGATTGTTATGAAGCGATGGTAAGCTTTATACAATACATGTTAAAAGATGTAACAGATGATATAAAAGCATTTGAAATAGTCGGATCATACTGTCCAGGTGATTACGATTTAAGCATAAACAATCAAAAGTTTGCTGGTATATCACAACGCCGAATAAAAGACGGTGCAGCCATTCAAATTTACTTGGATGTTGAAGGGAATTCAAAACAACGAGCTCAATTAATTCGCCGTTTTTATGACAAAAGTGTTAAAGATGAGGAAACACGCTTCACTTACCCGCATGTTAAACCGAGTAAGATGGCATCGTTGTCATCATTGTTAGATCTTGAATTAACCGTATCTGATATGAAAACAAGAGTTTTATCAACATTAAAGGAGTTAAATGCTGACGTGATTCTATCCAATGATTTTTCTGATTTTGAAAGAGAAATCTTTGCGAAACGATATGAACAAATGATAAAAAGAAACAAGGTCATCAAACAAATTAAATGAGAAATGCCCCGCTCTTCATCATAAAGGCGGGGCGTTTCTCATATATTTGTAATTTTCTTTTATACATCAGTCTGTGCCGCCGTAATAAGTGCCAATTTATAAACATCTTCAGTATTACAACCGCGGGACAGATCGTTTACCGGTTGATTCAATCCTTGTAAAATCGGACCTACGGCTTCAAAGCCACCTAGTCGTTCAGCAATTTTATAGCCGATATTTCCTGCTTCAAGGCTTGGAAAGGTGAAAACATTGGCATCCCCCTTCAAGATTGAATCTGGGGCTTTCTTTTCGGCTATGCTTGGAACAAAAGCTGCATCAAATTGAAATTCACCATCAATGATTAAAGATGGGTCTTTCTCATGTGCTAATTTAAGTGCGTCAGTCACTTTTTCAGTTTCCTCAGATTTTGCTGATCCTTTTGTTGAGAAACTTAACATAGCTACACGTGGCTCAATATCAAATAAACGGGCAGTTTTTGCACTTTCACTCGCAATCTCAGCTAAATCTTCAGCCTCAGGTGATATGTTAATGGCACAATCCGCAAAGACATAACGTTGGTCACCCCGTACCATCACAAATGCCCCAGAGGTTCGTTTGATACCTTCTTTTGTTTTTATAATTTGTAAAGCAGGTCTCACTGTATCAGCTGTTGAATTGACCGCTCCACTAACAAGACCATCAGCTTGATTCATATAAACAAGCATTGTGCCAAAGTAATTGCCATTTAACAATAACTCCCTTGCCTGTTCTTTCGTTGCTTTTCCTTTACGTCGTTCAACAAACGTCTCGACCATTAAATCAAAATTGGTATATTCTTTAGGGTTAATAATCTGACAAGATGATATATCCACCCCTACTTCACCAGCCCGTTGACTTACTTCTTTAATATCTCCAATTAAGATCGGAGTCAATATGCCTGATGCAGACAATTGACTTGCTGCTGTTAAAATACGTTCATCTGTTGCTTCAGGAAAAACAACTGATTGTCCTTTTCCTTTAATTTTATCAACTAATTCATCAAATAATTTTTCCTTCATCATCCTACCTCCACATCTCTATTCATAAGGTTTTCATGATACTCTATTTAAAATCATACTGTATCACATAAAAGATTGAAAGAATTTCACATACTTGTTATGTTAAATGTTTACAAAATCCAAACACATAACTAAACACCTTACAAAAATAATTAAATCTTTCCAATCCTAATATTAAGCATCACATATTTAGTCTTTCCCTTTTTTGTAAATGTTAAATCACTTGACGTGGTATGGAGTAAACATTGGTATTTGATTATTAGTTCCACTTTTTCATATCAAAGGTGAAATGAAAAAGGTTTTTGTAATACATACATTTATTTCATCATACACATATGTAATAGCTTGGTATCTAGATTCAACAGAAATGAGGTGGATAAGTGATTGGTTATTTTTCCATACTCTAAGAAAAACGCTGATTTACCAACATGACATAAGGAAGGAAATTTTCATGGTATTGTCCCTTGTTCCATTCTCAAGGGCACTGTGAAAATGACGAGTAAGATTACACATCAGGAGGTATGACAATGAGTGAAAATCATGAAAATCAAAATTACTCCCCTAATCATTACGGAAATCCTTATTTTTATTATCCGACAGCTTCCCAAGCTTATTACCCTGGTTATCAATACAGACAATTTCCACCACAGCAACCCCAACAACAGCAACAACAATCTCAAAATCAACCGACTCAAGAATCAAATATTCCAGGGATGCTCCCTATCCAACAATCTTATATTGAAAATATCTTAAGATTAAATCGTGGTAAAGAAGTTACTGTTTATATGACCTTTGAAGATCAAGAAATGCAATCTTTTCAGGGTGTGATAGAAGCAGCCGGAAGGGATCATATTATATTAAGTGATCCCAATACAGGTAAACGATATTTATTATTAATGGTTTACTTGGATTATGTCACATTTGATGAAAAAATTAATTATGACTATCCATTTCAAGCTGGGCAATCAAATCAATTTTCCAATCAACCCCCACGTTAAATAGAGTGGAGATTCGGATTTACTTCTGTATTCATCACCTTTTGACAGCACCAACCCACATCACTTATCCGAATCTCCAATAGAAAAAGATGGATTTAAGTACTGATGAAATTTTTTGTCCCTTCTATTTTTATCAATTTGACATATTTTTTTCATGAGGCGATTTGATGCGACATCCATTCAAAAGGTTCATAAAAATTGAATTATTCTCCTTAATTCTAGCTATCATAACTGGGTTATCCGCTATCATATGGACCCATGTTATTTGGTTCATCCTTTCAATTTATTTGATAGCTATAAGCCTACTTTGTGATGGAATTGTCGCTCAATCAACTCATCAACATACATGGGCCATAAAACAATTTATCCGATCATTTTTATTATTTATAATTACCACATTATTAATATTTAAATTATAAATGTTTAACAATAGCGTATCCTAATAAAATCCATCCAATCAAGAAAGTAACCCCACCGAAAGGAGTAATCATTGCTAAAAACTTTATACCGGTCGTTGAATACAAGTAGAGACTTCCTGAAAATAAAATGATCCCAATAAAAAATAACCATCCCGACCAATTTAAGATACCGATTTGTAATTTCGCACCAATCAATCCTGTGACAAGTAGAGCCATAGTATGAAACATCTGGTAATTAACAGCCTTCTCCCAAATTCCAAGCATATGCTCCGAAACTTTTCCTTCTAGACCGTGTGCACCGAAAGCCCCTAATGCCACTGCCAAGAAACCATTTATTACACCTAACAATAAAAATACTTTCATATTATTCACTCCTATTTAAAAATCAAAAATTGAATCACCATTAGCACCATCATGATCTATCGAGTTATCATTCGAAGTTGATGTTTTTAGTTCGTTTCCTCTTGATCCCATCATGGCTTTCATTTCTGCCGCTGTTATTTTTGTTTTTGTAGTCATTGGAGTTGTTTTGTTCAGGCGATCTTCTTTTTCCTCCAAAAGCAATTCACATAATAACTTGACATGTTCAATATGTTTGGTCATATGATCCTTATGATGAGAAACAGCTTTTGCTTTATTTAATTCTTGCATCATCTTTTGAATAATCGTTTCATTAGCTACAGCCATTTAGTTCACTCCTTTAATAGTTGTAGTATACCAAAAAGATAAACAGAATCATAAGAGAATACAGCAAAAGAAGTATAGAAACAACACACATAGACTCCTTTCAAAGAGACCATACTTCTCAACTTTATTTTCCACACATCAAAAAACCTTATAAGGATGTACTATACCTATAAGGCTTGAATTTAACTATTCATTTTCTATCATGTTCCAAACGATGAATCAGCACAAAAATCAGGTCATAAACATTTCATTTTTATTACGTTATGGGATCTTTTTCTTCTGATTTATTATTTTGCTCATTTTCATAGCGTTTGAAAACCCATTTCAAAAATTTCACTTCTTTTTCCTCTAGCTCTCGTTTAAGCTGTTGCTGAGTATATATTTTAAAATGCTGGAATTTGTCCACGCTATAAACCCCCAATGATAAATAACGTCAAATGTATGTTTTTTTAATTGTAACGTTATTATATGAAAGATTCAAGCACGTTTTTTAAAAATTCATGCTAATTAGTCGAATCAAGATAAGTTATAACTGATCTTAGTAAATCACTAGGAGTGACATTGATTGAGAACAAAGGCAACTTATTTAAAACAAATATGGCAATATGGAAAAGGGGAAAATGAGCATAAATAGTTATGAAGCCCAAGCAACATAGGCATTGCCGCGAAGAAAATCATCATAGTACCGTGAGTGGTGAATACTTCGTTATATTTTCCATATTGAAAAACCCAAAATTCATTATTTGCAACGGCAAGTTGTGAACGAATAATCAACGCGTCCATTCCTACCCGTGCGAAAAAGATAAAACCGAATAAAATATACATCAAACTGATTTTTCTATAGTCAATTTGAAATATACTTAAAAGTGTGGACCAAATATCAAAGGCCCACTCTTTTTTTAAAAAAGTCTGTACAATTTTATCGCATATATGTATAATTATAAATTATATTGCATAAATATTAATTTTACATAATGAAGTTTATATGCTTATATAATGTTAATAAACAGGTTAAAAAAGTCATACGTATAAACTTTATATGAAGGGGTGTGGGGAAGTTTATGAAAAATGAAAGCTTTAAATTGATGGATCATTTGAAATTTATCATTCCGTCTTTACTTGGTATATTTCTATTTATGACACCTGTTGTGACGGAAGATGGAATTACCATTCCCGTTGCCATTTTGGCAAATTGGATTGAAGGTGTGTTGGAAAATCAACTGTCTTTTATTATGATGGCTATAATTATTATCACAGCAATTATAACAATTATTGCTAAAATAATTGGGGAGCAATCATTCAATAAAACGCCTTTTTTTAAACAACTTTTTAATGTGAGCCCATTTTGGGTCATCACCCGAGTACTTGCGGCTATTTTTGCAGTAATGGTTTATTTTAATTTAGGTCCTGAAGCGGTGTATAGTGAAGATACGGGACAAACATTGCTTGGCATGGGCGGGTTACTACATGTATTGTTTTCAGTCTTTTTATTTGCCGGTGTTTTCTTGCCTTTATTAATGAATTTTGGATTAATGGAATTTATCGGTACATTTATGACGATCATTATGCGTCCATTATTCAAGTTACCGGGCCGTTCCTCTATCGATGCTTTAACATCATGGATTGGTGATGGAACCATTGGTGTTTTACTGACTAGTAAACAATATGAAGATGGGTATTATACTAAGCGTGAAGCCGCTGTTATTGGAACAACATTCTCTGTTGTTTCAATCACGTTTACACTTGTTGTCGTCGAAGAAGTAGATTTGGGTTATATGTTTATACCCTTTTACTTAACAGTCATATTTGCAGGGGCTGTGGCTGCTTTAATTATGCCGCGCATTCCCCCACTATCTAGATATCCTGATACGTACATTGATGAAAAGACCGATAAAGTGGATGAATCAATTCCTGAGGGAAGAAATATTGTTGGTTATGCTTATGAACAAGCTATAAAACGTTCAAAAAAAGAAACAAGTATTTACCAATTTCTCAAACAAGGCTTTCAAAATGTTTTAGATATGTGGATGGGTGTGGCTCCCATTGTTATGGCATTTGGTTTAATCGCACTCATATTGGCTGAGTATACACCTGTTTTTCAATGGATTGGACTCCCATTCATTCCACTTCTTGAAATAATGCAGGTTCCATATGCTGCTGAAGCTTCTCAAACTATTTTAATCGGATTTGCAGATATGTTTTTACCAGCTATCATCGGTTCATCTATCGAAGCCGAAATAACAAGATTTATTATTGCAGCTTTATCTGTTACTCAGCTAATCTATATGTCTGAGGTTGGAGGCGTCCTTCTCGGATCAAAAGTACCTGTCTCAATCAAACAACTGTTCATCATCTTTTTACTTAGAACAATCATTACTTTACCAGTCATCGTTGTCATTGCTCACATTCTCTTTTAAAGGATAGATGAAATACTGCTCCCATGTAACGGAGTGAGACTGAACTATATATCCCCAAAAAACAAGGCTGAGAGCTAAGTATTGATTGTAAAATGACGAACTATTTTGAGTAAATATTCGTCCTTACACTCGGTAAAACACTTATCTTTCAGCCTCGTTTAAATTATTTTTACTGGGGTTTTCTAGCGTTTTCTTTCTATTGGATCTTTTTAAGCGTTCATTTCTTGTTTTGATCTTCTAGATGTTGATCGGAAACTATTAATCATCTTTCTAATTTTAGATGTGCTTCCCTCTACTAGGGGTTGCCATATTCCGAGAATAGGTTTGCTTGATAATAACAAAACAATGACAGCCGAAAGCAGCCCAAGTCCGAATAAATCAAAGATATTATCGAGTTTAAATAAATCAGCCTCACGGAAATATTGGATAAAGAAACCGTGCAACAAATAGATATAGAGCGTGCGTGTTCCTATGAAAGTTAATTTATTTCGGGTTGTAGGTACCCAAGCCATCACACTCATGGCCATTAATGTCGATGTCAGATAAACAAGTAACCTTGCTATACCACCAAATTCAGGAGAACCAAGATCTCCATATGATTTTGAAGCTAATAGCCAACCTGAATTAAAATCAGGTGCATAATAGATAGCTACTGCAACAACTGCCATAATGACCAATGAAATCAATTTGAAGGCTCTCTGTTTTAACCACATCACGTGTTCCTCGGTTAACCAGTAGCCTAATAAAAAGAACGGGAAAAAAACAAGGGTTCGTGATAGACTGAACGTATGCCCGATTTCACCGAAGTAACCAACGATCAAGCCAATCTGAATAGCAATTAATATACCTAATACAGCAGGTATTTTTTTGAACCAATACAATAACATATGCCAACTAAATAAACTAAATAAAAACCATAATGACCAATGTGGATCAAATAAACTTGTTTGCCATCCTTCTTTTCCTATATAAAAATAAAATATTGAATAAACCGCTTGAAAAATTAAGTATGGAAGCAATAGTTTCTTAGCTAGATTTAATACGTATTTTATATCTCCAGAGCCTTTTGCAAAATAGCCAGCCAAAAATATAAAGGCAGGCATATGAAATGTATACATCCACATATATAAAGTGTTCAACTCAGCTGTTCCATCTCTAAATGGTTGAATCATATGTCCGAAGACAACTAAAAAAATTAATAAGACTCTCGCATTATCAAAATAAGCATTTCTTTCCATGTCGTACACCCTTTTCTATCTAAAATCAAAGTTGTTCAAATGTATTTTTCATTTTACAGCTTTGTGTAAATTTACTGTTTCAACCATTACTAGTCTATACCCTATTTGGCCATTTTAATTAAGTTTACCTTCGATTTAAATAGGTTGTTAGCAGGTTGTAATTAAAGTGAAACGTGGACGTTTATTTGTAATAAAATATAAATATGTGCCACAATTCAGTATGTAGGCACGCGAAGAAGGAGCTCACAACATGTAAGCTCCTATCCATATGTTATCACAAGGTGACACGTTGTCATGTGAATAAACTTTAACAATTCCTAATAAGATTCAAGTTTCATTTTTAAATAATACACAGAATTCAAGTTCCAGTTTTCTTTTTCGTTGATGTTTTTTGTTTTGGTTGTTTAGGCTTCGGCTTATCTTTTTTCACTCTGTCCAATGACTCTTGAAGTGCTCCCATCAAATCAGTGACATTGTTTGAAGATGTTTTTTCTTGAGCCTTTGTTGTCCCGGCTTCATTCTTTTTCTCTTCAATCAACTCAAGTAAAGCTGTGCGATAATCATCTTGATATTTTTCAGGCTCAAATTCAGTTGTCAGCTGATCAATTAACATCTTTGCAGTATCAAGCTCCTTTTCGTCTGTTTGTACATCTTCCGGTATGTTCGGAACATCTGCCACATCTCGGACTTCATCTGGATAATGAATCGTTTCAACAACGATGGTATTGGCATAAACGCGAATAACGGCCAACTGCTCTTTCGAACGAATCATCATTTTAGCGACGCCTATTTTCCTCGTATCTTGTAATGCCGTTCTTAATAGACCATACGCTTTTGAACCACCTTCATTTGGAGATAAATAATAACTTTTCTCAAAATAAATAGGGTCGATTTCTTCGAGTTTGACAAAGTCTATAATTTCCACTGCCTTATCGGCTTTTTCCTTCTGTAATGCTTTTAAATCCTCTTCATCAAGCATCACAAATTTATTTTTTGCATATTCATATGCTTTAACAATTTCTTCATTCTTTACTTCCCGATCACAGGCAGGACAGGTTTTCTGATATTTAATCGGTGTTTCACATTCTTTATGCAATTGCCTGAGTGCCACGTCTTTATTTTCCGTTGCAGCATGCATTTTTACTGGTATATTGACAAGTCCAAAACTTATGGTTCCTTTCCACATAGTATGCATTCAGATATCTCCTCGTATAGTATGTTTGGCTTTCTTTCCAGCCTTTTAAATCAACTGATTGACTGCCTTAGTATGTTTTCTATTCACTGACAACATATATATGGCAAGTCTTCGAGATTAGTTTGTGAGTTTTCATTTGAATTATCCCAACTTATCGACATAGATAGTTTATTAAATGGAATACTACTAAACAGACAAAAGTTAAGGAGAGATTTTATGAATGTGATGAAACCCATAGCAAGTAACGCCATTCCTAAGGGTGAGGAATGGTTTTATGAAGTAAAATATGATGGCTTTCGCTGTCAGGTGGACTGGGATCTTCATGAAATAAAGTTAATCAGTAAAAATAAAAAAGATTTAACAGATCATTTTCCTGAAATAGTCGACTATTGCTTGCAACATCAAACTCTAATCAAACACTATTTACCCTTAAAGCTGGATGGTGAACTTGTCATCTTAAATACAGCTTACCAAGCTAATTTCAATACAATACAGCAACGTGGCAGATTAAAACATACCGAAAAAATTAATCATGCTGCCAAAAAACGACCAGCAACATTAATGGTTTTTGACGTCTTGAAAATAAAGGGTATATCAATTGAAAATAAATTTCTTGAAGAGCGTAAAATACATCTAAGGGAAATAACAGATCTTTTGGCACATATTAAAAACAAACGTATGTATTTAGTTAATACATTTGATGTAGTTAGTAAATTATGGAAATTAATATTTGATTATAAAGCAGAAGGCTTAATCGCCAAACGTAAAGCAAGTGTTTATCATCCTGGCAAAAGACATCATGACTGGTTTAAGATAAAAAACTGGCGACATATTCAAGGAATTTTACATTCGTATAATGTGACAAATGGTTATTTTTCCATAAAAGTATTTAATAAGAACGATTTATATTCAATCGGAAAATGTAAACATGGTCTTAAGGATGATGTATTGCATACATTAACACAGGTATTTCTTACAAGAGGAGAAAAACAAGGGGATAAATATATGCTTCCACCAGCTATTGTAGCATCTTTACACACACTTGGCTTCTCTGACGGTGAATTACGCGAGCCGTCATTCAA
>Ga0079226_10004488_pt1 | contig 10668 bp, 9 predicted proteins | sample Poulit2014_FD_76345 | JGI IMG/M metagenome (GOLD analysis project Ga0079226, IMG submission 76345) | Agricultural soil microbial communities from Georgia to study Nitrogen management - Poultry litter 2014 | ecosystem: Environmental > Terrestrial > Soil > Agricultural land | place: USA: Georgia...
GTACGGCTATCTGGTCATGGCTATTCTATCCGCATTGATTACGCCACCTGATTTCATATCGCAAATTATTGTAATGGCGCCTTTAATTGCTTTGTATGAATTAGGAGTGGCGCTGTCTAAGGTAGTGTATAAGCGGAAGTTGCGTGCGGAGGAAGAAGGGGCAGTGACATAAATAAATGGCGTGAAGACTGAATCACCCACGCGCGTACATCTTAAAATGCTGAACAACAAAGCAACTGCCTTCATCAGGAGGCAGTTGCTTATTATTAACAAAACTAATATTATTGTTTCCCTGCTACAATAGTATCAAAATGCTCTAATGGAACAGGGTTTTCCTGAAATTCATTTCTCTTCCATAAATCATGTAAGAAAACTTCCGAAATAGCTTGTTGTCTCTTATCACCTTTAGCAAAGGTTTCTAGCGCTACAATGCTTTCAAATATATCTGTGATCTGTTTGCTGATCCCTTTACCATAATATGTTTGTGTATCTTTAGGTAACGTTCTCACAGCCTCTACTCTTTCTATTAAATGACTGAGCTCTGATTCGATAACTTTTACCCATGCAGTTATTTTTGAAGGATCTATCCCTATTTGCTCTGCTTGGACCGTGGACAGTCGTCCCTTCATTTCTTCTGCAAAAATTTGTTCCACATGATATTTTCCAATCAAGCGCAATACTTCTAACGCCAGTATATTTTCTGTTCCTTCCCAAACAGTCAATACCTGCGCATCCCGTAATAATCGGGGGGTTACAAAATCCTCGATAAACCCGTTCCCACCATGCATCTCAATAGCCTCATGTGAAAATCGAATTGCTTGTTCCGCTGTTTCTACCTTCATTATGGCTACATAAAGTCGAAACAATATCCGCTCTTTATCGGACGCTTTTACCTTTGTATCAACACCCATAACCCTATCCATCAATGCCACCACTTCAAATACGGCATTCAGTTCAATTTCCTGCTTTGCTGCCAGCTTGCTTAATGTTTCCTGAACCATTGGATAATGGGTTAGTTTATTACCAAATGCTTCACGATTCATTGCATAGTTTCTTGCTTCTAAGTATGCACGGCGCATAATCCCTAGTGATGAAACAGCATTTGAAACACGTGAAAGATTCAAAGCTTCAATCATATAATAAAAACCTTGATTTTCTTCTCCTACTAAATACCCCTTCGCTCCTGTAAATTCAATTTCTGCCGAAGGAACCGCCCTAACACCCAATTTATCCTTTAATCTGCGAATCCTTAGCAGGCCTTCCGCTCTATTCTCTTCCCATGGTACAAGAAATAAACTCAATCCTTTTGTTCCTTCAGGCGCACCATCCAACCGTGCCAACACCATAGCAACACCACAAGCACCCGCATTACTGGCAAAATACTTTTCACCATAAATTTGATAATGGTCTTCTTCTTTTACTGCCTTTACTTCATTGGCACCAACATCTGAACCACCTTGACGCTCGGTTAACAAGGTTGCCCCTTCGTATAGCTCAGTATCTCCGGTTGCGAGAACATGAGGTAAAAACTTTTCTCTTAATGATTCAGATGCATAATGATCAATCAAATAAGCTGTTGCCATAGTAAGAGCAATCGGGCAATCAAAGCCGGGTTCTGCATGGGATAATAAATAATTTTGTGCATAAGAGTAAACATAGTTTCCTTTATGCCCTAGTGCTGGAATATCTTTATGAACATAACCGACGATTCCTGTATTATAGGTCTCCTCTACCGTTTTTTTATAGCCCTCATTCAACCACACTTGAGAAACTTCGTTACCCATCTTGTCATAGCGTATCAGTTTAGGTTGCCCTTCCCGATCCGTATGAGCCGCTCTTTTGTCAATCTCTCCTGTGCACAATGCACCAAACTGATTGAGCTCACTATCAGCCCACTCGAAAAAATCTGCAGGTAAACGCTCTTTGATAAGTCTTCTCAGGTTAGGATCTTCCTTGTAAAAGTTAGTCATTATATTTCCTCCATCCATATTTTTCATTACCTATTTTTGCGCAACCTATTTTTCAACAATTTACCTGTAACATTTCTTGGTAACGCTTCCATTTGTTCGTATAATTTAGGTATTTTATAATGCGCTATTTTTCCTTCCAGAAAATCACGACATAAGTTTTCTAAATCTTTTACCTCATCTTCAACAACGATGAATGCCTTAACCGTTTCACCCCAATCTGGATTAGGAGTTCCAACGACGGCTACATCAGCAATCTTTGGATGGGTGCTTAATACGTTTTCGATTTCTTTTGGATAAATATTTACACCGCCGGATATGATGATGTCTTTTTTCCGATCTACCATCCAGTAATAACCATCTTTATCTCTTTTGGCCATATCTCCTGTAAATAACCAATTGTCCCGAATTACTGTTTTCGTTTTTTCCTCTTCTTTATAATAGCCCTTCATAGTACCTTCACCGCGTAAAATAATTTCCCCAATTTCTCCTGTATTCACGTCTGATCCTGATTCATCAACTAATCTGATTTCACATTGCAGCGCACTGCGATTTCCGATGCTTCCGGCTTTAATATCCTGTGCATCAAAACCTAATAATGTCCCACTTGGTCCCGCTTCTGTCGGCCCATATACACACATCAACCGATCTGTAGAAAATGTATCTTTTACGAAATTAACATCATGTTGGGACAATGGGGCGCCACCGTACACCCAATATTCCATCGACGTTAAATCGTACTTACTAATATCCGGATGCTTTGCCGTTGTAAGATATGCTACTGGTGCACCGAAAAAATGCGTTGTCTTTTCTTTTTCAACATTTTTAAGTAACAGGTCCGGAGAAAATGTTGGCACAAGCACATGGGTTGCGCCTACATAAGTACCAGCAACGAGAAATAGATGTAATGGTGCAGAATGGCTTAACGGCATCATATGAAGAATTCTGCTCTCTGGTTTCATTGTCATTTCAATACAAATCATGGTAGCAACGGTAAGTATATTTCTATTCGTGAAGACAACCCCCTTTGGATTACCCGTTGTACCCGATGTATACAAAATGGAAGCTTCATCTCCTTCTGTTAAATGACAAGGTATCTCTTCAGGAGAGCCTTGAGCAAGCAATGTTTCAAATGAACGCCAATTCCCTACTTTTTCCCCTGTTTTCACAAATAAGAGATTCGCCACCTCCGGTAAATCCTCCACCTGTTCAAATACGGCTTCATGTGTAACAAAGGCTTTTGCATCACTCTGATTTAATATATACATAATCTCCTGTTGTACAAGCTTTGCATTAATCGGAACAACCAACGCACCTAAACGATGTACAGCAAAGTACGTATATAAAAACTCCTTTGTATTAGGCATATGCAGAATAACCTTATCCCCTTTTGTAACACCATGTTTGCGAAAACTGTCTGCAAGCTGATTTACTGCGTTATTCCACTCTGAATAGGTAATGCGTTCGGAGTCTGTTACAATTCCTTCATGATTAGGATTCTTACTTGCCTGATGTGCAAGCAGGTTTGATATATTCATTTTTCTCACTCTCCAATGCTGTTAATTTTATTTGAAAGTCTTTTAGTAAGTCTTCCATTTCTGAGCGAAGCAACATTAAATCATCAATTTGAGCTGTCACCTCCTCTATTTTCTTCTTGCCATAATCCATCGTCTTTTTTAACTGGCGTATACCTGATGAATCATGATCAAATAATTGAATCATTTCACGGATTTCTTCCAAATTAAAGCCGTATTTTTTCCCGCGAAAGATCAGGCGCAAACGGGTTTGTTCCTTTTTAGAAAATATCCGTTGTCCTCCCTCACTTCGCCTTGGACAAAGTAAACCTATTTCTTCATAATACCTAATCGTTCGTGTTGTGACTCCAAATTTTTCTGCAAGATCTGAAATGGTATACGTCATATTACCCTCCATCTATACTTTAGTTAAATGAATTTTGTAATAATTATAGTTTATCATTAACGTTAACGTAAAGTTCAATAGGGAAAGTTTAAATTTCATTTTATTTGCATCAAATACATCTATTATTAAGTATCTGGACTTAATGAGTGATTTTTATTAATTATGTAACTATTTCTTTAAGTGTAAAAAACAAGATACCATCGAAGATGATATCTTGTTTTCTATTAATCTAATATATTCTTTTCTATCTCTCCATTTTTAATAACGACCTGTATAGTATCATTATCTGCAAGAGAGTGAATATCCTCCAATGGGTTACCTTTAACAATAATAATATCTGCGAGTTTATCCTTCTCGATTGTTCCTACTTTATCTTCCCAGCCCAAACACGCTGCAGCAGATTTCGTTGATGCTACTATCGTTTCCATTGGTGACATGCCGCCATCAGCCATTAAACCAAGTTCCCTTAGATTTGTACCGTGTTTCATAACACCTGCATCTGTTCCCATCGCAATTTTCACACCGGATTCATATGCTTTTTTAAAGCTCTCCTTATGATATTCAATGACTTCTTTGGATTTCTCGACTGCAGAATCAGGCATTCCAACCTCGTTTGCTGTTTCCAATACAGCAACTGGGGCTAGTAATGTAGGTACTAAAAAGGTTCCATTCTCCTTCATTAATTCGATAGCTTCGTCATCTATGAAAATACCATGTTCAATTGAATGAACACCTGCTTTAATCGCGTTTTTAATGCCTTCCGCACCTTGTGCGTGAGCCATTACTTTAACACCTTTTCTAAAACGGCCTTCTTCAACAATTACTTTTAATTCCTCTAAAGAAAACTGCGTAAATTCAGGATGATCTGTTGCACTCAAGACACCGCCCGTTGCATGAACCTTAATCACTTCGGCACCAGCGCGGAGCATTTCACGTGTTTTTTTCCGAACCTCTTCTACACCATCACACTTACCATCTGGCATACCAGGATAATCGGAATGAAGCAGATCAACAACATTGCCGGAAACAGTATAACCATCCCCATGACCACCGGTAATAGTCAATGCATTAATACTTAATTGTAATCTTGGACCAGAAATGAGACCTTCTTCAATTGCTTTCTTAACTCCTAAATCTGTTCCAAGTGCATCCCTAACCGAAGTAACCCCCGCATGTAATGTCGCTTTCAAATATTCAGCCGCTTGATAGAACTTGTAAGAGAATGGTGTTTCAAGTCTTTGTGCGATCGGTGAAAATTCCATCATCATGTGCACATGTGTATCAATAAGACCTGGTAGAATCGTTCCACCTTGTGCATCCACAATAGTTTCTTCACCTGTAGCCATATAGTTAGTTTCAGGACCTGTGTAAACAATCCGGTCATTGTCGATTACAACAATAGCATCTTTTTGCGCTTCGCCGCCATTTCCATCAATCAATAAACCATTTTTAATTACTTTTTTAGACATAAAATACTCCCCCTTATAATGTTTGTACCAACACACCAGCAAGAACAACGGATGCTACTGTAACCGTAGTGAATCCTCCAATCAGCATCGGTGTTAGTAATTCGTCAAATAATATTTGTTCCTCTTTTTCATTTCTGGCAACACTTCTACTGACCTCTTCACACAGCAGATAGTCTGCCGGGAAACCAAACAGAGCAGTAAGTGCAACTGGCATACCTTTTAACGGATGCCACTTAACCAACTTTGATGTAATATAACCGCCAAGGGCAATTCCAAATGTACCAATTACTAAAATTAAAACAATAGCAGGTAAATGGTTCCATACATCTTGCGGTGTAACATCTGCCATCGTGCCAATAACAACGAATATAATTGCAAGCATCGTGATCGTAAAAGAATTAGATTTTTCCAGTGTTTTTGCTTCAAAAATACCAACTTTCACACCGATAACACCAATAGCCAAACACCATAAACTATAATGAATACCAGTTATTTCACCGAGCATAACTCCAATTGCAGCACCAACAAATACTAAAAAAAGCTTCAGCGTCATACTCATTTTGTTTAATTTCGACTTACTGCCTTCTTGCTTGTCTTCTGGCGCTATCGCAATAAATGTACCACTATCCATTTCACCTTGAAGTTTTATAGCATACCTTCGCAAAAAGTTCATCGCTAGCGGCATTCCCATCACACCTTGAAAGGCTACAACTAATGCGGGAATAACTACAAGACTTGTAAGACCAATTTCAGTTAGCTTCTCTGAGGTAATAATTAAAGCAATCATTCCACCACTGACCGGTCCTACTCCTGCAACAGCTGTCGGATAGTCAAAAACAACTGGAACAATAGTCAATACTAAAAGACCGGAAACAATCAGGCCGCCTAAAGCAATCAACACTGCTTTAATCTGACTCTTCAGTATAGAGAAAGGAATTAATGTGCCCATATGTAAAATAGCTGGTCCAATTAGGATTGCACCTAGTGCAGGAAATGTCGATTTTTCTAAAATATCGTCAGGAAATAGACCTGTCCATGACATCACAAGGAACCCTAGCATAGCTGTGAGTAACATTGGAATTCTAGCTCTTGAAATAATAGATATCCATTCACCTAGTGCGATTAATGCAAAAATTAAGACTGTAGCAACCAATGGATTACTTAACATACGATCCCTCCTCCCTAAATATTTTATGCAATATATCACTTAACAAAGTCTGATGTGAAAACTTATCTTAAGGATAATAGTTACAATAGTCTAGATTAAAGAAAAAGTCAATAAATTACATTTTTTTCATAGCTTTAACTATCTTACACAACCACTTGACTTATCAGGCTAACTAAATTAAAATCTACGTTACATTAAAATATTTCTTATCAAGAGAAGTTTAGGGATCTGGCCCTTTGAGACTTCAGCAACCCCTGTTATACAGAAAGGTGCTACTTCCAGCAAGTGATTTGAGAGATAAGAGTTTGAAGCAATCCTCCTTATTTCTCTTTGAAATGAAGGATTTTTTTATTTTATTGAACAAAACTAGGAGGATATTTCATTGAAGAAAACAAGTAGCCCGGGCAATGCTTTTGCGTTACTCCCGTTTATCGTATTTATCTTATTGTATATCGGCACAGCCATTTTTACCGGGGATTTCAGTATGCCGGTCATCGTGGCCATACTCATTGCAAGTATCTTTTCTTTATTAATGAATAGAAAAGAAAGCTTCAACCATAAATTGGAGATTTTCTGCAAAGGCGCCGGGGACAGCAATATTATTTTTCTGGCATTGATTTTCATTTTAGCCGGTGCATTTGCTGCAGTTGCTGAGGCAACCGGTGCGGTAGATTCCATTGTAAATTTAGGTATTTCCGTTCTTCCTCCTAATCTGTTAATTGTCGGAGTCTTTGTCGTCAGCTGTTTTATTTCTATATCGATGGGAACATCTACAGGAACTGTTGTTGCACTCACACCAATTGCAGTCAGCGTTGCTGAGCATCTAGGAATCCCTGTCGCTTTACCTGTCGCCGCAGTCATAGGTGGTGGGATGTTTGGCGATAATTTATCGATGATCTCCGATACTACGATCGCGGCAGTGCGTACGCAAGAAACGACGATGAAAGATAAGTTTAAGACAAACTTTGTCATTATTTTGCCCGCAGCCATTATCACGATGATTATTTTAGCCTTTACACCAACCGGTGAAGTCCCGATTGGCGGAGATTATGCGTATAGTTTGGTAACCATACTTCCCTATTTATTTGTATTAATAACAGCCCTGATCGGCTTCAATGTCATTCTTGTCCTCATTGGCGGGATTGTTTTTTCTGGTGTGATCGGCCTAGTAAATGGCTCATTCGGATTCAGTGCGTTTCTGCAAATCATCGGAGACGGGATTATGACAATGGAGGATCTCGCTATGATCGCAATTTTGATCAGCGGAATGGTTGAGATTATTAAGTATAATGGCGGAATTGATTTTGTACTGCAGTTTATTATGAGTAAAATAAAAACGAGACGTGATGCTGCTTTTGGTATCGCCGGATTAGTGAGTGCGGTCAATATTACAACACCGAATAATACTGTCTCGATACTTATAACCGGCCCGCTCGCGAAAGACATTTCCAATAAATATGGGATCGAAGCGAGAAAGTCAGCGAGTATTCTTGATATATTTTCTTGTTTTATTCAAGGGCTTATCCCATATGGCGGTCAATTGCTGGCAGCAGCAGGATTAGCCGCTGTATCACCCGCTGCTTTTATACCGTATTCCTTTTATTCCATGTTACTTGGTGTGAGTGGGATTGTGGCGATATTGGTGATGTTCAGGAGAACTGCTAGTGTATAAAGCGAAACTTCAATCAGTGGGGGTCTTACCGCCAGTTAACGGGGGAGAAACAAATGCAAATGGCAGGAAGTAAAATCCCCGGTGTACATCCTGTTACTATGTACACCGGGGATAAACCACTTCTTCAGAAGATACTCCCACTGATTTCCTCACCCTCCAAAGATGCCATAACTTGGTCAGCAATGTCTTCTTCTTTCAGCCCATCGGTAACTATTTTAGAATGCGCTTTATATAGTTTTTTTCTTTCATGGAACAAAGCTTCAATCTCTTCTAGCGTCTTTCCTTGTAAAACCGGTCGGCTATCTACTAATAGGGAAAGCCGTTCTTTCCATGCTTCCCAGGAGGTATCCAAATGGAGAACAATGCAATTCGTTAAACATGTCTCACGTATTTCCTCTTGCATAAAAGCGCCGCCACCCAACGATAATACCATTTGTTTTTGCTTACAATAATTTTTAATTACGTTTTTTTCTTTTTCCCTGAAAGCTTTCTCTCCCAGTTCACTGAATATCTCAGTAATCGGCATTTGGTATTCACTTTCGATTTCCTGATCAATATCTATGAAAGTACGCTCAATCTTCTCGGCGAGCAGTCGACCGATTGTCGTTTTTCCAACACCCATGAAACCGATTAAAACAATATTTTTTCCACCTGGTACTACTTCATTATTCATTATTTGAAAGCCTCCTTTAACCGTTTTATAAATTGAAATTGCTTCAAATATGCAAGGGACCATTCCATTGCTGGAAATGGTCCCTATTTGACTTTACAATTTATTCAAGATTTCCTTGATAAAGGCCGGTTCGTCTTTTGGCGTACGAGATGTAATAATATTGCCGTCAACAACTACTTCCTGGTCAGTAAAATGAGACCCGGCATTTTTAACGTCATCACGGATACCAATAAAGCATGTTGTATTTTTCCCCTTTAGAATATCTGCACTGATCATTACTTGCGGACCATGACAAATACCAGCAATGACCTTTCCTTGCTCATTCGACTGCTTCACAAAGTCTACTACTTGGTCATTAACTCTCAGTGCCTCTGGCGCAGATCCCCCTGGTATAACAATAGCATCGTAGTCATTCACATCAACTTGATCTATGGATAGATCTGAAGTGTAAGATGCTCCCTTCTTACCTTTTAATTCTACTCCTTTTTCCAGTCCGACTATTACCACTTCATGACCGGCTTCCTTGATTGCATTGTATGGATTTACCATTTCAGAGTCCTCGTAGTTATCGGCTAACAAAAAACTTACTTTCGCCATTTGAAAATACACTCCTTACATTAATGTTATATATCTATATTATATGATTAATGAGAGCCATTCAACAGTATAACGCTGTCCTACTCCCATTCTCCGACCGTTTCCTGTGTCATTTCTATCATTTGTCTGAGGCGATCTATCGGAACCTGCCCCGGTGCCGAACTTTGCACCCCTACGCCGAATGTAATGATGGAGCCATAAGCCCACCCCATCATTCTGCTTATACTCCCGATCCTCCCCATAGACATGGTCACAACCGGAATATCCAATACCTCATCTGCTTCTTGAGTTACTTCGAGTAAACGTAATACATCTTCTTTATTTTCAGGCATGACCGCTACTTTAGCAATATCAGCTTCATAGAATTCAGCCTCGAAAACACGTTTGAGAATTTCCCGGTTTACCGGTGTATGGTCAAAATTATGATAGGAAAGGATTAACTTTTTATTGTTTTCTTTGGATATTTTTCTGAGTGCTTTAATATGATCCGGATCATTTGAAACTTCAAAATCAATCATATCGACAGCAGCATTTTTACATACTTCACTTAATAAATTTACTTTTCCATCTTCAGATAAAGATATGCCTTCTCCGCCTTCTTTTTCGGAACGAATTGTAAAAAGCAAGGGCATGTCGCTTACAGATGAAATCTCTTCTGCAATCGTTAAAACATGTTTGGTGTTATGAATCTCTTCGAAGAAATCCACACGCCATTCGATCAAATCCGGTTGCTTCGGAATAATAGTTTCAAGTTCAAAGAGAATTTCTTCTCTGTTTTTTCCGGTTAAAGGTGTGCATATGTAAGGGATCCTTTTATTGTTAAGTAATTCGAATGTCATAAAGTCGCTCACTTCCATAGAGTTATATTCTACTTAGATCAATCTCTAATCTCAATAACTTTATTAAATATTGACAATAATATTACATTACTTTTGAAATTATCTCAATGATTAATGTGGTTATTTTGAAATTTACTACTGCAGGGATAAAATTTATTTTGGTATAAGACTTGCATAAATCTCAGTATCTTCTTATAATATAATGTAAGCGCATTCAAAAGAAGTGAGGAGGTAACATAAATGCAACTTGGATTATTTCAAAAACAAACGATGAATCTCGTGATGACAACAGAATTAAGGCAAGCGATCGCCCTATTACAATATTCCTCGATGGAGTTATCGGAATTTATACAGGAAGAAGCA
>Ga0079226_10004489_pt1 | contig 10665 bp, 12 predicted proteins | sample Poulit2014_FD_76345 | JGI IMG/M metagenome (GOLD analysis project Ga0079226, IMG submission 76345) | Agricultural soil microbial communities from Georgia to study Nitrogen management - Poultry litter 2014 | ecosystem: Environmental > Terrestrial > Soil > Agricultural land | place: USA: Georgia...
AAGTTGTTAAGGGTAAAGGAGTTGTCGCAACAGTGGATGGTCATCGTCTAGCAGTCGGGAACGCTGCTTTAATGGAAAGTGAGAATATCTTTATAAATGACCAAGCAAGAAAAGACATCAAGCAATTTGAGACTAACGGAAATTCACTCGTTCTTACTGCTATTGATGGTGAATTTAAAGCTCTCTTGGGGATTCGTGATCAAATTCGCCTAGGTGTGAAAGACGAACTGAAAAATTTGAAAAAACTTGGAGCCAAAAATCTCCTTGTGCTTTCAGGTGATAATCAAGGAACAGTTGATTTAGTAGCTAGTGAAATTGGACTAACAGAAGCACATGGGAATATGCTACCAGAAGATAAATCAGATTATATAAAAGAACTACAAGCAAAGGGGCAAGTTGTGGCTTTCGTTGGAGATGGTATTAATGATAGTCCATCTTTAGCTATCGCTGATATTGGTATTGCAATGGGAAACGGAACAGACGTAGCAATTGAAACGTCAGATGTTGTCTTAATGCAATCTGACTTTAATCATTTAGCTCATGCGCTAGGTTTAACAAAAGCGATCTCCCGCAATATGAAACAAAACATCACTATAGCTATCGGTGTTGTGATTCTCTTGTTCTCTGGTTTATTATTTAGTGATTGGATGAGCATGTCGATTGGTATGTTGGCACATGAAGGTAGTATTTTAATTGTTATCTTAAATGGTATCAGGTTACTGCGCTATCAGTTATAAAGTCAGCTAACCACAAAGAAAAGCAGCAAACTTGATCTACGTCAATTCTTTATGCAGAAAGCATTGCTATACTAGAACTAGAGATTAGAACTCAATACTCAACCAAGAGTCTGAAAGTTTTAACCTGATAAAAGAGGAGAAGTGATATCATGACAAATAAAACAGAATCATTTCAAAAAGTAATCGATAAAAACTTTAAAAAAGTAGATTTATATACTACCGCTCTAACACGTGTTCATGGACACAACCATCCAGAAGTCTTTGAAGTACGTGAGTTATTCGAAGCAATCAAATCAAAAATCATAAGTGAAAGCATTAGCAAACCTGATTTGGATGTTGAGTTTTCACAACTACGCCAAATTACACAAAATTATAAAGTTCCTACAGGCGTTTGTGAAGCATACGAAGGTGCTTATAATATGTTATCAGAAATTGACCAAGCTTATCAGGTAAAATAAAAGGAGGAAACCACTATGCAAAAAGCAGTAATTAATTTAGAAACTTTAACTTGTCCATCATGTATTAAAAAGATCGAAAATGCATTAAAGAAAACGAATGGAATTGAGAAAGACAGTATAGAAGTTCTATTTAACTCAAGTAGAGTCCGAGTTAATTTTGATTCAGCAATTGTTTCAATTGAAGAAATTGAACAAGCAATTGAAACAATGGGATATCCAATTATCCGTTCAAAAGTAAAGGCTGTCTAATCAACTTTAAGCTTAAATGAGTATATTCAGTCACATGCTTGTGGCTGAATTTTTTCTTGGGACGGAAAATTTTTGACGGCCTTATGAAGCAGTTAAATAGAATTTAAAGGGAGGGGCGAGAATGAATTTTTGGGACGTTCGATTTGATAAATTTAATACAATGTGGGGATTAGAACCAACAGATTCAAGCATTCAGACAAAAGATTTTTTTCTTGAACACAACATTACGGATATTCTCATCCCTGGTATTGGATACGGACGTAATGCTAAACCGTTTATAGAAAATAATATAGAAGTCACAGGAATAGAAATATCACAGTCTGCGATTGATTTGGCTAAAAAATTAGGTTTAGATATTCCAATCCATCATGGTTCTGTGTCCGACATGCCTTTTGATGACAAAAAGCATGGTGGGATTTATTGTTATGCATTATTGCACTTATTAAACGAAACAGATCGTAGTAAATTGATTAAAGCTTCTTTTGAACAACTTAAACCAGGGGGCTATATGATTTTTTATACCGTTTCAAAGAAAGATGCAATGTATGGCGAGGGAATAAAAATCGCCGAAAACACATATAAACGTGGCCCAGACATTGAAATGTTCTTCTACGATCAAGAGACAATAACGCGTGATTTTTCGCCTTATGGCCTCATTCGTTCTGAAGAATATTTTGAGCCGTATAAAAATGACCCGACAGGAAGCGGTATTTGGTTCTCAAAAGTGATTTGTCAGAGAAAATAAAAAACAAAAATACCTCCTAAAAAGAAACTATCTTAGGAGGTATTTTTGTGCCATTCGAGAGAAAGTATTAATTTGTATATTTTTTAATTAAATCGATAAACGTGTTGATGAATGTTTGTAAGAATTGAACTGTGTCCTCATTATTAATCTTGCCATCTTCATCTAAAAGTGTCATTACATTAGCGAGATATACTTCTGGTTGCTGAACAACTGGCATATCAAGGAAGACAAGTGATTGACGTAAGTGATGATTTGCACCAAATCCACTTAAATTACTAGGTGAATTACTAATAATTGCTGCTGGTTTCCCCTTCCAAACGCTCTCTTGCATTGGACGTGAACCAACATCAATTGCATTTTTTAAAACACCTGGTACTGAACGGTTATATTCTGGCGTAACGAATAATACCGCGTCACATGTTTTCATATCTTCTCTAAAAGTTGCCCAAGAATCAGGAATATTGTTATCTTCATCTAAATCTTGATTATATAAAGGCAAATCGCCTATGGAAATAAACTGTGTTTCAAACCCATCTGGAAAGAGTGTCGAGACATTATTTGCAATTTTTCTAGAAAAAGATTCTTTTCTTAATGAACCAACTACTATTGCTATTTTCGTCATTTTTCATCACCTCATATTTAGGATTTGTATGCATTAATTGTATAGCATTCTAAATAGAAGGTCAAAGCTGTTTTTAGTATTTTAAAATGAGATTTTTTTGTATTTAACCGACGTTTATAATTTAATTAGTTGTAGTGATAGAGCGGTGTAAAGAGTTTGGTACCTGTAAGTATTGTTAATTGATATGTTATAATGTAGTTAATTACAGGCTTATTAAATGAATTTTCAAATGTTATGTTGGTAGATAAGAATATAAAGACGAATAATAAGGAGATGAGGAAATGATTATCACTAATTTGGAAACTATCGAAAAACGAGTTAAGAAAAATTCTGATGATAATGCAAAGATGATCAGTGACTTTAAAACTCGTCTAGAAAAACGTGAATTAAAAGAAGGTCGACAAAGACCTAAAGATAGAACAGAACAAAAAATATTAGATACATTTGAACGTAAGTAGAATTTCAGATGTAATATTAGCTGAGTCCGATATAATGAACTATAGTACCCGCTCCGTCGAAATCAATTTAATTTAAAATCATGCAGATATCCTACATATATTTATTATTCGCAAGGTAAGTTACGTGAATTTAGCATAATGACAATCATTAAAATTGTTAGAAACCTTCAAAATCAGATCAATAAACTTTTTTGAACTTCTATTTTAGTCTCAGTGCTAACCCGTTATGTCTCATGCTTTTATAAACACAATACATTGATACGTGTTATAATAAATCGTGCTGGATAAAATAATAAAATTTGGAGGACTTCAAACTTTGAGAAAATATATTACATTATTAATGGTTATGACGGTTGTTGGAGCAGGGCTGACTATCTTTCTATTATTTAAATCGAATCTCGTCGTATTTATTAACAATGACACAGATGAGGAAATTACTGATTTAACTTTGACATATGAAGGAATAAAGGAAGAAATTACTGTGCCTCCCATTAAGCCAAATGAATACGAATCGATCAAAATAAATCCTAAAAAACAAGCAGAGGAGTCATTCAATGGTGCAAGTTTAGAGCTTCACTACAAAGATGATTCAGGAAAAGTTCATAGTGAAACAGTCTTCGATCATTTTGAAACAGGACAATCAGGTGATGCAGAGGTTACCATTACGGACAAGGATGAAAAAGGTGTCTTCACAATTGAAATAGATGATGAAATCTATTAGAATATACTTGAAAACTAATGCTTCAAGCAATAGCAAGCTTATTAATGAGGTGAGTCAATCTTAAATATTAATTTTAAAGAAATTTCATAAAGCTATTTTGAGACTCCTTTTCTAGAAAAAGGTTCCTATCCAGCACGGCCGTGGTTAGCAATCAATTTTAATTCTGGAAGGGGATATTTTATGGAAAATTATAAGTACGCTCAATTTAAAAAACCACATCGAATTCTGTTAGTAGTAGCGATTATTCTTATCGCTTCTAACTTACGGCCTGCAATCACTTCAGTCGGTCCAATTATCGACCTTTTACGTGAAAGCCTCTCTTTATCAAACTTTAGTATAGGTATCTTAACGAGCCTCCCCTTAATTGCTTTTGGAATAATGTCTCCTATTGTTCCGAAGATAAGTATGAAATATACAAATGAAACAACGATGATTGCAGGTATGATTATTTTAGTGGTTGGTCTTGTGATTAGGTCGGTTGCGTTTGTGCCATTATTATTTATAGGTACAATTTTAATTGGTATAGGAATTGCGATTGCAAACGTCTTACTTCCTGGTATTATTAAAGAACGTTTTCCGGATAGCGTCCCATTAATGACAAGTGTTTATACAACTGCAATGAGTCTTTTTGCAGCATTAGCATCAGGTGTGAGTTTACCAATTTCTGTTGGACTTGATTTAGGTTGGGAAGCGGCTTTAGGTGTGTGGGTATTTCCAGCTTTTATAGCAATCGGGCTTTGGATGTATTTTGTTAAATACCGGAAGTCAGCAGATGATGTGGAAATGTACTATGTTAGAGCGAATGATCTTAATATGTGGCGTTCGCCACTCGCCTGGCAAGTGGCAATATTCTTTGGGTTACAAGCATTTTCATATAACGCATTAGTGACTTGGCTGCCAGAAATTTTAATAGAATATGGTGTAGAAAGTAGGTCATCTGGTTGGATGCTTTCATTTAATCAAATTATTGGGTTACCAGCAAGTTTGTTAATTCCAATTATAGCTGGGAAATTTAAATCACAACGGAGTAATATAATTATATTATGTATATTAGCATTTGGTGGGTATATAGGATTATTAATAGGCGATGGCTATAATATGATGGTTGTGAGTGTTGCATTATTAGGCGTTGCTTATGGTGGATTATTTCCCTTATCATTAATATTTTTAGGTTTACGTGCTAAAAATGCATTAGAAGCGGCCAAACTTTCAGGGATGGCCCAAGCAGTTGGTTATTTACTGGCAGCAGTTGGACCGATATTGCTTGGTACGCTACTTGACGTGACAGGCACGTGGAGTTATTCATTATATACGTTACTAGGTGTAACAGTCTTAATTGCAGTTATAGGTTTAGGAGCTGGAAGGGATAGAGTCGTCTCAAAATAAGTTGAATAAAAGGTACACATTTATACTGAAGCCTTAAAATTAGATTTTTAGTCTAACTTTGGAGGGAGAGTATATTATGTGTACCTTTTTTTGTTTTCATCAGTTAAATACGGATACAGTTTGTGATATACCAGATTAGGCTAATACCAAAAAAAATAAGCGAAATTGATATTGGTCAATTCTTTTTAATCAATTAGGTTATAAAGTATAGATAGATTAAGAAGAGGGGAGTAACCATAATAAATTAAAATACCTTTTCTCACATCAATATAATTACTACTTGCGAAAATAGTCGTTAAAGAAGTGTGTAAATTGATAGGTTAATAATGACAGGAGGTGAAATTATGGAAAATTGGTTATCAGTGGCTGAATTAAGTAAATGCTTAGATATATCCGAAACGAGAATAAAAGAATATTTAAACGGTTTTGATGAGTGTTTCAGTTGGGAACAAATTGAAAGAGAGAAACGATACAATCCTGATGCTATCAAAATTTTACGAAGGATAGTAATGCTTGATAAAACAGATCTTGAAACAACAGAAATCAAAAAAGTTATAGCTGAAGAGTTTGCTTGTGAAAATAATCATAATGAACAAGAAATCATTATTAATCCACTCGTACCTGATATATCAGAAAACTCAGACAAATTAATTAAAAATTCGTTTAAAGGAACGTTTTTTTCCACAATAGTATTTGTCGGAGGTGGAATTGTCTTCTTTTGGGTATTGTTATTTTTATTTTTCACATCAAGATTATTAGGGGGTTAGTAATATGAAAATGCATCGTTTTGAAAAAATATGGCTTGTCTTAGCTGTCGGGATTCTTATTTTGTCAATCTCATTTAGTGCTTATCAAACTTTTGGACTTGGTCTTGGAACAGCGAGCGGGACTGACACGATTGATCCTGAGAAAGTGGATGAAATAGCACCGTTCGATAATCCTGGAGTATTTAAAATTGGTGAAAATGAATATGAAGTCGTGATGACTTTACAGATTTTTAGTTTTAATCCTAACGAGATAGAAATACCTGTTGGGTCTACTGTACATTTTACAATGACTTCAAAAGATGTGATGCATGGATTCCAAGTTATTGGAACAAATCTTAATGCAATGGTAACACCAGGACATATTCAAAGGGCGAAACAAACATTTAATAAGCGAGGTGAATATTTAGTCTTATGTAATGAATATTGTGGTACAGGACACGATATGATGAGTACAACAATTACGGTTAAATAAGGGGGGAAATATAATGGAACTACCAAAAAAGACATTCATTGAAAAAACAAATAAAGCATTAGGCGTAAATACCGAAGACGCAAAACTCACATTAACTTATTTTTCACTTGCATTTATAGTATTGTTTATTGGAGGCTTTTTAGGATTTTTTCAAGGTCTTAATCGGGCTGGACTTATGGAATTGCCTGCTTGGTTTAATTACTATGAAGTATTGACAGCGCATGGATTTCTTTTAGTAGTTGTATTTACTGCATTGTTTTTAGTAGGGTATTTATATTCTGCGCTTTCCCATACACTAGGAGGACTGTTGCCAAAGGTAAGAAGAATGGGTTGGATAGCATTTGGACTCATGGTGATTGGGACTGTATTTGTAGTAACAACAGTTGTTTTGGGTGATTCAACAGTTCTGTATACTTTTTATCCACCCATGCAAGCTTCACCATGGTTTTATATTGGCTTAGTAATTCTTGTTCTAGGTATATGGACAGCAGCATTTGGTTCTTTTATAAATGTAGCTCATTGGCGAAGAAAAAACCCAGGAAAGCATATCCCATTACTTGCATTCTTTGCGTTAGGGATATTCGTCTTGTTATTCTTTGGAACAATCGGTGTAACGGCTGAAGTTCTAATGCTTATTCCATGGGCTTTTGGCTGGACAGAAACAATTAATGTTATGCTTAGTCGGACATTATTTTGGAGTTTTGGACACACACTAGTAAATGTTTGGTATTTAACGGCAATTTCTGCATGGTATGTGAGTGTGCCAAGAATTATTGGTGGGAGATTATTTAGTGATACATTAACACGTGTAGTTATTATTCTATTAGTTATTTTAAATATACCTGGAGGATTTCACCATCAAATCGTTGACCCGGGAATGACAGAAGGATTGAAATTAGCTCATGTATTTATGAGTATGACAATCGCATTTCCATCTTTTATGACGGCATTTGCAATGTTTGCAGTTTTTGAACAAACTGGAAGAAAAAAAGGTTCAAAAGGATTGTTAGGATGGGTTACAAAATTACCATGGAAAGATGTACGATTCCTAGCACCTATGTTAGCTATGATTGCTTTTATTCCAGCTGGGGCAGGTGGAATTGCACAAAACGCGAACCAATTAAACCAAGTTGTTCATAACACATTATGGGTAACGGGTCACTTTCATTTAACAGTAGGAACTTCTGTTGTGTTGACTTTCTTTGGAATAACATATTGGTTAATACCATATTTATCAAAACGTGTACTTACACCTTTTATGAATAAGTTAGGAATTATTCAAACGATTATTTGGACAGTTGGTATGCTATTTATGGCCGGGGGCATGCACTGGGTTGGATTGTATGGTGCACCAAGAAGAACTTCTTATACAACATATGGAGACAGCACAACAGCGCTAAGCTGGGAACCGTATATGATGTTGTTGGCTATAGGTGGAACTCTATTAATTTTAGGTGTAGTACTTATGGTTTATATCATTTATCATCTCATGTTCTTGGCACCTAAAGGGAAAACAGAATTTCCTATCGCCGAACCAGAGGACAATGAGGCTCCAACACCAAAATGGACCGAACGTTGGGGATTATGGATTGTATTAATGCTTATAGTTATTTCTATCGGATACCTTATACCGTTAAGCGACCTTATCATAAATGCACCACCTGGATCGCCACCTTTTAAAACATGGTAAGGAAAAACAAGGTAGAAAATTATTTATGCGTAATTCAAAACAGCAACTAACTTTTTTAGTTAGTTGCTGTTTTGCTTGGTGAAAAAATGAACTAGAGAAAACTATATTTATACGTGCGAGTTTATTAATTAATATTTTCTTCAAAAAAAGTTTTAAATGTAGACTTATCAGAAGAGCCCACCAATTTTGCGACTTCTTCTCCATTCTCATAATGGACAATTGTAGGCGTACCTTGGATACCATATTGATTCTTAACATCAAATTCTAATAAATTTAATTTTTTCATATCTATATCCATTTCCTCAGCTAAAGGGACGATAATTGGCGTTGTGCTAACACAATGCATACAAGTGGGACTAAAGAAATATACTGTCGTATCATCTTTGTTTTCAAGTGCTTTATCTAAATCTTCTGGTAAAATAATGTTTTGATAAAGTGGATCATCTAATTGATCAATTGTTTTTTGGTGGAGTTTCATATCACCATATGGGTTTCCTTCAAAAGCAATCTTTTTATCATTATTTATGTTATTAAAAATTATCAATCCAACAAATAGTATGACAATACCACCAAGAATTAAAATCATTTTATTTTTCATTAATTAAAAAACCTCCTGTTGAAAATAAACTGGTATATTTGACTACTACCTTTAATATGCATCGAATCTAACATGAGTGACATATCAACAGTTCAAAATTGTTAATTAATTTTAATCAAGTGACGTGCCGTTAAATGTGAGAAAGGTAGAAAATGCAGTCGTTAACGGTGAGTTACTTAGAGAATGAGCGTCTGTAATAGGTTGGATTCATTTTAACTGCATATAAAAGAAGTAGATTTAGAAATTGGTGAAAATGTAAAAAAAAGGCTAGAGTGGGTTTCTATATTAGGAAATTCACTCTAGATTATTTAATATTCAGATTTTGATGCTTGTGAATGATGTTTAGCAACGTAAGCAAAGAACTCCGCTATTTCTCCCGGTATGTGATATTTTATATATTCACCTAGATTATTTGTATCTCCAACAAATTCTTTGTCTGCGAAAACAAAATCTCCTGATTGAAGATTCTTTTGTGCATAATTCATTTTTAAATTATTTGGATGAGCTTCTGGGTGTATGTTTTTCATTTTAAGTAAAGATTTTGCATCGTCTTTATATTGAAAATAACAACCAATTATAGTAGTAGATTCATCGACATAATTTCTTAACTTTTCCATTGGGAAAACTTCATTATGGAACAATGAAAACTCATTAAAAGAATAACTATCAATGAAGTAATCAATAATTCCATATTGTAGAGGCAAATCAAGCCCGCTATTTAGAATGTAAAGTACTGACAATTGTGGATTATCATTCTCTATTTTATCTTTTAAAGATTTTAACATAGGGAGTGTGCTGCCTGTAAAAATGTAATAGGCATTAGGATCTAACTCAGTGATATATTTATCCAAAAACACGTAAGTATCAATATTTGTTTCAAGTATAAATTTATTGTTTAAAGGTTGTTTTAGAAATGCTTTTTTTGTGTAATTATTTGCTTTTTCACTTAAATTTACAAAAGCAGATGGATCAGTTTTTAACATTTCAATGTCATAAATATAAAAAGGATTAAATGACTGACTTAAATGTTTGGTAATGATAATTCCCTCGTCAATTATGGCAGAGTAGTCACAGCCAGGACAGTTCAATTCTCCTTCATGTACTTTTTGTTTTTTAATTTTCGCTTTGTCAATTTCTAATAAAGCCTGACATTTTGGACAGCAAAGGATTGAAAAGAATGTAAAAGGAACCCCTTTATTGTTATCTTTTTGAAAATGTGTACTTTCAATTTCTTCTATTTTGTTATCAATTGAATCACAGATAAAGTTAATATTAGCTATTTCTTTTTGCAAAGCTTGTTTTTTATCTGCCAGTATTGTTATCAATAAACGTATATCATCTTCAGTCGATAATGAGGTAACTCTTTTAATTGTTAATATCTTATTAATTTCTTGAAGGGAAAATGTGTATTCTTTTAAGGTTTGAATCCATTCCATATCTTCTATACATTTATCATTATAATAATAATAATGGTTAACTTTAGTGGGTAAAAGCAATCCGAGATTCATATAATAACGAATAGTATCAATACTTGTGTTAAATTTATTAGCAAATTTACCGATTAACAATATAGCCATCACCTTTCAAATAATATTATAAATTAAGGGTGGAGCTAACTCAAGGGTTTGTTTAAATTTAATAGAAAAATGCTATTGCTCTATACCTTACTCCATAAAATAAGATAAGTTTATATTAAAATGTGTCTACATTGTGAAGGGAGAGTAAAAGCAATGGCAACTTTATGGGAAGAAAATTATAAAAA
>Ga0079226_10004490_pt1 | contig 10663 bp, 8 predicted proteins | sample Poulit2014_FD_76345 | JGI IMG/M metagenome (GOLD analysis project Ga0079226, IMG submission 76345) | Agricultural soil microbial communities from Georgia to study Nitrogen management - Poultry litter 2014 | ecosystem: Environmental > Terrestrial > Soil > Agricultural land | place: USA: Georgia...
AAAAATAATTCTGTCGTATGGATCTCGCCATCGATCGAGTATTTCGAAAAGACCGTGACACTGGCCAAATTATTGCTGCGTGGGTAACCAGTTTTTGAGTCTAAAATATGGTGGTAACTCTTGCCATTAATATCTAAATGCCGCTCGTAGATCCCACTAGTTACGATAGAACATGCCGGAGTTCTAACAACCGCAACGGCTTGACCACGCTGATCTTTCGGTGCTTGAACGCCAACACGCCATAAACCATCATCATGTACGGGCTGTTTTCCTATAAGTAAAAGATTACCGCCCAGGTCGATCATTCCGTTATTGATCCCGCGTGCGGCCCAGAGGTCCTTGATCCGATCGGCGATAAAGCCCTTAGCGATCCCGCCCAGGTCGATCTTCATGCCTGTTTTCTTTAAAAAGACAGTTTGGTCTTTGTCATTTAATTCAATTTGAGCGGGATCAACGATCGGCAAACGTTCGTTGATTTCTGCTTGGGTCGGTAGTTGAGCATCGTCGAAGCCGATTTCCCATAACTTGACCAAGGGCCCGATTGCAGTGTTAAAACCTAAGTGTTGCCGACTGATTTCAACAGCTTTTTTGATTAGGGCGTAAACACCATTTGAAACTTGAACGGGCTTTTTTCCGGCAGCGTGGTTGACGGCCATCACTTCAGATTCTGGACGATTAACTGTAAGTAGGTCTTCATAGCGAACGATCAAAGCATTAGCTGCGTCTAGGTCAGCTTCGGTAGTAGCGCCGAAAGTAGTTAAGGTGATCTTGGTTCCTAAACCATAGTATTGTTTAGTTAAGCGTTGTTCCGCAACTTTTTTTATTGGTTCTGAATGCAGATCTGTCCAAAGGACTGTATTTTCGTTAGTCATATTTTTCATCCTCATCTCATATAACACAAAATTAACTTTCGTATTTTATTTTAACACAAGCCATTAAGGAGACGATAGTTACAATGAATGCGCAATCGTCGTTACAGTGAGGCTTCAATCTCTTGGTACACACATTTAAGGGCCGTCGATTTAACCCATTTAATGGGATAGATCGACGGCCCTTTTAAATGAGTTTCGCCTGGCAGAAGACTGTGCCTAACTAACTAGCCAGCTCTAATGCAAAAAACGCATCATATCCGACTAGTCAATTAGTGCTCACCTTCTAAACGCCACGCTCCGCTCTCTGTTTTTTTAGGATCGGACAGCTAGTTTTATTCCAACCCCGTCTTTGTTATGATTTCAGCTTATTGTTGGGTACTTAATAATTCAACAATTTCATCTTGTGGGATGCCGGCAAAGAAACGTGAAAGGTCGATCGACTTCAGCTTATCTTTGATTTTTTCTTGGGCATACTGTGTTCCCTTTAAGCTATCTTGTAACTCGTCCACATTTTCTGGTCCAAAGAAGTCACCATAGATCACAGCATTTTCAATTACCCCATTTTGGACATTGAAACGGGCATCGATCGTTCCACCATTAAAGTGCTTACGGCGCTGTACGGTAAATTTAGGTGATTTGCCATAAACCCAGTCCCAATTATAATAAATTTCTTGTTCAAGTTTGGCGATTTCTTTTTTATCTTCGTCATCTAAAACGTAAGCATAGTTTTCTTCAGCTTCTTTGATCGAATTTGTTTTCCAAATCTTTTTGATTAATTCATCGCGGAGTTGGAAGGTATCCATGTTACGGTATTCTTCCTTTAAATATGGCTTAATGTTGACGACGCGTGAGCGGACTGATTTGATCCCCTTGGATTGGATCTTATCTTTGGGAACACGTAAAGCACTAGCAACGACGTCTGTATCAACGTCAAACATGCATGTTCCGTGCGAGAAAGTTTTACCATCACGGGTGTACATCGCATTACCTGAGAACTTCTTGCCGTCTAATACGATATCATTACGACCAGTAACCTCGATGTTAGATGCGCCCATTTCTTTCAAACCGTCAACAACTGGTTGGACCATTGATTTGAAGTCACCAAATTTCTGGTCTTTGGCAGGCACGACCATACTAAAGCACATGTTACCAAAATCTTGATACATTGCACCGCCACCTGATAGGCGACGTGTGATAGTAATGTTGTGTTCACGACAGTATTCTGGGTCGATCTCTTCCATCGTGTTTTGGTTTCGGCCCACGATAATACATGGTCCTTCAATGTAAAACAGCATGAATGGGGGTGTCATCTTACCACTATTCATTAAGTACTGTTCAGTTGCAAGATTAGTCCGAATATCTTTGGTGTCCATTGCGATGTATTGCATGTTAAGTATCTCTCCCTTGTTTAAAGAACAGCTGAGAAACATGCTGTATAGCGGTTGGGCTAATATTAATCTAATATTTACTCAACTGTTCTCTTTTTTAATTATTATTCAAAAAGTTAACTAAAATAAAACCGTGATTTTTGAACTTTGGTAGGTCAACGATCTTTGCGTACGCTTTCATGCTACCATTAAAAATATTTTAATTCAATAAAGTTTGTTGTGTCTAATATTCATTATTAAAATATTAGCTAATGATTTTAATTATTTGTCATAAAAAAATCCCCCAAAAAGAGGGATCAATTTATTGAAAAATTCTAGATGTTAGTTGGGAAACCTAAACCAACATCAGCAGCATCCATAACACCTTCAGCTAAGGATGGGTGTGGATGGATCGTCAAAGCAACATCATCAAGTGTTGCACCTGATTCAACAGCTAAAGTCAATTCAGTGATCAAATCAGCAGCGTTTGCCCCAACGATTTGAGTGCCGACGATTTGTTTTGTATCTTTAACGAATACCAAACGAATGAAACCTTGAGTTGCATCCATCGTGATCGCACGACCATTTGCTGCAAATGGGAATTGTGCTTTCTTGACGTCAAGGCCTTGATCTTTAGCTTCAGCAACTGTTAGACCAGTCGTAGCAATTTGTTCACCAGTATAACAAACAGCTGGCATTGCTCGGTAATCAACGATACTTGATTTACCAGAAATAGCTTCAGCAGCGATCTTACCTTCGTAACTAGCTTTGTGAGCTAATGCTGAACCAGCGACAACGTCACCGATCGCAAAACTGTGGGAAACATTTGTCCGACCTTGGTTGTCAACCTTGATCAAGCCACGGTCATCAGTTTCCACCTTAGCTTGCTCAAGGCCCATTTCAGCTGTGTTTGGTTTACGTCCAACTGAAACAATGCAGTAGTCAGCTTTGAAGCTTTTAGTTTCGCCATTGATCTCAGCGGTAACCGTGACAGAATCATCAGTTTGTTCAGCTTTTTGTGCCATAGCTGAAGTATAAACGTCAACGTTGTGATTAGTCATATCTTTTTGTACGACTTTGACCATGTCAGATTCATAGTTGGCTAAAATCGAGTCCATTCCTTCTAAGATCGTTACATGAGCGCCAAATTCAGCGTAGGCTGAGGCTAATTCACTACCGATATAACCCCCACCGATCACAACTAATTCTTTAGGAACTTCTTTAAGTGCTAAGGCACCGGTCGAATCAATTACACGACCTTCAAATTTAAAGTTTGGGATCTCGATCGGATGACTACCAGAAGCCACGATTAAATTATTAAAGTTATAAGTCTGGGCGGAATCATCATCACCGATCACACGTAAGCTATGGTCGTCTTTCAAGAAAGCCTCGCCACGTAAAACATCGATATGATGTTTCTTGAAGAGGCCAGAAACGCCACTTGTCAGCTTATTAACAACGGAACTTTTCCACTCCTGAGTTTTTGTAAAGTCGATCGTTGCATCTTTAGTAGCGATCCCCATATCACTTGTACCTAGAGCGTGCTGATAACGGTGAGCTGCTTCGATCAAAGCCTTGGAAGGGATACAGCCAACGTTCAAGCAAACACCACCGATAAATTCGCGTTCGATCACCGTAACTTTTTGTCCTAATTCAGCTGCGTGGATCGCTGCAACATAGCCACCAGGGCCAGCGCCGATCACAACAGTATCTAAATCTTCTGCAAAATCTCCAACTACCATTTAATTATCCCTCCATCAAAAGTAATTCTGGGTCACCCAGTAGTTCTTTCAGACGGTTAACTGCACGTTGCGCAGTTGCACCATCGATCACACGGTGGTCAAAAGCCATCGTCAACTTCAAGACACGGGCTGATTTAACTTCACCGTCGATCACAACTGGTTCTGGGCTGATCTTACCAATACCTAAGATAGCAACTTCAGGGAAGTTGATAATTGGGGTAAAGAAACCACCGCCAACTGAACCGATATTAGTAATTGAAATTCCTGTGTGACTCATGTCACCTGAACTTAACTTACCATCTTTAGCTTTTTCTGTATTAGCACTGATCGAACGTGCAATATCGAAGAGACTTTGTTGGTCAGCATGTTTAACGTTTGGAACAAAGAGACCACGGTCAGTATCAGTAGCGATACCGATGTTGATATAGTCTTTAAAGATACTTTGTTTATTATCCATATCGACTTGTGAGTTGAAGATCGGGAATTCTTTCAAAACAACAGCAAGTGCTTTTGTAACGTAAGCTAAGAACGTTAAGTGAACACCCTTAGAAGCAGCGAGTTCTTTGTACTTCTTACGGTGATCCCACATTTTGTCGACGACAACTTCATCAAAGATGTGTACATGAGGAATATTGTCGTTTGAACGGCTCATTGCTTTAGCCGTAGCAAAACGAATACCTGACATCTTTTCTGTGTGGTCTGGCCAGTCTGGTGAAGTTGAAACTGGAGCTGCAGCTGCCTTTTGTTTTTCAGCAGGTTGTTCTGTTGTTTCAGTCTCAGCTGTGGCTGTGCCGCCAGCTAAGAAGCTGTCAATATCAGTTTTTAAGATCTGTCCATGATTACCACTGCCACTGATTTGTGTTAAATCAGCACCTTTATCGCGTGCATATGCACGAACACCGGGCATTTCCAAAACTGGCAAGGAGTGGTCTTGTTTTTCACCAGTTGGAGTTGCAGCAGGTGCACTAGCTGCTGATTTTTCTTTAGGACTTTCAGCAGGAGCCACAGCTTCACTAGTGCCACCTTCAACGTTACCTTGGCCCGCAGCAACTGCGAATTCGACGATCGTTTGACCAACGTCAGCAGTGTCGCCTTCACCGACCAAAATTTTTGTAACAGTACCAGAAACAGGTGCTGGTAATTCTTCAGTCGATTTATCGTTTTCGATGGAAACTAGATCCCCATCTGCTTCAACTTTATCGCCTTCTTTGACATACCATTCACCAATAGTACCTTCTGCCATTCCTTCACCGACATCGGGTAGTTTAAAGGCATAAGTCTCTTGACCGCCGTCAGTAGCTGGAGCAGCTTCTTTCTTTGTTTCAGCTGGTTTTTCTTCAGTTTCGCCGCCAGAAACATTACCTTTACCATCAGCAACTTCTAGTTCAACTAAAGGTTGGCCCACTTCGGCAGTTTCACCTTCAGGAACTAAAATTTTGCTAATTTTGCCACCAACAGGTGCGGGAAGTTCTTCAACGGACTTATCGTTTTCGATTTGAACCAAATCTCCGTCTTCTTTAACTTCGTCGCCTTCCTTAACATGCCATTCACCGACTGTACCTTCAGCGATACCTTCGCCAATATCAGGCAGGTTGAATTGATATTTCTCCATTTGTTATATACCCCCGTATATTTGATCGAATTTATATGAGAGACCAGCAAAACTTATTTAAAGACTCATACAATGAGCAAACTAAATATAATATGAGCCTTTAATAAGGATTGCTTGTCTGTCCCATCACGCCTGATGCTTAATAATTTACGATTTCTTTAGCTTTTTCAATAATATCGTTCTTATTTGGAAGCCATACTTCTTCTGCTTGACTGAATGGATATGGAGTATCTGGTGCTGAAACTCTACCAATTGGTGATTCAAGTGATAAGATCGCTTTTTCAGCAATGATCGAAGCAACTTGTCCCATGACCCCAGCCTGATTTTGAGCTTCTTGTACTAAGACAGCTCGACCAGTCTTTTTAACAGAATTGATGATCGTTTCTTCATCCAACGGGGAAATTGTCCGTAAGTCAACTACTTCAGCTTCGATACCTTCTTTAGCTAAAGCATCTGCGGCTTTCAAACTTTCCTGAACCATATAACCGTAGGAAACAAGTGTAATATCTTTACCTTCACGTTTAACATCGGCTTTGTCCAATGGAACGGTGTAAGAGTCTTCTGGAACTTCTTCTTTAAATGAACGGTATAGTTTCATGTGTTCCAAGAATACAACTGGATCATCAGAACGGATCGATGAAGCCAGTAAGCCCTTAGCGTCATATGGGCCACTTGGTATAACAACACGTAAACCAGGTGTTTGAGCTAATAAGCCTTCCAAACTATCAGCGTGGAGTTCTGGTGTGTGAACACCACCGCCAAATGGAGCACGGATCGTGATCGGCATCTTGCGTGAGCCGCCCATTCGGTGACCTGTCCGTGAAATTTGTCCAGCAATCGCATCCATTGTTTCAAATACAAAACCAAAGAATTGAATCTCAGGTACGGGACGGAAGCCTTCTAAAGCGAGGCCCATTGCTAAACCATTGATCCCTGATTCGGCTAAAGGTGTATCAAAAACACGGTCTTCACCGTTTTCATCTTGTAAACCGTCTGTGGCACGGAAAACACCACCGTTACGGCCAACGTCTTCACCGAAAACTAGAACTTTTTCATCTCGTTTGATTTCTTCATCTAGGCCTTGAGTAATTGCCTTGACCATCGATAATTTAGCCATTCTTAGTCACTCTCCTTTGCAGTATAAGCATCGATCTCCGCTTTGATCGTAGGTGGGGTGTCGATAAACGTATTCTTCAGGAAGTCACTGACTTTTTGTGGTGCAATACTTTCAGTTTTCTTGATTGCTTCGTCAATTTGTTTGTTGACTTCTTCTTCCCAAGCTTTTTCTTGATCTGTTGACCAGATACCTTTATCTGTCAGATACTTACGCATTCTGATCAATGGATCTTTACGTTGCCAGTCATCAACTTCTGCTGATGTTCTGTAACGTTTGGGATCGTCACCAGATAATGTGTGTGGACCATAACGATAAGTTAAAGTTTCGATCAAAACAGGTCCATTGCCGGCTGCTGCCCAGTCACGAGCGGCTTTAGTTGCTGCATAAACAGCCAAAGCATCCATCCCGTCAACTTGGATCCCAGGGATACCAGCTGCGACAGCTTTTTGTGACAAAGCAGGGGCAGCAGTTTGTTTTTCACGTGGGACAGAGATGGCGTAGCCGTTGTTTTGTACAAAGAAGATCGCTGGAGCTTGGAAAGCACCTGCAAAGTTGATACTTTCATAGAAGTCACCTTGAGAAGTACCACCATCACCAGTATAAGTGTATGCGACAGTTTTTTTATCGTTTTTCTTAATACCTAAAGCAACTCCGGCTGTTTGAACGTATTGGGCACCGATAATGATCTGTGGTGGCACAGCGTTAAAATTGTCTGGATACTTGTTGCCATCAACGTGACCACGAGACCATAGAAATGCCTGATAAAGTGGGAGACCATGTTGTACTAATTGGGGTACATCACGGTATGCGGGGAGAATAAAATCATCTGTTGTCATTGCGAAATTAGAACCGATCTGACTAGCTTCCTCACCAGATGTTGGTGCAAAGAAACCTAATCGGCCCTGGCGATTTAATTTAGTTGAACGTTCATTTAAAACACGAGACCAAACCATTTGTTTAAATAATTCTGTTAATTCTTCGTCTGAAAGATCTGGCATTAAATCTTGGTTGACGATTTGACCTGATTCATCCAAAATGCTGAGGGTCTCAGTATTTGGAGTACTCTTGAGTTGTTCAAAATCTATTTTTTTCATTTGTAAATTTTCCCTCCTCGAAAACTTGCTAATGATACTATGAAAAGCCTTAACATAACGCTTTCATCCCTAATGCTAATACGTTTTTGCACAAAAGTAAACTTTAACAAATTATGCACATTATATTTATTTTTTTGATTGCTTTAGTTAAAGGAAAGACGCATGAAAAATAATTTTTAAAGCGTTAACATGTGAACGGTTTCACTACAGACATTTTTGATACTATCAAAAAAATAACTAAAGTCTGAAGCTTGTTACTACTTGTTTTAGACTTCTTACTAAGGCAACGATAAAATCCGAACTCTTACTTTATTTTAGATAAAAAAGTTTGGCATCCACGAAAATTCACAAAGTGTTAGAGAAAGGATGCTAAAATTCGTAATAATGCGTAAAAATTGCAATTTTGTTTTTGAAACCAGGTAGCATATTATAGAGATAGTTAATTTTATTCGAGTTGCTCAAGTCAAGGCTTTCCGCCTATCCAACATTGACACCACATCCTAAAAACCGGATATGATGCCAATGTCCGATAGTGCTCGAGCCTTAAACGACTTGTTCCACTCTGTTTTCTTATTCGAGTTGCTCAAGTCAAAGCTTTCCGCCTATCCAACATTGACACCACATCCTAAAAACCGGATATGATGCCAATGTCCGATAGTGCTCGAACTTTAAGCGACTTGTTCCACTCTGTTTTTAGTCAGGTTACGTGAGCTAGAAGTCTGCGCCTATCCAACTTTAAACAATACATCAAAAACCACGATGTCTTGTTTAAAGTCCGATAGTGCTCGAATTCTGAACAAGCTCACTTCACCTTGTTTTTATTAAGGGGAGATTTTTTATGGCAGATAAATTTGTAGCTTATCCAGTTGTGATAACACATGAAACAAATAATGAATATTATCAATATCTAGTTTTTTTACCTGATTTTGGAACATATTGCCAAGCAAATAGTGTGCTAGAAGCGTTACGTGTAGCATACAAATTTATTGTCGATTATAGTTTGACGCGTGAATTACCACCAATGAAATTGGAATTACCACAAGTTTCGTCACAACAAATTGCAACTTTTGTGAACGTTGATATAAGAAAATAATAAGGTTCTGAGATACTGGGACATATTGTTTGTTAATTAAGTAAATTTACGATATTACTAAGCTAGGAAAAAAGAGGAGAGGCTGATTATGACACAAATTTATGATTTTGACGAAACAGAAATGAATGGTCAAAAACTATCTTTAAAAAATTATCAAGGTAAAGTGGTGGTCATTGTTAACACAGCTAGTAAGTGTGGACTTGCACCACAGCTTAAAGGTTTAGAAAAAATTTATCAGACATATCATGATCAAGGGTTAGAAGTGTTGGGACTACCGTCCGATCAATTTCACCAGGAATTAGAAACTGATGATGAAGCGAGTGACTATTGTCAAGTTCACTATGGGGTCACATTCCCAATGACAAAAAGGGTGCAATTAAATGGCGATGGGACAGACCCATTGTTCACTTATTTGAAAGATGAATCTGGTCACGGCAATATTAAGTGGAATTACACTAAGTTTTTAATTGGACGTGATGGTCGCTTGATCCATCGTTATGCTCCGACAACTAAACCAGAGAAAATGGTCGAGGCAATAAAAAAGGCCTTATCAGTTGAATGATTTTATGTAAAACTCGAGAGAGACAAAACATCTTTTGGAACACGTTTAAAGGTCGTTGATTTAACCCATTTAATGGGATAAATCAGCGGCCTTTTTAAAATCGCATAGCTAGTTATGTCCCAGCTCCGAGTTGTTTTTGTTTTATAGCATTTGTGCTGATTCTGACTGTTTGCTTGAAGGTACATGTTTTATTTGTAAAAGGTTTTGTTTTTAGCCTGATTTACAACCCAAATGCAACATAAGCTAAATTTAACAAAAAAGCCATAAAAGCCTAAACTATAAGTGTAGAAACTAGATAGAAAGGCAGATTTTACATTCTAACACTCTCAAGCACTACCAACAATTACAGCTGACATTCTGATAAAAATATACTTCTTGTATGTTATAATTTAGCTCAGCAAAGAGTTTTAAGGGCGGTGGCTGTCTTGTCCGACAAAAAGGACAAATAAAAAAGCCGCCCCGTTATAACTTTGGTGAGTTACGGGACAACTAATTAGTCAACTTTAAACTTGTCACCGCCTTTAAAGCGGCTTGTATGGGAACTATGTTTAAGCATAGTTCCTTTTTCTTTACAGTTAGTGTATAACATAAATCAAAAAAATGGACTATATTTACATATCACAAATTTAGCCTGTTTTTAATTCACCAGTTACAAAAAATTTAGCTACTTACACATAAATTTTGTTCAAATATCAAATTTATTCATAGCTTAATGGTGCTTGCTTGTCTATCCGGGTTTAAATTAAATACGGTAAAGTGGCAGAATTATTTTTTTCTGTTCATTTTAGATGCGTCAGCTAAGGGACAACCAATATCGTCACAAGAGTGGCAATTAGAACCACTTTTCTTGATAAATTTTTGATAAACTACATATGCAAAAAAACCAAAGATCAAGACCCCTAAAATTATTGTTGCTACCATCTTTTTAGAACCTTCTTTCAATTACGTTTGGCGAAAAATTTAAATCAGTGCTTGTTTTTTAACAGATGATTTCTCCTTTTTTACCACTAATCCATATATGATCAGTGATATTCCCATAGTGGCATATAAGATGTTAGTTGTAGTAAAATTACCGACTAAAATTAACCAACATTGATAAATTGAAAGGGCCACAACATATGCGAAGCATGTTTGATAAAATACCGCACGTACAGTCCAACGTTTATCTCCATATTCTTTATACATTGTGCCAATGGCTGCGAAA
>Ga0079226_10004491_pt1 | contig 10663 bp, 10 predicted proteins | sample Poulit2014_FD_76345 | JGI IMG/M metagenome (GOLD analysis project Ga0079226, IMG submission 76345) | Agricultural soil microbial communities from Georgia to study Nitrogen management - Poultry litter 2014 | ecosystem: Environmental > Terrestrial > Soil > Agricultural land | place: USA: Georgia...
CGTAAAAGTAAAAGTTCAAGCGGGGGACACTATATTATCCGTATCGGAAAGAATTAATGGAGATCATTTACAAAACATTAAAATAGAAGATATCTTGCAAGATTTTTATGATGTAAATCAAGGAGTAAAACAATTAACGCCAGATAATTCATACTTTTTTCCTGTATATAAGCATAAAAATTAGGGCTGTACATACAGCCCTAATTTAACGTTTAAATTAGTGGTAATATAAATAGTCGAAAAAGAATTGATATTACTCCAAACACAATCGCAGTATTTCCTAATATTGGAGCTTCACGATTTCTTGCAATAAATCCTAAAATAATTCCCGCTCCCGCGAAAAGTATAGGAATTAAAAAGAATGAAATAGCACTTAGTGCAATAGCGATCCAACCATAAATATTGTTTACTTCTTCATGGTCATCCTGCTGCGAATCTTCCTGCGTTGTTGTTAGTGGTTGATCATTCGTGTTCGTAAGTTCAGTAGCAGTTTCTTCTTTATACAGATGTTCATCTACTATCGGTTCATCAAGATATTCGTTATCCTGATTATCTAAGACAGGATGATCTGGATTGTTGTCCTTAACGACCTGATCTTTTGATGGATCATTATAATTTTGATTTTCCAACAGCTATACCCCCTTTTCTTGCAGGTACGTTTAGTTTATGGAGTATAGCTTATTTCATTTGTGTTATTTATTTCTATTACGACATAATTTTATCTAATAACTTTTCATCAAACGATCCATTTTTGATCATATCAATTTCAAATTTATATGGGGCTCGTTTATTTTTCTTTTCTTTTCCCACATAAGGTGTTTCTAATATTTTAGGAATTTCTTCAAATTCTTCATGATAAATGACATAATGTAAAGCATCAAAACCAATATGACCAAACCCTATATTTTCATGACGGTCTTTATGTGCCCCTCGTTCATTTTTGCTATCATTTACATGAACTACTTTTATACGATCAATTCCAATGATTTTATCAAATTCATTTAAAACATCGTCAAACCCATCACTCACATGATAGCCTGCATCATGAATGTGGCACGTATCTAAACAGACACTTAATTTTTCGTTATGGGTAACACCATCGATAATTTTCGCTAATTCATCAAAATTTCTTCCGATTTCAGTCCCTTTTCCTGCCATTGTTTCTAAAGCAATATGCACAATCTGATCTTTATGAATAACTTCATTTAGACCTTCAACAATTTTTTTAATCCCTTCTTCAGCACCTGCTCCAACATGCGCTCCCGGATGTAGTACGATTTGTTTTGCTCCAATAGCTTCCGTTCGCTCAATTTCATTTTGTAGGAAAGTAACGCCAAGCTCAAAAGTAGCAGGTTTAATCGTATTTGCAATATTAATGATATATGGAGCATGAACGACGATATCATTAATTCCATTTTCTTGCATATGTTCTGATCCAGCAGCAATATTTAATTCCTCAATTGGTTTCCTTCTCGTATTTTGTGGTGCACCTGTATAAATCATAAATGTATTTGCTCCATAGGAAGAAGCTTCTTCACTAGAACCAAGTAACATTTTTTTCCCACTCATTGACACATGTGAGCCAAGTTTAACCATTATTCCACCCCATTATTTCTTTTTTCTACGACTTTCCCTCTTTAAACGGCTCTTTATTTTTTCTTGTTGTTGTTTCATTTTTTTCTTATATCCTGGTTTTACTTTTTTAGGCTTTTTAACTCGTTTCCACGCCTCTTGATCTAACTTTGTTGTTTTACTTTTTCGCAATTGTCGTTTATTCAATCGATTTGCATCGATCCATTCACCATTTTTAATATCCGAAAAAATAAAAGATATACCTTTTTTCTCCAACTGTTCGATTAATGAACTATCCTCTTCTGAATAAAAACTGATTGCAGTACCAGATAAACCGGCTCTTGCAGTTCTTCCAACACGATGGATGTAAAATTCAACCTCTTTCGGTAACTCGACATTAATGACATGACTTGCTCCTTTAATATCAATCCCTCGAGAAGCAAGGTCAGTGGCAACGATATATTGATAGCGAAGTTGCATGATCGATTTTACCATCCTCGCTCTTTCCCGACTCGTTAACCCGCCATGCAACACCCCGACATTAAGACCATTTTCCTGAAGTCGATCACCTATTTCATCAGCCATATCTTTACTGTTGGTAAATAAAATTGCTACATATGGTTGAATAATTCCCGTTATATCCAATATTTTTTTGACGATATCTTGATGTTTTTTTTCAATTAAACGGTGTTCCATCTGTTCAGGTGTTAATCCATTATCAATTTTAATATGAACTGGATGTATTAAATATTTTTTTAAAAACGGTTTTAATTGTTGCGGAATTGTTGCCGAAAAGACGGAGATTTGGATGTTTTTTTTACATCGGACAAGTAACGCATCTATTGTATCAATAAAGCGAAAATCAAGCATTAAATCTGCCTCATCAATAACGAATGACGTAGCATTAAAAATCGATAAAGCGCCCTCATCTACCATATCTAATATTCTCCCCGGAGTTCCGACAATAAGATGCGGTCTTCTTTCTAATTGCTTGATCATCCGTTCTCGATCCATCCCACCGACAATTAAGCGTGAGATCCATGTCTGTTCTTTACTTGCTAATTTTGTGATCGTTTTAATTTCCTCAAAAATTTGCATCGCTAATTCACGAGTTGGGGCAGTAATTACGATTTGCATTTCATTTAAAGTTTCATTTATTTGTTGAAGTAAAGGTAACAAATATGCATGCGTTTTTCCAGAACCTGTTTGAGATTCACCGATAATACTTTTCCCATGTAAGACAGACGGAATTGCTTCTTGTTGAATTTTTGTTGGAGTTTTAAAATATAATTTCTCTGTTACATTTACCATTAAATCATTTAAACCTAATTGTTTAAAACTTTTATCTCCCATAAATGCATTCCTTTCAGCTAGATGAATTGAAATGGATCGGTATTCGTTTCTGATACTATAACAGGTAAAGTATCTAATGTACGATCTAAATATTTTTTAGTTGCTTGTTTCATTACGTTTTCAATATAATGACCTGGATCAATCACAGCTAGTCCCATTTCTTGTGCTTCTTGTGCAAGATGAAAGGTTACATCACCAGTGATGAAAGCATCAGCTCCCATATTTTTAGCCTGATACAAATACTTTTCCCCACTTCCACCAACAATAGCAACTTTATTTATTTGTTTTGTTAATGATCCTGTCACACGTAATGTCTTAATGTCAAAAGCTTGCTTTATTTTTTCACAAAAATCCTTCAGACTTAGTCGTTCTTGGAGTGAACCAATTCTTCCTAAACCATATCTCTGTCCACTATTTTGTAACGGGTATAAATCATAAGCCACTTCTTCATATGGGTGTGCTTTTTGCATAGCGGTGACAATTTGATGTTTATCTTTTTCTTCTATAATTGTCTCAATTTTGTATTCATCGACAAACTCTAATTTATTGGTACTACCAATAAAAGGATCGGTTCCTTCCATCGGCATAAATGTACCTTGACCTTCTGTTTGAAATGTACAATGACTATAATTTCCAATAAAACCTGCTCCGGCCTTACCTAGTGCATCTCGCACTCGATCAGCATGTGAATGAGGAACAAACACGGCTAATTTGAGTAATTTCTCAGACTTTATGTCAACAAGCGGTTTTCGTAATGGGATATTTAATTCATCACAAAGTAAATCATTGACTCCACCTTTTGCGATATCTAAATTTGTATGCGCTGCATACACCGTAATTTCATGATCCATTAATTTTTTTATTATTTTCCCTTTAAAGGAGTTAACATTTATTTGCTGTAACGGTTTAAATAGTAATGGGTGATGTGCAATGATTAAATTAACATCTTGTTCAATCGCCTCATCCACAACTGATTCTAATACATCAAGGGTTATCATAATTTTTTTTGTTTCGTCTGTGGTAGCTCCAACTTGTAAACCTACATTATCCCAATCGTAAGCGAGTTGTGTTGGTGCCCACTCTTCCAATTTATTAAAAACAATTCCATGGGTTATCGTTGTCATCCTAAAACCTCCTCTATCCAACGTAACTTTTTATCGTACAACATACGTTTTGTCTCATCTACATGATTTGCCAAGTTCATCTGAGCAATCACTTTTTTAATTTTAGTACGTTCCTCCTCCCATTTTCTTATAAATATAGAAGATTTCTCCTGTATTAAAAGTGGTCCAAACAAGTATTGTTTTTCTCGTTCCATCTCTTTTTGATACGGATCGTTCGCGTGCTTATCCGCTACTAAAATTTCATATATATGTCCGTTCTCTTCAAAAATGATTTCATCTGTTAAGTAATATTGTAATCTCGATAAAAGTTTACGAACGATTTCAGCATGATTATTTGGTTGTAAAATTAACCGATTAACCGGAATGAGTTTATCTTTACCATTTTCAAGAATTTCGGAAATTAATGATCCACCCATCCCTGCAATAACGATCTCCTTCACATTTTCATTTGGTTGAATTACTTCTAACCCATCTCCGAGTCGAACAAATACCCGATCGGTTAAACCATATGTCTGAACGGACTGATCTGTTCTCATCATAGGACCTTCATTTACTTCTCCAGCTATCGCCCGTGCTTCTTTATCGTGTAAACAAACATAACAAGGTAAATACCCATGATCCGAGCCAATATCTGCAAAATATACCCCTGAAGAGATATAAGAAGCGATCTTTTGTAATCTTTGCGACAACTTTAAGGTTACATCCATTTATTTCACCCTATAATATGCATTATAAATCGAGAAAAGCTTTCTGTAGATACAGAAAGCTTACTGCTTACATATAAATATTCTTTATTATTATTCCATTGCACTAAGCCAATCGCTAAGTAAGTCGGCTTCTTCACTACTTACTAAGCCCCCAGGCATAGTACCTTGTCCTTCCATGATAATCATATGAATCTCATCAGCAGAAAGTGTGCTACCGACTTGTGTAAGGTCAGGGCCCGCTCCACCAGATAAGTCTTCTCCATGGCAACTTGCACATGAACTTGCAAATATTTCTTCAGGATCAGATGCCACTTCTCCCTCTTCTACAACTTCTTCTCCACCATTTTCTTCTGCTAATTGAATATCATCACGTTGATGAACACCAATATAGAATACAATGATCGCAACAAAGATTCCTACGACAGCAATGATTCCAAATGGGAGAACGTTATTCTTCATGACGCCATTTCCTCCTTATGTAGTTGTGATGTAATTTTAATGTAAATGAAGACTATCCTTATTTTACTCGAAATTCCATTTAGTTTAAAGTAATATTACATGCTAAAAGTTATCATTAAGTATAGAAATAAAAAATATATGTATAAAATAATTTCATAATAAAGACATTATGAAATTATTCTAAAAAATCTTTCAGACGTTTACTTCTACTAGGATGTCTTAATTTACGTAATGCTTTTGCTTCTATCTGACGGATACGTTCCCTTGTTACTCCAAATACTTTACCAACCTCTTCTAATGTACGGGTCCGCCCATCATCCAATCCAAAGCGCAACCTTAAAACATTTTCTTCACGATCTGTTAATGTATCTAAAACATCTTCGAGCTGCTCTTTCAGTAATTCGTATGATGCATGATCGGAAGGTGATACCGCTTCTTGGTCTTCAATAAAATCTCCTAAATGGGAGTCATCTTCTTCTCCAATCGGCGTTTCTAATGAAACAGGCTCCTGTGCAATTTTTTGAATATCTCGTACTTTAGACGGCGACAGCTCCATTTCTTTTCCAATTTCTTCAGGGGTCGGTTCACGTCCTAAGTCTTGTAACAATTGGCGTTGCACTCGTATAAGTTTATTAATCGTTTCAACCATGTGAACTGGTATACGAATCGTTCTCGCTTGGTCTGCAATCGCCCTTGTAATTGCTTGACGAATCCACCATGTTGCATACGTACTAAATTTAAATCCTTTTTCATGATCAAACTTTTCAACAGCTTTAATTAGCCCCATATTTCCTTCTTGAATTAAATCAAGAAATAACATACCCCTGCCTACATAACGCTTTGCGATACTGACAACAAGGCGTAAGTTTGCTTCAGCTAATGCACGAGTAGCTTCCTCATCCCCTTCTTTTATACGTTTGGCAAGTTCTACCTCTTCTTCAGCAGTAAGTAAGTCTACTCTACCGATCTCTTTTAAATACATTCGAACTGGATCATTAATTTTAATTCCTAATGGGACACTTAAGTCTCTAAGGTTATCGGCATCTGTCACATCTTCTTTTAATGCTTCTTCATCTTCCGCATCACCTATTACTTCAACACCCTGTTCTTCGAGGTACTCATAAAATTCATCAATCTGTTCAGGCTCAATTTCAAATGTAGATAAACGGTCAGCTACTTCTTCATAAGCTAACACACCATTTTTTTTACCGATTTCTACTAATTCTTCTTTCACTTGTTCAAGTGTTAAATCATTTTCCATTGTTTGAGAAGATTTATTTTCAGGCATAAGTCCCCTTCCCTCCTTATTACAAATCGTGATTTCATCTTTTTAACTGTTTTTCAATATTTATAATTTCAAGCCCAATTTTTGCAGCTAAGATTGGGTTCTTCTCCTGCTTTTGTTTTTGCTTCAATGTTCGAAGATAAGTATGATCAGTCGCTTCTCTTTTAATTGTCTGTATATAATCATTAATTTCTTGCTCGCTAATAGCGTTATTCGTTGGAGTGATTGCTATCTCAGTAACAATACGCTTTAAAGTATCATCATTTAATTTACCAATTAACTCACTAATATCTATTTCATTTTTTTCCTCATAAAGTGCATATAGATGAGTTAAAATAATTTTATGTTCATCTATATTGAAATCCACTCCTAATTTTTGTTGTACTTTCTCCAAAATATAAGGATACTTTAACATATGAGCAAGTAAATGCTTTTCTGCATTTCGGTATGCAGGTAAAATATTCTCTTGTTTATTATAATGGTAATAGCGATTTTTATTAGTATGACTATTCCCGCTTGAATTACCCTTCGAATATTGATTTAGTTTTTTTCTATGTTGAAGAACATCATTTTGCACAATTTCACGTGATAAATTAAATTCATCCGCAATTTCTTTGACGTAATACTCTCGTTCAATCGAGCTTTCGATCGGAGCAATCAACTCAACCATTTCGTTAATATAAGCTAATTTTTCACTATCTATTGAAAAATTATAATCCTTTTTACGATAGTTCATTAAAAACGTAAAGTACGTATTACTTTCTTCAATAACCTTTTGGGTAAATTGTGCACCACCGTATGCATTAATATACTCATCTGGGTCCATATTTTCTTTTACGTGTGCAACTTTAACATCACAGCCAATTTTTTTAAGTAATTGAGCTGCTTCGTAACTAGCATGAATTCCTGCATCGTCGGCATCATAGCACACAATTACTGTATTCACATAACGCTTTAAAAGTCGCGCTTGGTGCTCAGTTAATGCTGTTCCTAATGTAGCAACAACATTTTTGATTCCAGCTTGATGTGCGGCTAAAACATCCATATACCCTTCGAACAAGATTACTTCCTGAGATTTTCGTATATGGTTTTTAGCCATATCAAAATTATATAAAATACTTCCTTTCCGAAATAAAGCATGTTCTGGACTATTTAAGTATTTTGGTTCTTCTCCTTGCATCGCTCGTGCACCAAATCCTACCGTCCTACCTAAATGGTTTCGAATTGGAAACAAAACTCTGCCACGAAATGGATCGACAAAATCGTTATTTCCTCGCGGGGATAACAAACCGGATTTTACTAAAAGTTGGTGGTGAAATCCTTTTTGTGATAAAAATTTATACGTAAAATCACTGTTTAATGACGAAAAACCTAACTGAAATTCATTCATCGTTGATTCTGTAATTCCACGTTGTTCGAAATAACTACGACCCGCATTTCCATCTTCTGCATATTTCAAGATATGATGATAAAATTTGGTTAACCAATCATAAGCAGACAGTAACAATTGATTTTCTTCCGACATAGAAGATTGTTTCGCACGAGTTTTAGGGATACTTATTTCTGCTCGTTCGGCTAAAAATTGTATTGCATCTATAAAAGTAAATGTTTCAATTTCCATTAAAAAGGTTATAACATTTCCACCTTTTCCACAACCAAAGCAATGAAAAATTTGCTTTTCTTTTGTTACAGAAAAAGATGGTGAATTTTCTTCATGAAAAGGGCATAATCCAAAGTAGTTCCTACCTTGTTTTTTTAATTGAACATACTCTTGGACAACTTCGACAATGTCATTTTCTTTGCGAACTTGATCGATTATTTCCTCAGGAATTTCTGTATACATTTACACCACCAATATTTTACAGTTCTAATATTATAGTATTTCGAGATGATCGATAAAAAGTCCTGCATCTTTCGACAATCTTTTTATCCAATCGAAAAAAAATTTCCTTCTTTAAATTCCATTTTCACAAAAGAAGGAATGTCTACTATAACAATATTCACACTTATTTACTATATTCCCATTTATTTTAAAATCTAAACGTACATGTCTAATACAACATAATATTATAATACATATATACCAAAATGTCTAATCGATTAAACCATTATCTTTTCCTTTTCGGTACATATGCAAGATCTGATTTGCAGATTCCTCCACTGCTTTATTAGATACATCAATTACTTTGCAACCAATTTGTTTAACAAGTTTATCAAAAAACTTCAATTCTTCATCAATGCGTTTTAATGTGGCATATGATGCATGATCGCCAAGACCTAAAGCTTTTAATCTTTCTTTTCGGACTTGATTTAACTTTTCCCTACTGATTCTAAGTCCGATACATCTCGATTTATCGATACGGAATAACTCTTCTGGTGGATCTACTTCTGGAACGACTGGAACATTCGCAACTTTTAATCGTTGATGGGCTAAATACTGAGACAATGGAGTTTTGGACGTGCGAGATACTCCAATTAATACAATATCTGCCCGAGATATGCCTCTTGGATCTCTACCATCATCATAACGAACAGCAAATTCGATTGCTTCGATACGTTGAAAATAGTCTTTATCTAACTTATAAATTAATCCTGGTTCTAATCGAGGATCATTTTTAAACGTTCGTTCCATTGCTTCCATTACAGGACCCATAATATCGATTACTTCTACGTTCATTTCCTTTGCTCGACGGTTCATATATGTCCGTAACTCGGGATCCACTAATGTATATCCAATAATTGCCACCTTATCTTTCACGATCTCCAATGTTTCATCGATCGTCTCTTTATCTTCAACATAAGGGATTCTATTAATTTTATAGTTACCATTAGTAAATTGACTTAACCCAGCTTTTATAACAAGTTCAGCCGTCTCCCCGACGGAGTCAGATAAAACATATACGGATGGTCTATTCATTCGTTTTCATCCCTCTTTCTAAACTTATTCATCTAGAATTAATTCTACAAATGCCTTCGTAATTGTTGTCTTTGTAATTCTTCCGATGACTTGTAATCCTCTTTTCGTTTCTTTTACGACAGGGAGGCCATCAATTTGTTTATCAATTAATAGTTTTGCACTTTCAATTAATAAATCTTCTGCTCTACATACAGTAATGTTAGGCATTCGAGTCATAATAATGTGAACAGGTATATGATTTAAATCTTGGTTGCCAAGACTCGCTCTAAGCAAATCTTTACGTGATAACACACCTGTTAAACAACCCGATTCGTTTACAACAAACAAAGTCCCGACATCACCAAGAAACATTGCCGATATAGCGTCATAGACCGAGGCATCTTCTTTTACTACAACAGGAACCGATTGAAAGTCTTTCACTTTATATTTTTTTACTTTTTCCGTCAATAATTCGGTTCCCGTTTTTCCAGTATAGAAATAACCAACACGAGGTCTAGCATCCAAATATCCTGCCATCGTTAAAATGGCTAGATCGGGGCGCAATGTTGCTCGTGATAAGTTTAATCGTGCAGCAATTTTTTCTCCCGTAATTGGCCCATTTTCTTTTACAATTTCAATTATCTTTTCTTGACGATCTGATAACTCCACATTTTCACCACCTATATAGCATGTGATGTTTCCTTTAAATTGTACGATTACTATTTATTCAAGGCAAACTGGGCACTTCGCCATCATCCATGTTGTTTCCATTCGACTTTCGTCATATCGGCATACTGTTCAATTAATTTAGTTATTTGATGCAACAATGCTAGGCGATTATTCTTTAGTTCCTCGTCCTCTACAATTACCATTGTTTGATCAAAAAACGTATGAATCGGTTCTGTAAGTTCACTTATTTGGTGGAGCGCCTGCTCAGCATTATGATTCTCTTGATGCTCTAAAAATATTGTCTTTACTTCAGTGTAACGATCAAACAGTTCCTTTTCTGATTCTGTTTGTAAACGTTTTTCATCTATTTCTGTTTGATGATGTTTTTTTCCTAAATTCAACACCCTAACAAGTGCTTCTTGTGTATTCTTAAAGGTTGGATCATTTCTTTTTGTAGATAAAAGTACTGCTTTTTCAGCTGTATAATAAAATACTCCAATATTATTTGATAAAACTGCTTGAATGACATCTTGTTCTATATCTTGTTTAGCCAAAATATCTGCTGCTCTATCGTTAATAAATCGTTTTACTGTGTTCA
>Ga0079226_10004492_pt1 | contig 10658 bp, 8 predicted proteins | sample Poulit2014_FD_76345 | JGI IMG/M metagenome (GOLD analysis project Ga0079226, IMG submission 76345) | Agricultural soil microbial communities from Georgia to study Nitrogen management - Poultry litter 2014 | ecosystem: Environmental > Terrestrial > Soil > Agricultural land | place: USA: Georgia...
ACAGTTCCCGTAATTTGTTCCAAACGTTCCACTTCCTCATCGATTTTAGGTATGCTTTTGATTAATCCTTGTGTATAAGGATGACGTGGATTATCAAAAACTTGTTCTACAGATGCCTCTTCAATAATTTGTCCTCCATACATTACAAGTACACGGTGTGCAGTTTCTGCAACGACACCTAAATCGTGAGTTATTAATAAAATCGCTGAATTAAATTCCTTTTGTACATCTAGCATTACTTCTAAAATTTGGGCTTGAATTGTCACGTCTAAAGCAGTTGTTGGTTCATCTGCAATTAATAACTGAGGGTTACAAGACATAGCCATAGCAATCATTGCCCTTTGTCTCATACCACCTGATAATTGATGTGGGTAACTATTCGCAATATCTTTCGGCCGTGCAAACCCGACAAGTTCTAAAAGTTCGACGGACCTCTGAAACCCTTCTTTCTTTGTAATTTTTTTATGTTTTCTTAACGCTTCAGTAATTTGATATCCTACTGTAAATACAGGGTTCAGTGAACTCATTGGTTCCTGGAAAATCATCGCAATATCATTTCCACGAATGTTCCCCATATCTTTATTACTTAACTTCGTAAGTTCTTTACCGCGAAATTGAATGGACCCTTGCTCAATTTTCCCTGGTTCTTGTATAAGACCCATTACTGATAAAGATGTCATACTTTTACCTGAGCCGGATTCTCCTACAATTGCAACAATTTCTCCATCATCGACATGAAAAGTAACACCATCAACTGCTTTAAAGGTGCTATCTTCTACGTGAAAATATGTTTTTAAATTTGATACGTTTAATAATGGTTGTTTCTCCATTGAGACTCTCCTCACTCTAAGTCTTTACGATTTTGAATCAATTGGATAACTTTTTCATATGACTCTGGTTGGGTGCAGGATATTTTACCCATAATCACTTCATGGCTAGCACCTGTTGCAGAAGGTAAGTTATTGTATACCCCATTTATGCAATCATATCCTAACATAACAAATGCTATAGCCTCTTTTTGGTCTATATCTATTCCTAGTTCATTTGATGTTTTCACTTGAATATGCGGCACATATTTTTGGATAGAAGCTAATAAATATGTATTGTGAGCGCCACCACCGCTAATGATAGCTTCATCAATTTGAATGTTTTCATTTTGCTCGATTTCTAGATAACTCTCTGCAATTGTTTTAGCAGTCCAATCTGTGATAGTTGCTATTAAATCATTATGAGAAAGCTTCTTTTCCTGAGCCTTTTCCCAAACTCTTTCTAGAAATTGTTCACCAAAATCTTCACGCCCAGTAGTTTTAGGATACTTTTTATAAAGATATGAATGCTCCATTAATTCAGCGATCAATTGTGAGTCTATCGTTCCTTGGCTAGCAATTTTTCCATCCTCATCATAGGTTTTATCACCATTTGTCATCTTGCGAATACATGCATCAATGACCATATTTCCTGGACCAGTGTCAAAAGAAATAACGTCTTCTTTCTTACCACCTGCCCTAAGGTAAGTCACATTCCCAATTCCACCAATATTTTGGGCTACTCGATTCTTTTGATGATGAGTGAACAGTATGTAATCAACATATGAAACAAGAGGAGCACCTTGTCCCCCTGCAGCCATATCTGCTGGTCTAAAATCACCTATTACTGGTAAGTTTGTAAGTTCGGATAAGTATGAAATATCTCCAATCTGCAGCGTGCCCGCATTTTCCCAACTATTTGTTCCAGTACTTTCCGGAATATGATAAATTGTTTGCCCATGTGAACTAATGAAAGAAACATCTTTTTTTGATACTTTTGCCTCCATAAGTAGTTTATGAACAACGTTTGCAAAATGCACTGCAACATAAGCATTTAATTGACAAATTTTATCAATGGTCGCTGTTCGAATATCACAAATATCTAGTAGTAGTTGGCGCACCTCAGGTTCGTATGAAACTGAAATAGCATGTTTCAATTTCACATTCGTTTGATGATTTCCAATCTCAACGAGAGCCGCATCCACCCCGTCTAAAGAAGTCCCGGACATTAACCCTATTCCTAATGTTTTCATTTTCCCACTCCTTAGTAATCAAGTAACTTGGCCATCATATATTCATCTATATATGCATCATTCATACGAAAAACATTTCTTTTTTTACCTTCTATTTCAAATCCCATCTTTTTATATAAAGAAATTGCATGCACATTTGGCTCCATTACACCTAATTCCAGTCTATGAATACCTTTTTCACGCGCCCATTCCTCTAATTTCTTAAAAAGCAAAGTGCCTAGCCCTTTCCCAATATGTGATTGTAAAATAGCAATGACAATATATACAGAATGCCGGTTCTTTTTTGCTGATCCACCTCTCGCTAACAAGTATCCTACAAGTTGATAATCGTCTTCAACAACAAAAATCGTGCTATTAATAGAATCTTTAAAAGACTGGATACTTTGACGTTGCTCCTCTTCAGTAGTTGGCCTTTCATTTTTTTCATAGAGTAAAAACTCGCTCTCCCCATCTGCTCTCATGCATAGTTCTAAAAAACGTTGTGCATCTTCTAGTTGAATTTCTCTAATACGCATAGGATTCTCCTGTTCTATCAATTATTTCTTACGTAAACGTGGATCGAGCAAATCCCTTAAACTATCCCCTAGCAAATTAAAGCATAATATTGTAAAGACAATAAATATTGCCGGAAAAATCGCTGTCCACGGTGCCAATTCCATAAATCTCCTACTCGAATTTAACATTGATCCCCATGACGGGTCAGGTGGTTGAATTCCAAGACCTAAAAAACTTAATGAAGCTTCCGCCAAAATTGCCGAAGACAAAGCAAGAGTGGTTTGTACTAAAAATGGCGCTAAAATATTTGGCAAAATATGTTTTACAATAACACGTTTATTTGAAGCCCCGATTGATTGAGCATTTGATATGTAATCCATTTCTTTTACGGTAATAACTGATGAACGAACAAGCCGTGTAAATACTGGAATAAAAACTATACCAATAGCAATCATTGTATTTTTTAAATTAGGCCCTAAAATAGCAACGATCGCAAGAGCCAATAACAGGTCTGGAAATGCAAATAAGACATCCATGATTCGCATAATGATATTGTCAATTCTACCTTGAAAAAAACCAGCGATAAGTCCACATGCTAGACCTATTCCTGCGCCGATGCCTACAGCTATGATACCTACCATTAATGAGACCCGAGCCCCATAAATCAATCGACTAAATATATCTCTTCCTAAATCATCTGTCCCCAACCAAAACTCACTATTTGGAGACTGGAGTCGATATTCGTTAAACATTTCTGTTGGGCTATGTGTTGCAATTAAGGGAGCAAATAACCCAATAAATACAATTAGCATAACTCCGATAAATCCAATTAATCCTACTTTATCTTTACGTAACCTCCGAAAAAAAGCTCCCATTCTATCACTCATTTCATTTTTTTACGTTTTCTGTAGAATAGGTGGAAACAAAATCCACATAATAATACGTTCGTGTTTTACAATCTTTCTTATTAATCATATGAGATTCGTGGGTTTAAAAATCCATATAAAATATCAACTAATAAATTTACAAATACAAACATACTTGCAATAAATAGAATACTTCCTTGTACCACTGGGATATCTCGTTGCATAATTCCTGTCAAAACATACTGCCCCAAACCAGGTAATGAAAATATTTGTTCTACAATTACTGTTCCACCTAGTAAAAATCCGATTTGCATTCCAATAACAGTAAGTACTGGAATTAGGGCGTTTCTAAATGCATGTCGATAAATCACAAAATGTTCACGAATCCCTTTTGCTCGAGCAGTTCGGATGTAATCTTGCTCTAAAACTTCCAAAACGGATGAACGTGTCATTCGCATGATAGAACCTGCCATAGAAGCTCCTAAAACAAGTGCAGGGATCAATAATCTTTCTAAATTTCGAATAGGATCCTCAAACAATCCTACATACCCTACTGGCGGGAAATAATTAAACTGAAGAGACAGTACCAATATTATTATGGTAGCTAATGCAAAGTTTGGAACGGATACACCGAGAAGAGAGATCACTCTGATTCCTATATCGCTTCCTTTATTACGTCGAACTGCAGCAATGACACCAAGTGGAATCGATATGATCCAAGCAATTACGGATGCAAAAATTGTTAATTCTAAAGTTAATGTAAATCGACTTAATATTTCTGGTAATACAGCTGCTCCTGTTCGAAGTGAATGACCAAAATCTCCTACCACAACCCCTGAAATCCAATTCCAGTATTGTTGATATAAAGGAAGATTATAACCAAACTCCTCACGCATTTGCTCTTTTAATTCTGGTGTAGCTTCTGTTCCAAGCAAGATACTAACAATATCTCCAGGAATAACTTGCATAATAAGAAATATTAAAATGGATATCCCAATTAACACTGGGATAATTGAAGCAACACGTCTTACAATATATGACAACACATACATCACTTCCTCTTATCCAAACTTAAGGATATTGTATAATAAGAATTCATGAGAGATAGGAAAGGCTCTTGCCTTTCCTATCAATTTATCAATCAATTGTTATATCTAAAAAGTCTTCAGTGTTATGCGGAACAGGATTGTAGTCACTAATATTCTCTCGAACTACAATGTAACTTTTCGGCATATAAATGAATAAATTTGGAGCATCATTGATGATATATTCTTGAGCCTCATCATAAATCTCTTTTCTCTTATCTTCATCAGACTCTACAAGACCATCTTCAATCAACGCATCATATTCTTCACTTTCATAACCCCAAACATTAGCAGACCCTTCTGAAGAAAAGAAGAAACCTAGGGATCGATCTGGATCTCTACCAGGCCCGTTTAAACCAACAAGCATATCATATTTATTCTCGTTCCAAGCGTCAATGTACTCTCCCCATTCAAGCTGAACAATCTTCGCTTGAATTCCGACATTTGCTAATTGCTGTTCAATAATTTGGGCGGATGATACTAGTAATGCTTCCGTAGAAGGAACACCCATTTCTAATTCCAATCCTTCTGCTCCAGCTTCACTTAGTAAACTTTTTGCTTTTTCTACATCTGGTTTATACATATCTAAATCAGCAACATCAATTGGCCAGTCTCCAAAAGAAGGTGGAACAGGACCTGATAATTCCGCCTCTCCATTCATTACTGTATCAATAATTTCCTGACGATCGATTGCTAGACTAATTGCTTCACGAACCTTTTGATCATCTAACTTATCACGAGTTACGTTAAAGCCTAAATAAGAATATTCAAGTGCGTCATACGTGATAACATTTAAATTATCATCATTCTCAACAAGTGAAACAGAATCAGGTGTTACTGTTGTTAAATGAACTTCTCCTGTACGAATTGCAGCTAATCGTGATGACTCATCTACAATCGTTAAGTAATGTAATTCTTCAATAACAGGCTTGCCTTCAATGTAATAATCTTCATTTTTCTTTAATTTTACATGTGTATCTGGAACCATTTCTTCAAACTTAAACGGACCTGTTCCTACAGCTACTTGATCTAAATTTCCGTGTTCTTCTACTTCTTCTTCCGGAATAATTGCTGCATTCGCTCCTGAAGCGACATAAGATAAGAAAGGTGCATAAGGTTTACTAAGTTTAAATTCTATTTCATACGTATCTAGGACATTAATTTCCTCAACTACATCAAAATACGAACGTGAAATAGCACCAGTATCAGGATCTAATATGCGCTCGAAACTATATTTAACGTCATCAGCTGTCATTTCTCGTCCATTATGGAATATTACATTTTCACGCAATTTAAACGTATAAGTCGTATCATCTACTTGCTCCCAATCTTCTGCAAGTTGACCTACAAAGTTTCGGTCCTCATCTAAATCAAGCAATCCTTCATAAATTTTCCCCATGATACGATGGGACGAGTGTGCTGTTGTAGTATGTGGATCTAACCCTGAAGGATCTTGGTCAGCAGCGATGAGTAATGTTGTTTCACCACTTCCTGCATTTTCTCCACCTTTATTTGATGTAGAATCATCTTTCCCTGATGAACAAGCAGTAAAGACCATCATAAGAATTGCTGTTACTGTAATTAACAATTTCTTTTTCATTTTTTCTTCCCCTCTCATTGATCAAGCTCTTTTATAATTAACTCATGAAGATGTAAACGAAATTTTTGAATAGATATCGGATTCTCTACGTGTAAACGATTCGTTAATAACCCCACAACAAGTTGTCTCTCTGGAACAACCCATAGGGAAGTTCCAGTAAAACCAGTGTGTCCGACTCCTTCTGGAAAAATAGAACCTATTTCCCAACCAAGACCTCTATTTCCTTCGTTTGCTTCCATACTTTGGTGAATGAGTTCTTTGTTAATATACGTTTTGTTATTCCATTCACCCCCCTCAATATAAAGTTTACCTAGACGAATAACATCTTTAACAGAACCAAATAATCCTGCATGACCTGAGACACCTTTAAAATAATAATGACAATTCCCATCATTCACTTCGCCAAATATAGGCGTTTTTTCAGAACGCCACCCTTCAAACTCAAGATCTCTTTTATGACACATTTTCTTTTCTATTTTATTACCCCATTCTGTCGCTAAAACATTTACAGAAGAAACAGGTCCATATGATAGCGATTTCATTTCAAGGGGCTCTTTTACCTTTTTTTCAATTGCTTTATCTAATGTAAGCCCAGTTATGGATTCAATTATTTTCCCTAAAATCATATAATTAACGTCACTATATTCCACTTTTTTGTTTGTTCCATTAATATGTATATGTGTGTTCAATATGTTATAAAAATCTGAATTTTGTACGCTATAAAATGGATACCATGCTTGTATTCCACTAGAATGTGTTAATAAATGATAGACAGTAATATCTTTCATTTTTTTCTTCAATTGTTGGTAATATTCTATTTCCGGAAGTAGTGAAGTAATCTTGGTCTGAAGATTAAATTTTCCCTCAGAGACTAATCTTAACACTAGTGTCGAGGTATAAACTTTTGTTACAGAAGCTAAATCCGCTATGGTTGATTTATTCATCATTAAAGATTCTTTTTCTACTTCGATTCGATTACCTAGTGCGCACTCCGCTATTACATTACCCTGATGGTACACTGAACAAATCGCTCCAGTGAAAAATCCTTTTTCAATGTGTTTCTGAATATATGTGCGAAGTAATTTTTCCATCATTAACCTCCATCATTACGTAATGATATTTAGTCTATTTCTCCATTGAGTAATGCTATAACGGCCTCACGAACATACCCATTATGTATTTTTAATGCTTTTTCAACCTTTTGCAATGGTGAATTAGAAAACGTCATGACAATGGCTGGTTTTACCCGGAAACTTGTTTCTTCCAGAAGCTTACTTGCTTCTTCATATGAAACACTTGTCGCGTCCATAACAATTTTTTTAGCTCTTTCTTGTAGCTTATAATTTGTAGCATGCACATCGACCATTAAGTTTTCATGAACTTTGCCCATTTTCACCATGGAAGCTGTACTCAGCATATTCAATATGAACTTTTGAGCCGTTGCAGCTTTCATTCGTGTAGAACCCGTTAACACTTCAGGCCCTACCACCGCTTCAATCATACAATCAACTGAATGGCCAATCTCAGAAGAAGCATTACATGCAATACCAATCGTACGTGCACCAATAGATTTAGCGTATTTTACCGCCCCAATTGGATACGGTGTCCTTCCACTAGCCGTAATTCCTACAACGATATCCTTTTTTGTAATTTTTCTTGAGATTATATCCTCCTCACCTTGTTTCTCCTCATCCTCACACTGTTCAACTGCACTCATAAATGCTTTTTCCCCACCAGCCATAACGGCTTGAACAAGTTCAGGTTCTGTCATGAAAGTTGGCGGACATTCCGAAGCATCAAGAATCCCAAGTCGTCCACTCGTTCCGGCTCCTACATAAAACATTCTTCCACCATTTGTTAGGGATTCATAAATCATATCCACTGCTTCTGTAATCCTAGGTAACACTTCTTTAACTGCTTGTGCTACTTTTTGATCTTCTTCGTTCATTAAGGTAACTATTTCTTCAGTAGTCATTTGATCTAGTTTCATTGATCGATGATTTCGTTCCTCTGTTGTTAACGTAAATAATGTCATTTTTAATTGCTACCTCTCATCTATTTATATTTACATTCGTGCGCTTATCTTAAGTTTTTAATTAGGAAAAAACGTTGCTATGGCTTCTCTCGTGTCATCAATATGTTGCACTGTTTGTTCATATTCTTCTGAGACAAGACACATTAATAAAATATCGATCATATGTAGTAACGCTATTCTTGAGGAAGTAGCTCCACTTCTATAAGGCGCTTCTTTTGCTGATGAAGTATGTAATGAAATATTTGCTCTCTTAGAAACAATTGACTTTCCTAATTTTGTTATACTTATCGTCTTACAGTTTTTATCATTGCCAAGTGTCAGTAGTTGCTCTACCTCTTTCGTTCTGCCAGAGAAAGATATACCTACAATGACATCTTCTGGACCTTTATTCGCTATAGTCATTGCTGCCATGTGAACATCTGAAAATGATTGAGCATTCTTATTTATACGCAGGAATTTTTGTTCTGCATCCATTGCGGCGATATATGATGCACCAAATCCAATAAAAGATATACTTTTTGCATTTTTCAATACATCTACAGCACGATGCAAATCTTCCACGTCAATCACATGTACTGTTTCGCTTAAGGTTTGAATTGTATTGTTTGTAACTTTATCAATAATATCTTTAAAACTTTCATTTGGTGTTACATCCCTGTAACCACTTGATACCTCTTGTTTTATATCTACCGCCACACTTATTTTTAATTCTTGAAAACTTTTAAACCCTAATGATTTACACAACCTTATGACCGCAGCACTACTCGTTCCACTGGCTTGGGCAAGCTTTGTAGCCGTAAACATAGTAGATTTTTCTGGATGATCAATCATGAATTGTGCAATCTTTCTTTCAGAAGGTGGCAAGCTACTCAGCATTTGCTTTAATTTTGTTAACCCTCCATAAACATTAACCATTCTTTTATCTCCCACATTTATATTTGCATACTTTAATGAAATTTAAAGCATTCATAAGAAAGCGTTTTCTTTTTAGTATAAGAACAATGTACCAATATGTCAATATATAAATTATAAAATGAAATATTATTTCATTGATGGGGTAACCATACCACTAATGAATGCACTTATTTGTTTTAACAATTCGTGTGTTACCACTAAAATAACGATTAGTAATATAAGTTAACGACTTATCATATAATAAAATTAATTGATTGAATAAAAAAAGATGGGCTCACATGCCCATCTTTTTTTCTGAAACATTTATTTCTCTTCATATTTTTGGTAAAACTCTTCTACTTTAGCAGGATCTGCAGTAAGTTCATTTTCAGTATCCACTAATGGACTAAGAGTTGAAATAGCTTTTTCTGCGTTCCCATGATAGTAATCAATGAACTCCTGTTGGTTAATGGAGTAAAGAATAGATTTACGTAAATCTTCATCTTCAGAAACTTCACGGTCATCCATATTAAAGTGTAAATAAACGACTGAGTTACTTGGAATACTTTGTCTAGTTAATGCGTCATCGTTATCCACTACATCAAATTTTGTTTGTGGAACACCATAGAAAATATGAATTTCACTATTTCTTAATGCTGCAAGTTTACTATCATCGTCCCTAATAAAGCTCATCGTTACATGGTCAATTTGGGGTGCATGATCCGTATCTGCCATATATCCAGGGTTTCTTACAAAGTTTGCTTCATAATCATCTTTTTCAACTAAGATGTATGGACCACTTGCATACAATTGGTTATCATACTTACTTCCTTTTGTAACAGTTGTTTGGTCCCCATAGGCAATGTCTTTGTTCACATCATATGACTCAACATCATACGTATTAATTGCTGTCACTTGTTCTTCTGAAACTATTCCAGCTGATTGGTGAGCCAAATAATTTAGTACTTGTGGGAATGGTTCAGTTGTTGTTACTTTTAAAACTTGATAAGAACCTTTTCCATTATCAACATCACTTTTATCAGTTGCTAAAGAACTAATTTCTTGATCAAGGTCTTGGGTAAGTTCTTCAAGAATGGTTTGATCGCCACTTGAATTTTCTGTACCTTCTAATTCAGATAAATCAGAGACAATTTCAACATCTTGAATATGTTCATGTAAAGAATATGTGCGGTGATCTGGGACTGAATCCGGATCTTTTGCACGGTTTAATGAGAATATAACATCTTCTGCACTAACAAGTTCACCTGTATCAACTGCTTCACCATCTTCTACTTTTGCAAAATTCACGTCATCTCGTAATACAAAGTAATACGTATCATTTCCTTCAGCGATACTATGGTTATAACTTAAAGAACCTTCTGAAGTGACCTCATCATCATCTGTTAGATTCACTAAACGTACGTACATATTTGTATTCACCATATTAATGGAACCGTCATTTCCTTTAATTGGATCTAGTGATGTAAATGAAGGTTCGGACTGAGCAACAATTAATGGATCTGTTCCTCGTTTATCTGTGTCATTAAAATCAATTGGTTCCCAAGCTAATGAACGAGATTTAGACAAACGAACTGTATCTGCATTTAAAATATCACTATGCACA
>Ga0079226_10004493_pt1 | contig 10655 bp, 8 predicted proteins | sample Poulit2014_FD_76345 | JGI IMG/M metagenome (GOLD analysis project Ga0079226, IMG submission 76345) | Agricultural soil microbial communities from Georgia to study Nitrogen management - Poultry litter 2014 | ecosystem: Environmental > Terrestrial > Soil > Agricultural land | place: USA: Georgia...
AAAAAGGCTATAAAAAAATTATCATCCACCATGACTACCAGGGCATCCAGGCTTGGGCAGAAGGAGATTGGAAGGCAAATAACACCCTAACCAAGTCCTATAAGGCCTTTATAAACGATAGAAAAAACCAAATTGAGCTTGCCTTTGTCAAGGTCAAGGGCCACTCAAATGACAAATACAACGACCTAGCAGATAGGCTTGCCAAGGACGCTTGCGGGATAAAATAGGGGGAACTTGATGAGGTGCAAAAGATGTAAAAAGTGGAAATTTAAATTTTTATTAAACAAAGATTATATATGTAAAGAGTGTGAAGTAGAGATAGAGAGTGAGGATATAAAAAAGCGTAAAAAACAAGAAATAAGCGAAAAGTTTTTAAATCTCAGAGAATCAAATGGTTCAATAAACACACCAAATTATTATAATGATTACTATGTATATGGAATTAAAATTATTGAAACAAATAAAATAGTATATATCGGCTACGGTAGTGGAGATACTTCAAAAAAGAAGCTAGAAACCCATCCTGAAATTATTACACTTAGGGAAATTTATAATTTTGAAGTTGTATATTTCTATACAAATTTGACGGAAAATGAAGCTATAATAATCCGTGATAATGAAATAGAAAATTACTTAAATCAAACTGATAATTTTCTATTTAATAGGATAACACCGAATAATAATTATGCTTATTCTAGATCAGATACTATGCCTAAGTATAAATTTGAAACAGCAGGAGTGTTTTATTCAGTGACTATTGATGAAAAGTTATTGGGTTTAAAATATAAAAAATTTGATAATGTAACATGGGATATACTTAAAAAACCATATTTTAAATATGTAAATTTCAATTATGAAGAAGTGGACATAGTTTATGGAGGAGATATTAATAAATATTTAGATGAGGTTCATCAATATCTTGAATACTTGAATATAAAACCACTAGCAACCAAATATGCCAAGAGTGTAACGTGCTGGATATATTTTGCGGAGGATGAATTATATAAGTATAACCAATATCAAAAAACTGCTAAACAAAAAATAGGAAGAACTATTCCTTGCGTTCATCTAATCGATGTATTGGAATTTTTGCGTAAAGAGATTGGAGACATTGAGTTTTATGATTATAAAGATATTTGTACAAATGCAAAATATAATAGAGTACCAATAACTGATATTAGAAATAAGGATAATCCTGAATTAGGGTATAAGAAAGGAAGTCCATATTTTTTAAAAAGTCTGAAATATGATTATTATAATGATTTTGATAAGAAATTAGAATTGTTAGATAAAGCTAGGTTTAATGGATATCTTGAAGATACTTATTGGGAATACATTAAATTATTTAAAAAAAATGGACTATATGATGATGCAATATCAATAATTATTGAAGCTCTTTCGATGATAGAAGGGAATTCGTTAGCTGACATGAAGCAAGAAATGGCATATAAAGATGAGTTGAGAAAATTTTATAAAAAAATTAAAGAATCATAGTTAATATTTAATATAAATACAACGACCTAGCAGATAGGCTTGCCAAGGACGCCTGCGGGATAAAATAGCTTACAAAGATTTTAAGAGAATATAAGCCCTTTATGCTATAATGAGAATAAGGAGGGCTTTTTATGAGGAAATTTTTTCGATTTATAAGAAATTTTATATTGTTTTTACTCTTAATATTTGGTATTTTTATTTTTTTGAAAGGAAATAAGAAAAAAGTCCTAGTAATTGGTACAAGCCAGAGGATTGGGTCGACCTACCATCAAATTGCGAGTTTTTATAAGTATGAGCTTCATATAATAACTGGAATCCAGACTAACAAAGACACTTCTAGAGATATTATTAAAAGTGTGGACGGGGTAATATTTGCAGGAGGTGAAGACTTTGATCCAGCTCTTTACGGCTCAAATGCCTATGATCTTGTAGAAAATTATTCGACAGACCAAGATAGGTCTGATCTTGAACTTTTAAGCCTTGCTATAGAAGAAGGGAAACCTATTTTAGGCATTTGTAGGGGTATGCAACTTATAAATATCTATTACGGTGGCAGCCTATACGAGGACCTACCAAGCCAATTTGGGACAAGTATTTCTCACAGGGATGGTTCAGATGGTTTTACCTATCATATGGTAAACTTCAATGGGTCTTCGAGGATATATGATAAATTGGGCGGACAAAAGTCTAGAGACGTCAATTCCATGCACCACGAGGGCATAAGGGATTTGGCAAAGGGTTTATTTGCCACAGCAACTAGTGATGATGGCCTAGTCGAAGCCATAGAAAATCCCTACTATCATTCCTATATGATGGGAGTCCAGTGGCATCCAGAATACAGCTGGGGAAAATTTGATGAATTAACTAAAATAATTTTTGATGATTTTAGTAAAGCCTTATAATAAATATTTTTTCTGAGAGGTTATTGGACAATATAAAATACAAACCTATAAGCAAAGGACCTAATCAAATGATTGGGTCTTTTTTAGTTAAGCTATAAAGGATAACTATTGTATAAAAATTAAATTATTATATAAATTACAATAGATAAGTTTTTTTCTAATAATAATTAAAATTTTCTTTTGTAAAAATTACTTTACTTAGGAGGCTGATTTTACAAAACGGCCTTTTATCTAGTCTTAATAGGCTTTACTTTATTTAATCAATGGTATAATATAACTATGTTAACCCTAGTAATTAGGGCGGATATAAATAAAAAATATAGGAAAGATTTAAGATATATTTATAAATATAAGTAGTATAAATTATTTATTCAGTTAGAGAGGAAGAATATGGATTTACATATGGGATTAGACGTTGGTTCTACAACAGTTAAGCTGGTTGTAACTGACGACTCATTTAATACAATATATTCTGTATATACACGTCATAAATCAGACGTGAGAGAGACTGTAAAAAAAGTTCTCAAAGATGCAAGCGAGAAATTTAAGGACGATAGGGTGACTGTTGCTGTAACAGGATCCGGAGGTATGTTTCTTGCGGATATTATTGAAACTGATTTTGTCCAAGAGGTAATAGCTGAAACTAGGGCTATCAAGGAATTTATACCAGAAACTGATGTTTTAATTGAGCTTGGGGGCGAGGATTCTAAGATAACTTACCTTTCAGGTTCTGTTGAGCAGAGGATGAACTCTATTTGTGCAGGCGGTACCGGTGCCTTTATAGATCAAATGGCATCCCTTTTAGATACTGATGCCCTTGGCTTAAATGAGCTATCCAAGTCTTTTAAGAAGATTTATCCGATAGCTTCAAGGTGCGGAGTTTTTGCCAAAACTGATATCCAGGCCCTTATGAACCAAGGAGCAAGCAGGGAAGATATAGCTATTTCAATTTTTCAATCAGTGGTAAACCAAACTATTTCAAACCTAGCTTGTGGCAGGCCAATTAGGGGAAATGTTACCTTTTTAGGTGGCCCTCTCCACTTTCTACCTGCCTTAAGGGAGCGTTTTGTAGAGACTCTAGGTGAAGAATTTAACAAGTTTTATATACCAGATGACGCTGAGGTTTATGTGGCCAAGGGAGCTGCGATTTTATCAAGCGAAGAAGGAAACTTTGTTAAAATAACAGACCTTATAGAAAAACTTGAAACTAGCAACAAAGTGGAAACAGAAGTTACTAAAAGACTTGATCCTCTTTTTGAATCTGATGAAGAATATGAAGACTTTAAAAAAAGACATAAGACTTCTAAGGTAAAATACAGGGACCTAGAAGACTACGAGGGACCTATATATGTTGGTCTTGACGCAGGTTCTACCACATCCAAGATGGTTTGGTTATCAAAGGATATGGAGATCCTCCTTGATGATTATAGGATGAATCTAGGAAATCCCCTAGAAGTCACCATAGATATGCTAAAAGAAGGCTATAAAAAGAAAAATCCTAAGGCTTATATCGCCTCATCAGGTATTTGCGGCTACGGGGAAGATTTTATAAAAAATGCTCTCCACGTTGACAATGGTGAAGTAGAAACTATAGCCCACTATAGGGCAGCGAGATTTTTCAACCCAGATGTAGACTTTATCCTAGATATAGGCGGCCAAGATATGAAGGCTATGCATATAAGAGATGGGGTTATTGACTCTATCCAGTTAAATGAAGCCTGCTCTTCTGGTTGTGGATCATTTTTATCAACCTTTGCTGCATCTGTTTCAATGGATGTAAAAGAATTTCAACAAGAAGCTATTAAGAGCAAAGAGCCAGCAGACCTAGGTTCCCGTTGTACAGTTTTTATGAACTCCAAGGTCAAACAAGCCCAAAAAGAGGGTTCAGAAGTAGCAGACATAGCTGCAGGCCTTTGCTATTCTGTAATTAAAAATGCTATTCAAAAGGTAATCAAGATTAGAGTCCCAAAGACATTCGGCGAAAATATAGTAGTTCAAGGTGGTACTTTTTATGGAGATGCCATCCTAAGGGCCTTTGAAAAATTATCTGAAAGAGACGTTACTAGACCTGAGATTGCAGGACTTATGGGAGCTATGGGTATGGCTCTAATAGCCAAGGATAAATCTACAGGCACATCTGACCTATCAGACCTTGCTGAACTTGAAAACTTCTCCTATGAACAAAAATCAGCCAGATGTGGTAAGTGTACTAATAACTGTGCCCTTATTGTAAATATATTCTCAGACGGCAGAAAATATATCACAGGCAATAGGTGTGAAAGGGGAGCAGGAGTTAAGCTTGATAAGTCCAAGGATGACTTAAATATGTACAAGTTTAAGTACGACCTCCTCTTTAATAGGGATACCTTGGGAGATAAGGCAAGGTTTGGGACAGTTGGTATACCAAGAGTCTTAAATATCTACGAAGATTATCCATTCTGGCATAGTTTTTTTACCTCCCTTGGCTTTGATATAGTCCTATCTGATAAGTCATCCAGGGAAATTTACGAAAAGGGAATTTCTTCAATTTCATCAGAAACTGCCTGCTATCCAGCCAAACTTAGCCACGGCCACATAGAAAACCTAATCGAAAAAAATCCAGATATGATTTTCTACCCTGCAGTTTTCTATGAATACAAACAGTATGACAAGGCACAAAACCACATGAATTGCCCAGTTGTATCTGGATATCCTGACGTAATAGAAAATAATGTTGATGGCCTAAAGGATATAAAATACCTTGCTCCATATATTTCCTTTGAGAGCGAAGATATTATAAAAAAGAGAATGATAGAAGTCTTTGACGGCTATGAATTTGATGGAAATGTATTAAATAAAAAACACATCGAAAATGCAGTTTCAAAGGCCTGGCAGGCCCAACAAGCCTATCACGACGAGATAAGGGCAAAGGGCAGGGAATTAATTGATTTTGTTAATAAAAACGACTTAAATGCCATAGTCCTAGCTGGTAGACCTTACCATATAGATCCAGAGATTAACCACGGTATAGCAGACTTAATCGAGTCTATGGACATACCAGTCCTATCAGAAGATGCCGTAGCCTATAATATCGATGACCTTGATAGTAAGCTTAGAGTCCTTGACCAGTGGTCTTATCACGCAAGACTTTATAGGGCAAGTGAGTATGTAGCAGCCAATAAAAACCTTCAACTAATCCAGCTAAATTCCTTTGGTTGTGGGCTTGATGCGGTAACTACTGACCAGGTTGAAGATATACTTAAAGCATCAGGAAAGATTTATACCCTTTTAAAAATAGACGAGGTTTCAAACCTGGGGGCTGTTAAAATAAGGATTAGGTCCCTACTTGAAGCTTTAAATCAGAAAAAAATTGAAGGGCTAGAATTTGACCTTGATCCAATCGAAGAAGACCTTGACCACCAAATCTTCACCAAAGAAATGCGTGAAGAAGGCTACACCATCCTTGCTCCACAGATGGCAAGGGACCATTTTAAGATAATGGAAGGTGCCTTCAAGGATACTCCTTATAATATAGAGTTTTTAAATAAAATCGACAAGGATGTTATTAATGAAGGTCTTAAATACGTAAATAATGACTCCTGCTACCCATCAATTACTGTTGTAGGGCAAATGTTAGAAGCAGTTAATTCTGGTCGCTACGACACAGATAGGATAGCCCTTCTAATGAGTCAAACAGGTGGAGCTTGTAGGGCAAGTAACTACGTAGGCTATATAAGAAAGGGATTAAAAGATGCGGGATATCCAAATATTCCAGTAATTGCCCTTTCAGCCCAGGGTATTGAAAAAAGTCCAGGCTTTGACTTGGTATCTTTCAAAAATATTCCTCTCCTAAAAAAGATGCTTAGGGCTATTTTATTGGGAGACCTATTAAACAGGGTGGCCAATGCCACAAGACCTTATGAAATAGAAAAAGATGCTACTAATAAGCTTAAGGAAGCCTGGATAGATAGGCTAACAGAAGAGATAAGTAGGATGGATAGGGCAAAATACAAGAGAGCTGTCAAGGATATTGTTAAAGACTTTGACCAGATTCCTGTTTGCCATAAGGACATACCTAAGGCAGGTATAGTTGGGGAAATCCTTGTGAAATTCCTCCCAGGAGCCAATAACCATCTCCAAGACGTCCTTGAAGCAGAGGGAGCAGAGGTAATAGTTCCTGACCTTACAGACTTTTTCCTATATTGCTTTAAAAATGCGGAATTAAAGAGAGACCTATATGGTAAAAGCTCTATAAATGCAAGTCTTGCCCGTATGGGAATTGGCCTTATAGAAAACTATAGAAAACCAATTAGAAAGACCCTTAAGGAAAGTGTTCATTTTGACCAACCTAGACATATAGATGATATATCAGACCTTGCAAGCGAGGTGGCAAGTCTAGGTAACCAAGCTGGTGAAGGTTGGCTATTAGCTGGAGAAATGGTTGAGCTAATAGAGGCGGGTGCACCAAATATCGTCTGTATTCAACCATTTGGCTGCCTGCCAAACCACATCACAGGCAAGGGTGTTATGAAAAAAATCAGAGAAATCTATCCAGAAGCTAACATCGTAGCCATAGACTATGACCCAGGTGCAAGTGAAGTTAACCAGGTAAATAGGGTTAAGCTAATGATGAGCGCAGCTAGAGATAAGATAAAAGAAGCAAATTAAAAAAACTGACCTTAGGGTCAGTTTTTTCTTTAGGAAAAATGGCGTATAATACTAGAAAAGTTTATTTTGAAATTAAGAAAGAAGGCAATATGACAAAAGCTTACGATCAACTTATAAACCTACAAAAAAAGTTAAAGAAAGTATCTGACCTTGCAGGATTTTCTGAGTCTTTTTACGAACTTATAAAAGAACCTGAAAGGGTAATTGAGGCAAATATTCCTGTAAAAATGGATGATGGCACAACCAAGACTTTTAAGGCCTTTAGGTCTGCCCATTCAACAGCCCTAGGTCCTGCTAAAGGTGGGGTACGTTTCGATGAGTCTGTAACCTACGAAGAAGTCAAAGTCCTATCTACCCTTATGAGTCTAAAGGTAGCCCTTTTAGGTCTTCCTCTAGGTGGGGGCAAGGGAGGCATAGCTGTTGACCCACACAAGCTATCTGAAAGAGAACTTGAAAGTCTTTCCCGTGGTTTTGTAAGGGCATTCAATAACTACCTTGGAGTAAGAATTGATATTCCAGCTCCAGATGTAAATACCAATGCCAAGATTATGGGATATTTTGCTGATGAATACATTGCCCTAAATGGATCTCGCCATGATATAGCAACCTTTACAGGCAAGTCTGTTGACATGGGAGGCTCTCTTGGAAGAACTGAGGCGACAGGTTTTGGGGTCTACCTAACAATCAAAAAATACTACGAAAAAATTGGTAAAAGTCTAAATGGAGCTACTTTCGCTATCCAAGGTTTTGGAAATGTTGGATCTCACACAGCCAAATATTTGGTAGCAGATGGGGCGAAACTTGTTTCTATAAATTCTAAAGATAACACCCACTCACATAGGGCATACGCCATCTATGATGAAAATGGTCTTGATATAAAAAAGGTCCTAAAAGCTAAGGAAGAAACCGGATCAGAATTAAATATAGAAGCTAAAGAAATTACAACAGAAGAATTTTTTGCCCTAGATGTTGATATCTTGATTCCAGCTGCCCTAGAAAATGTAATTGACGAGACAAATGCAGGTGAAATCAAGGCAAAACTAGTAGTAGAAGCTGCGAACGGCCCTGTAACTGAAAAAGGAGAAGCTATCTTAAATGAAAGAAATATCCCGCTTATCCCAGATATTCTAGCAAACTCAGGTGGAGTCCTAGTTAGCCACTATGAATGGATCCAAAACATTACAGCTTCTTATTGGGATGAAAAAGAAGTTAGGACTAAGCAAGAAAAAGATATGGCAAGGGCCATAGAAGAAGTCTTTGAAACTAAGGATAAGTACCAAGTAACTTATAGGGAAGCAGCCTTTATCCTAAGCCTATCAAGGATTGAAAAAGCCCTTAGACTAAGGGGGAGGATTTGAGTAAAATCCGCCCTCTAGAAAGGCCTGATCTTGGTAAAGTGCGAGAGCTTTTAGACCTTGCCATAAGGGATGAGACCCACTATTCTTATCCGCATTTTGAGAAAATCTCTGATATCTTTAGGGAACTTGAGTATTCTATAGAATTTATGGCAACAGAAACGCTTGTTGCAGAAGAAAATGGCGAGATATTAGGCCTTATAACTTACTTTTGGGATGAAGATGAGAAATATATCCAAACAACCTTCCTTGTTATAAAAAATAAGGATATAAAAGTTTTTGAAAAGCTTATTTCCCTTATAAAAAATGGCCACGATGGCTTGTCGATAAACTTGGGCCTATCCCACACTTGCTGGCTAAATGATGAAGATTATTTTAAGGAAAATGCTCAAATCATCGAACACTCACATGTCTTAGAAGCAAAAAATATTATAGACAATAAAAGAGAAAGAGAAGGTGTAAGAGTCTTAGCCAAGGAAGATTTCCCAACCTACCAAGCCTTCCACGATAAGTTTGCCGGAAAAATGTATTATGATAGCAGAAATCTTTTCAGAGACTTTGATAGGTTTAGGGTTTTTGCCAAAGAAAATCAAGGCGAGATTGTGGCGAGCATCCTTGTAAAAATCTACGGAGAAAATCCTTGTAAAGGAGAAATCTTTGGACTTTTTGTAGATGAAAATGAAGAAAAATCTAAGATTTGCGATGAACTTATAAAGGCTATGTCAAATTCGCTCTTAGATGAATTTGGTAAGATTGCCACTATAAAATATTTTGTAGAAGTAGACAAAAAAATAGAGCTAGAAACAGCTCTAGCAAACGGCTTTCAAAAACTTGATACCTATATGCTTTATAATATATAAAATCCTCCGGGCGGAGGATTTTTTCTTATAAAAAATTCATTATTAATCCTATAAGGACTGGGATAACAATGGCAGGAAGGGAATTTACAAGTTTGAACTTAACCAAATTTAGCATAGAAAGACCTATAGCAATTATAGTAATTCCCCCGACTCCAGAAATATTGGCTAAGATTTCAGGACTTAAAATTGGAGCGAGAAAGCCTGCAAGGATTGTAATTAAAGCTTCATAAAGAAAGATAACCCCAGCTGAACAGGCAACTCCAAGACCCAAAGTTGTTGATAGGAAAAGTGATGACAAGCTATCGAGGACCGCCTTTGTGATTAAAAGAGAGATATCACCATTAACTCCTGCCTCGATTGCCCCCAAAATTCCGAAAGATCCTACACAAAAAATAAGGGTTCCTGATACAAAGCCTGTAGCAAAGTCGCTATCCGAATCTTTCATAAATTTATCTTTAAGTAAGTTGGCAAAATTATTAAGTTTGCCTTCTAGGTCAAAATATTCACCAATCACAACCCCGATTATTATTGAAATTAGAACAATCATCATATCGCCTTTAAGGGCGGATTCTATGCCTATAACTATGATTGTAAGCGGTAAGAACCTCATGATTGCATCTTTATAGCAAGGTTCTATGTAATGAGCGAGTTTGTGGCCGATAAGGCCTGATAAGAAAACCGCGAGAGCATTTATAGCAACACCTAACATAAGCTTCTCCTAAAAATATATTCTTACTTATATTATATATGAAAAATCAAAAAATGCATAAAAAATGTGAATTTTTCTATTTATTCATATTTTATGCAAAATATTTCCTAAGTAATCCTATTTTAATATTAAATCAAGCTCTTATTCCCTTATACAATGAATTTTCATAAATATTTCTAAAAACTTATAAAAAATATTTTGAAGTTTAATATTGACAAGCAAAGTTGTCAATTATATAATAATGACAAGAATAGTTGTCGATTATTTGGAAAGGAGGGCAGATGGAACTTATAAATAACTTGGCCGACTTTAGAAAAAAGGCAGGCTTAAACCAAGCCGACCTAGGGAAACTCGTCGGAGTCAGCCGTCAAACCATAAGCCTAATAGAAAGAGGAGATTACAACCCACCTGTAACCGTGGCCCTTACAATTGCCAAGGTTTTGGATGTGGATATTAATGAGATTTGTAGATTGGAGGAAAGTAATGAAGAAAAATAAGAAAACTATTATATCTAGCGTACTAGCTATGGCGGGTTTTGGATTGCTAGTTGGTTTAGGAACAGGTTTTATTTTTGATAAATTAAATATAGGCGGCCTTATTGAAGTTCTTTCTAGATTTTTAAGTTAAAACATCTTGGCCTTAAATATAGGACTTTGTAGTATATTCGCTGTTTTTGTCTTATATTTTT
>Ga0079226_10004494_pt1 | contig 10655 bp, 9 predicted proteins | sample Poulit2014_FD_76345 | JGI IMG/M metagenome (GOLD analysis project Ga0079226, IMG submission 76345) | Agricultural soil microbial communities from Georgia to study Nitrogen management - Poultry litter 2014 | ecosystem: Environmental > Terrestrial > Soil > Agricultural land | place: USA: Georgia...
AGAATATTAAGAAATTCGTTAAGGTAACTCACGGATTAAATGAAATAGTTGACTCTGAAGGAAACGCAGAAGTTCAAAGAAATGACGTTAGACAATTTAAGAAAGCTGTACGTAGCGGTATGATGACTCTTAACGAAGAAAAAAGTATAGATTCAGATATGATAGACGCTTATAATAAAAATAATATAAGAAATTCTAATGACTCTAAGATAAATAATATACAAAATGTACTAGACATGTTCAGAAAAAATTAAAACATGATAATAACTAATAAATATAAATATAGAATAGATACGGCAAGAATTCTTAATTGAATTCTTGCCATATTTTTATAATTTAATATGAATGGAGAGTAGTCCCATATGATTAACTACTTATTAGATAAAGAAAATGAAACTGAATTCATTAAAGAAGAAGCAGATATCATAGTTATGCAAGTATCAGAAGATATTATCCTAGATCATATGATTGATCAGATTGAAAAGTCGGTTATTCCTTCAGAAGTAACTGAAATGAAACAAAATTTCTTCCCGTACTTTGAATTGAGATTTAAATTTATGATGGACCGATATGAAGAAGGTTCGGAAGCAAGAAATACATGCATTGACGCTTATAATGTTATATTAGATACATTATTAGATAAGATTAATGATGTTCATGGGATCAGTATTGAGTTTCCGTCAGTGACATCTATTGAACGTAAGGAAGAGTATGTTAAAGAATTATATACATTCCTGGTATGTAATATTAAAGAAAACCTTATTAATTACTTATATCACACGGTAATGAATAATAAGGACTTTTTATTAGAAATGATTATGTCGGATGATAGTAATGTTAATAATCTAAGATCATTATCTTACCAGAATTTAAGAAAATACATTGATAATGAATATACTCCTCTTATTTATAATATTAATAAGATCGCTCTTATTGACGTAGATATTACGAATGAGGAATTCTTAGAAAGCTGTATTAGAAATGATGAAGAAGAAATCACGAATTATGCAGTATCTAGACTATTAATCGAGCAATCTATTGCTGATATTGATTTTAAAGAATCATTTACTGCAATCTACTCTAACACTATTGAATACAATTCAGAGATTCATAGAGAAGTGAAGATTAGACTTATTGAATCACTTAAATAATTAAAGAATGGAGATTTGGTTATGGCAAAAGAAAATAATGAAGTTAATATTGATCGAGAATTAGATCAGTATTATAAGGGCTTAGATGAGAGTCTAGAGGAATTATCCAAAGGATTAGAAAAGTTAGATAAGGAAGAACAAGAACATGCTGATAAACTTCAAGATGACGTAATTACTTTCTTAGAAGAAAATTATGGCACGGATGATATCAATAATATCTTATCAGTTAAAGCTAAAATTGAGCGTATTAAAGCTCAGACATACTATATTGAGAATGGAAAATTAGATAAGGATGCTCCTGAGTATGCAAATATGATTGTGGAAAAAATGTCTCCTGACGGAAAAGCTAAAGTAGACAAAGTTAGGATAGATGATATTATTTCTCAATTAGAAGAATCTGTATATATGGAAGATCTAAAGAATAAAGTAAAGAAACCTTTTGGTAATATTAATGAAGGTAAGGTAAGAACGTTAAATAATAAGATTAATTCTAAACTTAAACAGCAAGAAGATTTATTTGGAAGTTCAGGTCTTTACGTAAATATTGTTCATGATATCTATCATACTCTTAATCGATTAATCGAGAAAAGTCCTTCTAGTAAATACAAATGTCTTATGGTCACTGTAGCTATCGGAAAATACATGAACGATAATGCTAAACTAAAACCATATTTAGTAAGAGAAATTTCCACTAATATTGCAAATATTGGAAGTTTTGGAGATAAGCTAGATCAAAACACAATTATTATTGAAAACTTAAATGACATTCTTAAAAAATTAAATGTCACGAAGAATAAATAATTATATAATAATAGAATGGAGAATTTTTTCAAATGGTAAAACTTTACACAAAAAATAACTGTATGCAATGTAAATTCGTTAAGATGTTTTTAGATAATAAGAACGTTGATTATCAGGAGATCAATGTTGATGAAGATGAGAAATCATTAGAGTTTCTTAAAGAAGAAGGATTCATGTCTATGCCTGTGGTCATGGATGATAACGGATTCTCAATGTCTGGAAATAACATGGCTAAACTACAAACTTTAGTTGGATAGTAAAAAAATTTATATCGATCCATCAACATACTAATATAAATAAAGACTACATAGTCACAATACTCTTAATTGAGTATTGTGACATTATAGTCGAATAGTATCATATAAGAAAGAAGTTGAAGTTATGTCAAATAATAAAACCATTGATAAGCCAGACTTCATAGTATTAAGTCTGACATTCAATAGTATTAACTTCATTAAGAAGTTAGATACTTCTAATATGGGAGAAATTATAAAATTAAATCGTATGAATCCAGTTATTGAAGCAGAAAGACCATATTACTTAGTATTTGGATCTTATGAATTGGAAGGGACTCTCTATAATAAGATAGTAGACTTCTTAAATCATTCTAATAACTTAGATCTTTGTCTTGGAATTATAGGTTCAGGTAACCGTAATATTGGTCCAGAATACCTGATTACTCCTAAACGTATATGTAGAGAATTCAACTTAGATATGATATTTTCTTTTGAAGCTGCTGGACTCAGTAAAGACGTAGAATATATGAATAACTATTTAAATGATAAATACGGAAAGAATGAGGAGAATTTATAATGGTGAACGAAAACAATAATGTAGATAATAAATTTAAAGGTTTAGATGCTGAACAGCTTAACGCTCTAGCTTCTAGACTTCATAATAATCAGATTGACTTAACATATGAGAAAGAAGCTACACGCAGATACTTTATTGATGAAGTAAATACAAGAACACGATTCTTTGAAACATTTGAAGAGAAGATCAACTACTTTGTAAATGAAGGATATATTGATGGAGATCTTATTGATAAGTATGATATTTCTTTCATTAAGGAATTAAGAAAATACATTGGTAGCTTTAAGTATAGATTCTCTAGATATCTAGGTGCTAAGAGTTTCTATGAGAAGTATGCTATGAAAGATTTCAGTGGAAACACTATCTTAGAGCGTTGGGAAGATCGATTATTAATTAATGCTCTTTTCCATGCTAACGGAGATAAAGAATTCGCTAAGGATCTAGCTAAAGAATTAATTACTGGAACATATCAGCCGGCTACTCCTACGTTCCTTAATGCAGGTAAAAAGGATGCTGGAGAAATGGTATCATGCTTCTTATTAGACGTAGCTGACGAAATGTCTAGTATTGGTAGAACTATCACTAACTGTCTTAACTTAAGTAAGATGGGTGGAGGAGTTGGAATTAATCTTAGTAACTTAAGAGAGTCTGGAGCTCCTATTAAGAATGTTGAAGGTGCAGCTTCAGGAGTGGTTCCAGTAATGAAATTATTAGAAGACTCATTCACATATGCTAATCAGTTAGGTCAACGTTCTGGAGCTGGGGTAGCTTATTTGAATATCTTCCATCCAGACTTAATTGAATTCTTATCTACTAAGAAAGAGAACGCAGATGAGAAAATTCGTCTTAAAACATTATCATTAGGACTTATCGTTCCAGATAAATTCTATGAGTTACTATATAAGAATGAAACGATGTATCTGTTTAGTCCTTATGATATTAAGAAATACTATGGTGTAGATTTCTCTGAAGTAAATATTACAGAGATGTATGATACTTTCCTTAATGATGAAAGAATCAATAAAAGTAAATTACTTGCTCGTGACGTAGAAATCGAGATCAGTAAACTTCAGCAAGAGTCAGGTTATCCTTATATTGTTAATATCGATACGGCTAATAAGAATAACCCTATCTCGTTTGCTAACGTTAAAATGTCTAACTTATGTACAGAGATCTTCCAGATCCAACTTCCTTCGGAAATGAATAATGAACAACAATACACTACTGTAGGTATGGATATCTCATGTAACTTAGGATCTACTATTATTCCTGGAATCATGAAGAGTGATGATTTCGGTAAGAGTGTTAGAACAATGTTTAGAGCATTAAACCATGTAGCTGAATCTACTGATATTGAAGCTGTTCCTACTATTCAGAAAGCTAATAAACTTAGTAGATCTGTTGGTTTAGGAGCAATGGGTCTTCATACGTATCTTGCTCAGAACCATATTTATTATGGAAGTCCTGAATCTGTAGAGTTTACTGATGTATACTTTATGTTACTTAACTATTGGACGTTAGTAGAATCAATGAATATCGCTAAGGAACGTAAGGAAACATTCTATAAGTTTGAAGAGACAGATTATGCTAGTGGTAAATATTTTGAAGATAGATATTTAGATTCAGACTATACTTTCAAGCATGAATCTGTAGAGAAACTGTTTGAAAATATTCATATTCCAACTGTAGAAGACTGGAAGCAGTTAATGGAAGATGTTAAAGAAAACGGTTTATATAACATGTATCGTTTAGCTGTTGCTCCTAACGGATCTATTGGTTATGTTAGAGAAGTATCGCCGTCTATCCATCCTATTATTAATCTTATTGAGAGACGAGTCGAAGGTAAGACAGGAGAAGTAATGTATCCTGCTCCAGGACTTATGTCAGATAACCTAGAGTATTATAAAGACACAGCATTCGATATCGATATGAGAAAAATGATCGATCTATATGCTGCAGCTCAGAAGCACGTAGATCAGGGGATCAGTATGACTCTATATATTGATGAAAACCCTAGCTCTGAATTATATCCATGGAAAGAAGAAAGTGATATTAAGAGCGTATCTACAAGAGACTTGAATATCTTCCGTAACTATGCATGGACTAAAGGTATTAAATCTACGTATTATACTCGTATTAGACGTACTGATACTAATGGTCACTCATCTAATATTCAAGAATGTGAAAGTTGCTTAGTTTAACGATCAAAAATAATAAGTGTAATTTATATATGACAACTATTAAAGATATTGTAATGAATAAAGATTATGTAAAATATATTGATGATGAAGAAGTTAGAAATCTATTAAGTAAAGATAATATTCTGATTGACGCAGAGACTAATAGATATCATGGTGTGGATTGGAGTAGACTGGAAGATCCTATGGATCGTCCGGTCTTTGACCAATTAGTAGAACAGTTCTGGACTAGTACTCGTATTCCAGTATCTAATGATTTATCTAACTGGAGAAAGGCCACTCAGGATCAGAGAAACGTTATCGATAAATCATTAGCTGGACTAACAACGTTAGACTCTCTTCAGTCCCGTGAAGGTGGCATTGCTCAGATGGTAGGTGCGGTTACTCCTCATGAATTAGACGTATATAATAATATGAAATTTATGGAAACTATTCACGCACAGAGCTATAGTACGGTTTTTACTACTCTTAATTCATCTAAAAGAATCGAAGAATTATTTAATTGGTCCTATACTAACGATCATTTACAAAAACAGATTGCTCTTATTAATGAGACTTACGCTTTAGAATGTCCAATCAGAAGTAAAGTAGGGTCTGTATTCTTAGAATCTTTCCTATTCTTCTCAGGATTCTATTCATCTCTAAGATTAGCTAATATCTTCCCTAACGTAGCTGAGGTAATCAGACTTATTATGCGTGACGAAGCAATGCATGGAGCTTACGTGGGGTATAAATTTAAGGTATTATATGAAATGCTTCCTAAAGAAGAACAAGATGAAATTAAAGAATGGACATATGAATTATTATTTGAGTTATATACTCATGAAGTTAAATATACTGAAGAGATCTACGATAGCATTGGATGGACAGAGGACGTTAAACGATTTGTAGAATATAATGCTAATAAGGCACTATCTAATATGGGATTAGATCCAGTATTTACTACTACTGTAGATGACGTCAATCCTACAGTTATGCAACGTCTAGATACTGGAGCAGCTAATCACGATTTCTTCTCAATGGCAGGTAACGGATATATTGTAGGTAAGGTTGAGGCTAATACTGAAGATGATTATGCATTCATGCTAGATTCTCTAATATTAGATAACTTAGTTGAAGAAAATAGATACAATGAAAAAGATAATTCTACAGTACTTCCTTTAGATGAATCTTCAGATTATATTAAAGAATAAAATGAGAAAACCCAAAGTCGGATATAACTCTGACTTTGGGTATATTTTTATTTGAATTTATACATAAACTAAAAATTATTATATTATGGAAAGGGACGAAGTTATAATTGGCTAAGATAAAAGAATTAGTACGTTCTGGAAACTCGATCGTCTTTGACGGGGACTATTTAGATATCTATATTGATTCTGAATACTTCAAAAAAGGTTTAGCAGAGCATCAAGGGAACTATATTAAAACTATGGGTCTATTTCAGTTCGAAATTAAAACTGAAAGCCAGGAGCGTTCTGGCAAAGATGGAACAATTCATACAATGAAATATCCTAACAGTATGGAATTTGACTATACAGAACATTTTGTATTTAATGGAAAATTAGATAAAGATAGAAAGAACGTTAAATATGACGTATTCAGACTAACAACGGGAAATAAATTCTTTGCTAACGTGCATATTGAACAGTCAGCAGTATCTGTTAAAGATTTCATTTTTATGTTCCACTCAGGTAAAATGCCACAATTCATTAAGTATAGTGATATTATTAAACTGTATTATGACGTTCTTAATACGAACAAGATCAACCTTAAAAGTAATAGCTTAACATATGAAATTATTATTTCTGAATTATGTAGATCTAAGAAAGACATTGAATTACATTATCGTAAAAGTCTAAAGAATAATCCTAGCGAGTATGATTATGTAAATATTAATCTTAAGGATATTCCTAGAATTAACTCTACATTCACAGCACTTACTTTTGAAAATATTGATGAAAGTATTATTAGTAGCGTCAAACGTACTTAGACTGGAGGAAATGAAACACCTAGTCCTCTTGAAAGCGTTATTAAGTATTAGAACACTCTATAAAACATGTCATCGAACAATAATTTATAATTGTATATAGAATTTTATATATTATAATTTTAATATAAAAACGAGAAAGGACAGTGTGACTTACATGAATGATTTCAAATATCTTCATCCGTCTATCCGGACTGCAGTCAACTCTTACCAAGAAGTTTTCCAACCTTCAACTGGAGCAATGACATTATTCCAAGCTGATGTGTTTGAAAAAGGTAAAGACGGAGAAATTGATTTTGTAGGATCTGAAGAAGAATTCTTATTCAAGTATGGTAACCCTAACTACGAAAAGTACGGACAAACTGGTTATAATATTATTAACTGGTTACGTGCAGGTGGACAAGCATTAGTGCTTCGTGTTCTTCCTGAAGATGCTACATTTTCACACTCTATATTAAACATCCAAAGTCGAGTATATAAAGACCAGAAAACTGTAACTGATGCTGACGGAAACTTAGTTAAAATGGACGACGTTCATTTACGTCCAACAGTGTCATTCCTTAAAAAGAATAATAGACACTTAGAACAATTAGAAGCTGAGTTAAATAAGTCTAGAAATAATGAAAATTCTACTGACGGTTATGAAAATAACTTCTTACTATTAGTAAGACCTAACGGTAGAGGAAGTAACTATAACAATATCGGATTTAGACTTACATTAAATAATTCTATGGATACTTCTTCTGATAGTCATCGTGTTTATAACTTTGAAGTTCTTAAGTTTGATGAACACAATAACGTTAACGTAGCGGAAGGACCATTCCAAGTATCATTTAACCCAGATGCTGAAACTAACTGGGGAGAATCAATGTACATTGAAGAGGTAGTCAATAGATATTCTAACCTTGTAGAATGTAAGTTTAACTTAGACGCATACATTCGTTTAGCTAAACAAATTAACCCTCACGTACATCCTGCTTCAATTGACGTGATTAGTGGTACATCTAAAGTAAACGTAGATGGTAAACCAGCTACATTCTATTCTCCTATTACAAAACAGAATGAGGATACTCACCTATCTATTCATAAGTACGGATCTAACGGTGAATTAGTAACTACTGGAGGTATCCCGGTAACTAATATCGCTTTAGCTGGTGATGCAGTTCAGAATGCTCTTATTTCGTTAGATAACGATAATAGAGAAAAAGAATACTTAGTGGAAGAAAAACGCTTATCTAAAATGCGTGAATTATTCCGTTCTTTACGTGCAGGAAATGGATTTAATGAATTAGATCTAAAACTAAATTCATTAATTACCGTGAGTGGTGACCAATTAGAAGGTGGAGAACTTAAGAAACTGATGGATGAAACGTTTGATGAAGAAAAAGATTCTTCTGAATTATCTAAATTCAAATTAGCTTCTGAAACATATAAGTCAAATGAAACTGAAGAAAACTTAGATGCTTTCTTAACTTCAGCTAACTCTATCTCTAATACGATTGCTAATAAAGTTTTAGACTATGGTAACACTATGGAAGCGGCTTTCGATTTAGTAAGAAACTCTTCTGCAAGTGCGGATCTTAAGCCTGAATACAAGTCAGAATTATCTAAGATTATCGGAACACTTAACAAGAAAGACCAAGTAAGTATCTTTACTATTGAGCATAAGAATAAATTATTTGATATTTCTAAAGATATCACTTCTTACCGTATCGGTACTGCTACTGGAACGAATATTGAAGGTATTACTCTCATTTCTAGTAACCTAGAGAATGAATATAAATATATCGTTGAGAACTTACTTCCTGTAGCTTATGATGGAGAAGAAATTCCTGAATCTATTAAGAAAGTATTATTCGGAGAAGATAGTGTAGAAGAAGTTCTTAAAGAATAAGCTATTACTTTATCTGATATGAAAAAAGGTTTAGCTGAAGATAATGCTTCTAACCGTGAACTCATCTTTGCAGATTTCATGGAATCTATCAACCAATTAGTAGATGTTATTAACAAAGCAGTATATACTTCTATTAAATCTAATTTAGAGAAAGTAATTAATATTGTTAAATTAAATTACTTATCTAGTGTAGTTAAATATCGTAAAGAAATTTCTCGTATGATTGAGACTGACGGAATTAATACTGAACGTGTTGTTCTTGATAATGCTCGTAACAATATTGAGATTTCTCTTTCTGAAGTAACTAGTATTGGTTCTAAATACTTTAACTCTAACTTAATCAATGGTGGATCTCCAGTTAAGCTTATGTTTGGTAGCGATGGTTCATTTGAATGGGGAGACGTTCCTAATAATAAACGTAGAGAAAATATCAAGCGTGAATTAGTCCGTGCTTATAACGGTTCTATTGATACTGATCTTCTTAATACTAAGAAGTATCCATTCTCAGTAGTATTAGATGCTAGATATCCTAACGAAGTTAAGAATGCTATCTCTAACTTAGCTAAAGAATCTAGAAAAGACTTTATCTTCCTTGCAGATACTGCTACGGAATTTAAATTCCCAGTGGGACCTGAAGACGCTTTAAGATGGCGTAGAGAAGAGTTCTCTAACTCATCTGAATATACTTCTATCTTCTCTCAAGATTTAGTATACTTCGATGAATTCAATGGTAGAGATATCAGAGTAACTCCGACATACGTATTAGCTAGTAAGATCCCTACTCAAGCAATTGAGAAAGGATTACACTTCCCTCTTGCTGGACCACGTAGAGGATTAATCAGTGGACATAAAGCTGTTAGCTGGACTCCTTCTCCGGCATATAAAGAGAAATTATATGCTAGTAAAGTTAACTATATTGAAGATGAAACAGATAAGACTAAGATTGGTTCTCAATTAACTTCTATTGCTTCTGACGGACCATTATCTAACTTAAACAATATGTTTACTTTAATCCGCATTAAGCGTGATGTAGAAGAATTAGTATCTCACTATCAGTTTGAAATTAACGATGATGAAACTAGAAATATCATGTACACAGAATTAAACAGTTACTTAGAGAAATATGTAAGTAACCGTAGTTGTGAATCTATCTCTGCTGACGTAAGTGCTACAGAATATGATAAACAACGTAGAATTGTACGTGTAAGAGTTTCTGTTAAATTCAATAACGTTATCGAACGTATCTTCATTGAAATTGATGTACAGAAATAATATAAATTAAAGATCAGTCATACCGTATGAAAGGTATGACTGATATTATAATTATTATATATTCATATATAATATAAAAGAACGTTTATATATATATATATATATTGATAAATTAAGCGAAAGGAATTGATTTTCGAATGATCAGACCAGGTCAAGACCTAAGAGTATTCGATAATAATATTGCTCAAAATAAGTCTTTCTATACAGGCCATATGGACCTTCAAACACTAGAGTTTGACCCATTTGTTTCAGGTTATTCATTTATTATCTGGACAAAAGTACCTAGATGGGTAGAAGAAGAATTCCCTGGATTCAGAGCAATGACTCAGAAGAACTTTAAAGGTTTCCAAGGATTAGAAGATATGGAACTTACTGTGAATGATTACATTCATACGTTTAACGAGAATGCTTATCAGACTGCAGCAAGTATCACTAAAAATAATAACCGTTTCCAAGTAACTCACCAAGAGTACTCAGGTAACGCTATTAAAAATATGTATCAATTATGGGTAACAGGAATTAGAGATCCTCGTACT
>Ga0079226_10004495_pt1 | contig 10654 bp, 9 predicted proteins | sample Poulit2014_FD_76345 | JGI IMG/M metagenome (GOLD analysis project Ga0079226, IMG submission 76345) | Agricultural soil microbial communities from Georgia to study Nitrogen management - Poultry litter 2014 | ecosystem: Environmental > Terrestrial > Soil > Agricultural land | place: USA: Georgia...
TAAACATAGTGGTGGAATATTTTTAGATGTTGCCATTCATGATTATGATATCGCTAGATTTTTAATGGAAGACGAAGTAGATTCGATTCAATGCACAGGAAATATTTTACTAGAATCTAATTCTTTCATGAAAAAATATGATGATGTTGATCAGGGACTTTCTACAATCAGATTTAAATCTGGGGCAGCAGGAGATATAGAAACAATGAGAGTCGCACCATATGATGGTTATGATATTAGGGGAGAAGTTATTGGAACAGAAGGTGCGATTCAAATTGGCTCGATGCGCCAACAAGATATTCGTATATTTTCGAACAATAAATCAGGATATGATTTAGTTGCAGATTTCCCAACAAAATTTGCTAATGCTTATTTATTAGAGATGGTCCATTTTATAGATTCATTACGTAAAAACGAACAGCCGTCTAGTACTGCTAGAGATGGGAAAAAGGCGCTAGAAATAGCATATGCCGGAACGAAATCGTTTAGGGTTGGAGAAACAGTTATTTTAAATTGATATTAATATTATATGAAGTTTAATTATTTCTTAGTAAAGAATCATAAAAGAAATAAAAAGAAGGTGACGCTAATGATATTAGAGTTAGAAAAAATTAGTAAATCATTTACTGGTGTACAAGTATTGCATGAGATAGACATTGACGTTAAATCTGGTGAAGTACATGTACTTTTAGGAGAAAATGGAGCAGGTAAATCGACAATTATTAAAACGATAACAGGTGCATATACAAAAGACTCAGGTAAAATACTTTGGAAAGGCAAAGAACTAATTGTATCAAAACCAAGTGATTCAATTGATGTTGGAATTGGTACAATTTATCAAGAACTTAATTTAGTACCTGAATTGTCATTAATGGAAAATATATTTTTAGGAAACGAAAAGAAAACTAAAGGGTTATTTTTAAATCGTGAAATAATGAAAAAAGAAGCTAAAAATTTAATGGAAAGACTTGGTCAAAAAATTGATCCAGATGTCTTAGTTCAAGATTTAGGTGTAGGACAACAACAATTGGTTGAAATCGCTAAAGCGCTTTCTTTGAATTGTGAACTAATTATAATGGATGAACCTACTTCAAGTTTAAGTGAAGGAGAGGCTGAACAATTACTTTTAACAGTTGAAAGACTTAAGGAGCAAGGAATAACTATCATTTATATTTCACATAGGCTAGAGGAAATTAAGCGGATAAGCGATAGGATTACGGTATTGCGTGATGGTTTTAAGGTGAAAACTGTTGAAACAAAAGAAACAACTATTGATCAAATGATTTCACTAATGGTCGGTAGAGATTTAGACAATAAGTTCCCTCAACATAATACTGTTAGAGGTGAAGAGATATTAAGGGTAAAAGATTTTAAATTAGATAAAGACTCGCCAACCATTAACTTTTCAGCATATAAGGGGGAGATTTTAGGTATTTCTGGATTGGTTGGAGCGGGAAGAACTGAGTTAGCAAGAGCGATATTTGGAGCTGATCCAATCGAATCAGGAGAAATTTATATTAATAATAAAAAATGTGTAATTAAAAAACCTATTGATGCTATTAAAGCAGGTTTAGCGTTTATTACTGAAGATAGAAAAGCAGAAGGGCTGTTTTTAGATCAATCAGTAATATTTAATAATTCCATTTCCAATATTAATAAAGTGAAAGAAAATGGCTTAATTAAACCAAAACTACAGAGGGATGCAGCAAATAAATATGTAAAAGATTTGAGTATAAGACCTAATAATGTGGATTTAGAATCTAAATATTTAAGTGGGGGGAACCAACAAAAAGTAGTTATAGCAAGATGGTTATTTACTGATGCTGACATATATATATTTGATGAGCCAACAAGAGGTATTGATGTAGGTGCAAAGGTAGAAGTATATAATTTAATGAATTATTTAGTTGAGTCTGGAGCAGGAGTAATTGTAATTTCTTCAGAACTTCCAGAAATACTAGGAGTATCGGATCGTATTCTTGTTATGTGTGAAGGAAGGTTAACTGCAGAATTAGATGTTAGCGAAGCAAATCAAGAAAATATAATGAAAGCAGCAACAGGAGGTTTATAATAATGGAAGAACCTAAAGAAGTAAATCAAGATGGAACTGCAACAGTCGAGAAGAAAAAAATACATTTTAATTTTAAAAATTTCGTACAGAAATTTGGAGCGTTATTTGGATTAATATTACTGTCAGTTGTACTTGCGATTTTATCACCAAGTTTTTTGAAAATAGATAACTTAATGAATATAGCAAGACAGTCATCCATTAATGCTCTATTATCAATTGGAATGTTGTTACCTATATTAACAGCTGGGATAGACTTATCAGTAGGATCAATTTTAGCAGTTTCGATTGTTATGGGTGGGGTAGTATCTGTTTTTTGGAGCATGCCACCGATTATCGGAATCCTAGCCGTATTATTAACAGGTGCTGTAGCAGGGTTAATTAATGGTTTATTATTAACTAAACTTCGTTTACCACATCCATTTATTTCGACCTTAGGAACAATGAATGTATACAGAGGGCTAGCATTAATTATTACAGGTGCTTCTCCAATTTTCGGTTTCTCTTATTTAATGAATTTTACTGGTCAAGCGAATGTTGGCTTCATTCCTGTAAGTTTTATTTTAGTGATTTTAATTTGTGTTATTTTTCATATATTCTTAACTAGAACAGCTACGGGGAGATACATCTACGCAATCGGTGGAAATAAAGAGGCTGCTAGATTATCTGGAATTCCAGTAGATAAAGTTCTAATTAAAGTTTATACCATTAGTGGTTTAATGGCAGGTTTAGGTGGGCTTGTTTTAATTGGAAGAACAAACGCAGCTTCACCTATTGCAGGTTTAACGTATGAACTAGATGCGATTGCTGCAGTTATCATAGGTGGTGCAAGCTTCTTTGGAGGGGTTGGAACTGTTTGGGGTACATTAATCGGGGCTATGATTATAGCTGTCTTACGAAATGGATTAAATTTATTAGGTACTTCAACAGATTTACAAACAGTTGTAATAGGTATGGTTATTATATTAGCAGTGTATATTGATGTTCTACGCAGAAAATCAAATAATTAACTCTAAAATCTTATAATCTTTTGAATATAAATTTACCATGAGGAGTAAATGAAAGAGTAAGCTGAATAGTGAAATGATGATTATATTAAAGTTTACATTCGGTTGATTTAAAAAGATACTTTTTGAGTGACTATTTACTTGTTGTTTATTATTAATTACAGTATTTAAGTTTAACTTAGATAAAATAAAGTTTATAAGAGGAGAGTTAACTATGAGTAAGAAAAAATTACTGATTTATTTAACGTTAATCTTAGCAATATTATCTGCTTGTTCAGAAAACAATAATGAATCTGAAAAAACAGAAGAAACATTTGGGGCAGAGGATAGTGATCACAAAATTGGTGTTGTTTTAATGACTCTTAGTTCAGAGTATTGGAAAATTCATATGGCTGGAGCTAAACAAGCAGCAGAAGACTTAGGAGTACAGGTGGAAATACTTGGACCAGCAGAAGAAACATTATATGAAGATCAAGTTAAAATGGTTGAAGATTTAATATCATCAGATATAGACGGACTTGTTGTAGCACCAAGTTTACCTGAGGCTATATTACCGGCATTGGAAAATGCTGACTCAGCAGGTATTCCTGTAGCCTTAGCCGATGCAAACGTAAGTGAATTTGATTCAAAGATTACGTTTATAGGAACAGAAAATGTGAAAGCAGCATCTCAAGGTGGAGAATTTATAAGTGATCAGCTAGAAGATGGTGATAAAGTATTGATTGTTCGCGGGCAAATGGGAGCAAAGGTTCATGATGAAAGAACTGAAGGATTTCAGGATGCATTGAAAGATAAAGATATTGAATTCATTGTACAAGATGCACAAAGTGATCGAGTAAAAGCAGTAAACATTGTTGAAAATACACTTACATCTGATCCGGATATTAAAGCTGTATTTGCTACATCAGATGAAATGGCCTTAGGTTCTTTTAAAGGATTAGAAAATAAAGATAGTACAGATATACCTTTAATTGGTTTCGATGGAACACCTGATGGATTAAATTCTGTGTTAGAAGGAGATATGTTAGCCAACATTGCTCAAGATCCTTACAACATGGGTTATTTAGGAGTTGAATCAGTATATAAAACACTTAACGATGAAGGTGATGATGTAGACGAGAGAATTGACTCAGGTGCAGAGGTTTACACAAAGGATAATGTTGAAGAAAGAATTGAGGAAATTGAAGGGTATTTAAAATAGTAAAAGAAGTTGTTAATATAGGTAATTCTTTGTAAATGGACTTTTCGTAACCAACTCTTAAAAAGCTTATAAAATTTCAGACGATATTAATTACACCCTTGTATTTTCTGAATTAAAAGAATTTAATTAAGATGAGCTTATCGTACTCGAGTGTATTTACTTAGGAAAAGATTTATTATCTTAATAACAGAAAAAGTAATATAAATACCTATATGAAACTATCGATTGAAATAATAAAAGAAAAGTTTCTAGAAAAGGATTGATGTTATGTTAGCAGCTGAATTTGAAGGGGAAGGTAAGTTATCAATAAAAGATAAAAAAGCTCCCGAAATTAAGAATGCAAATGATGTAAAGTTGAAAGTTGAGGTAGCTAGTATATGTGGTTCTGATTTACATATTTTAGCCACCCCACCAACTCATCCTGCTGAACCAAATATTATTCAAGGTCATGAATATATAGGAGAAGTAGTTGAAAAGGGTAGAGGAGTTTCGTCGCTAAACGTTGGTGATAGAGTAATTGTAGATCCAACTGTAGTTTGTGGTAGTTGTTATTATTGTCAAAATGGAGAGAAAAACATTTGTGAAAACTTCTCAACCATTGGTATTTTTGAAGATGGTGGTTGGGCCGAATATAGTGTAGTGCCTTCACAAAACACTTTTAAAATATCTAAAGATGTTCCTGCTGAGATAGCTGTTTTAGCCGAGCCCCTATCATGTGTTGTGAGTGGGAATGAAAAACTTCAAACTAAGCCAGGAGATAAAGTTGTAGTTTTGGGAGCAGGACCGATGGGGCAGTTATTCACTCAAATATTGAAAGCAACAGGAGCCGGTACCATTATAGTAGTAGATTTTTCTGAATATCGATTAAATTATGCAATTACTTCTGGAGCGACGCACACCATAAATCCAAATGATAATAATGTTGAAGAAGTTATCAATTCTTTAACAAACATCGGTGCAGATATCGTGATAGATTGCGTTGGTAGCTTGTTTGATCAATCTATTAATCTTGTACGAAAAGGAGGTAAAGTTTTATTAGTTGGTATGAACGAGAATTCAAATAAGCCAATTCATCAGTTTAAGATTACTCAAAATGAGATTAAAGTAATGGGTACTATCATTCAAAATAATAAATTTCCAACTGTAATTAAAATATTAGAGTCAGGAATTTTAAATTTAGAAAAATTAATAACACATAAAGTAAAATTGAAAGATATTCATGAAGGTATAGAAATAATGAAAACAGGTAACGCAATAAAAATATTAGTATATCCGTAAAGATAAACTGAAAAGAACAGTAATATATTATACGAGGAGGGTATGTGGTGAAAAATAGATATTTAGTTTTAATCTTATCACTCATGTTTATAATTTTTTTAACAGCATGTACTGAAGAAGGATCTGGTGATATAACAGGAGAAGCAAATGATAATGAAGGTGGTACGGAAGATACTATTGAGGCTGGAGATGAAGATAGTGCGAATATCGCAGTAGTGTTAAAAGGTGCTGATCAGGAATATTTTAAATTAGCAGAAGCAGGAGCCAAAGCAGCTTTTGAAGATTTTGAAGTGAATGGTAAATTATTATCAGCTTCAAATCAAACTCAAGAACAAGAATTAATCAATCTTTTAGAAGATTTATCAACAGATAATCCTGATGCAGTGGTTGTTTTGCCAAGTACAGAATCAGTAGTTCCTACATTAGAACAGTACGCTGAAAAGGATACTCCAGTTTTATTGATTGATACTGATTTAGATTGGGATAAAAAATTAACATATATAGGGATAGATAATTATACTGCTGGACAAGAGGGTGGAGAGTATTTGTCAACATTGGTCTCAGAAGGTGATGAAGTTGCAATCATTGAAGGTGTTTCAGGCGCAGCTCAAAATGAAGCAAGAGTTAGCGGGGCTAAAGACTATTTAGAAGAAAATGGTCACGATGTTGTCACAGTACAATCAGCTAATTTTGACAGAACTGAAGCTGTAAGTGTAATGGAAAATATCATGACGGCTCATCCTGAAGTTAAAGGGATTTTTGCTGCTAATGATGAAATGGCATTGGGGGCATCACAGGTAGTTGAAACAAGTGAAGCAGATGTAAAAATTGTAGGCGTTGATGGAACAACTGATGGACTAGTATCAATCGCTGATGGGGAATTAGATGGTACAATTAAGCAGTCGCCATATGAAATGACATATACTGCAGTTGAAAAAGCAATTGATGCTTTAGAAGGTGAAGAGATTGATGAAAATATTGAAAGTGGAATTGATTTAATTACTAATGATAATGCTGCAGATACTTTAGAAACGGTAGAAGAACAGCTAGGAAAGTAAGCAGTTATTAATACATTAAATATTACTGACTTTACTTCTATATAGTAAAGTCAGTAATATAATTAGTAATCATAAGGAAATTGATGTTATTTTTGTTTAGTCTCCAACTAACACTCATGCAGAAATTATTATAGCTGCAGCTGCTAAAGAAAAACACGTTTTTTGTGGAAAATCAATTAGTTTTTCATTAGAGAAAACAAGAAAAGTTTTACATGTAGTTGAAAAAATAAGATTAAATGTCAAGTAGAGTTCAAGTTAAGATTTGATAGAAAAAACTTTCATAAAATACATGACTTTGACATGGCAAGGTACTTAGCGAATAGTGAGGTAGAAGAAGTATACGCAACAGGTGTTAACTTGATAGAAGATTATATAAAAGAAATAGGAGATATTGATACCGCAATTATGACATTTAAATTTGCAAATGGTGCAGGCGTGATCGATAATAGTAGACAAGCTGTTTATGGTTACGATCAAAGAGTAGAAGTTTTTGGTGAAAAGGGAAATTTAACTTGTGATGGTAACGATGTTCTACAAGCAGAATTAATTGCAAATGCTGCTAAACAATCTTATTTAGAGGGTAAGCCAGTAAAAATTAATCAATAATAATTATATTTTCAAGATAAACGTTTTGCTTATTTTGAAAATATAACTCTATAAGGTTAAGCGCTTAACTCAAATTTACTTTATTGAATTAGGAGGAAATAAAATGAAATTATCAAAAGAAGAGCTAAATATTAAGGCGACATTGGCTAGACGTAATGTAGTTGAAACGGTTCATTATGCAGGTGCAGGACATGTAGGTGGACCAATGTCAGCAATCGATGTATTAACATATTTATATTTTAAAGAAATGAATATTGACACTGAAAACCCTCGTGCAGAAGATCGTGATCGATTTATATTGTCTAAAGGACATTCTGCTGTAGGTTTGTATGCCGTGTTGGCTCAAAGAGGATATTTTCCTGAGGAAGAATTAAAGACATTCGATGCGATTGATTCACGTTTACAAGCTCACCCAGATATGAATTTATTACCAGGACTAGATATGTCGACAGGGTCACTTGGTCAAGGAATATCTGCTGCAGTTGGCATAGCAATTGGAGCTAAATTACAAAATAAAGATTTTAGAACATACTGCATGATTGGTGATGGTGAATCACAAGAAGGACAAGTATGGGAAGCAGCAGATATTGCATCGAAATATAAGTTAGATAATTTTGTTGCTATTATGGACTATAATAAATTACAACAATTTGGATGGAACGGCGAAGGTGAAGCAAGAGAAATCCCAGTTGTACAACCTGAAAAAAGATGGGAAGCATTTGGTTGGCATGTTATTTCAATAGATGGTCATAACTTTACTGATCTTGAAAAGGCTTTTGATGAAGCGAAAAGTGTTAAAGAAAAGCCAACGATTATTATTGCTAATACAGTAAAAGGAAAAGGGATAACTTTTATGGAAAATCAGTTCTTATGGCATTCACGTGTACCAACAGACGATGAATTAGCTAATGCACTAGATGAATTAAAGGTGGAGGGATAATCAATGACTAGTTTATTAACAGATAAAAAAGAGACAATGCGTGAAATTTTTGGTGAAACATTATTAAATTTATCTCAAACAGATGACAAAGTATATGTAGTCGATGGAGATTTAGCTAACTCGACTAAAATTGATGGAGTAGCGAAAAATAATCCTGATAAGTTTTTACAAATGGGAATTGCTGAACAGAACATGTTAAGTGTATGTTCTGGCCTTGCAACAACTGGCCTTCAACCATGGGCAGTTACATTTGCTGCATTTTTATCAAAACGAGCAATTGATCAAATTCAAGTACAAATTGCACAACCAAATTTAAATGTTAAAATGATTGGATCATACAGTGGTTTATTAACAGGATTAACAGGGAAAACGCACCAATCCTTAGAAGATATTGCTATTTTTAGAACGTTAGCTAATATGACTGTTTTAGCACCAGCAGATAGTACTGAAGTTGGTGCAATGATGAAGTTTGCTCATGAATATGATGGACCTGTTTATATCCGTTTAGCAAGAGATCCTTATCCAGTTATATTTGATGAAGATTATACGTTTGAAGTTGGAAAAGCTGTCCCATTAAAAGTAGGAAAAGATGTAACAATTATTTCAACGGGAACTCAAACGAGTCGTTCGGTTGAAGCAGCTGAGTCACTTGAGAAAGAAGGACTTTCTGTAGCTGTAGTTCATATGCCAACGATTAAACCACTAGATACAGAAGCGATTGTGAAAGCAGCTGAAACAACTGGTGCTATTGTGACAGCTGAAGAACATAGCATCTATGGTGGACTAGGTAGTGCGGTTGCTGAAGTGCTTGTTGAAGAGAAACCTGTTCCAATGCAACGTGTCGGTGTTCGAGATCGCAACACAGAATCAGCACCAAACGAAGAGTTATTAGAAAAATTTGAAATCACACCTAAGCATATCGAAAAAGCTGTAAAACAAGTATTAAATAAAAAGTAAATAATAGATAGAGGTTGATATAATGTCTAATGAAGTAAAGCAAGAGAAAGTACTCATTGATGGTCAGTGGATTGAAAAGGATAATACATTACCTGTATACGATAAGTATACAGGTAATGTATTCGCTGAAGTAAGTGTAGCAAGTGAAAGCGATGTAGACAAAGCTGTTGAAGTAGCTGTCGAAGCACATGAAAATAATCAATTTGCTCCTGATGTAAGGTATAATGTATTAATGAAGACAGCTCAGTTATTACGAGATAAAAAGGATTCCTTAGCAGAATTGATTGCAATAGAGGGTGGTAAACCGATAACGGATGCTTTAGTAGAAGTGAACCGATCTGCTTCTACATTTGAAATGGCAGCGGATGAAGCGAAAAAATTAGTGGGAGAAATTATTCCTAATTACAATGTATCTGGTAGATTTTTATATACAGTTAAAAAACCTGTGGGTGTTGTAGCCGCAATAACACCATTTAATTTTCCACTAAATTTAGTTATTCACAAAGTTGCACCAGCGCTTGCTGCTGGAAACCCAGTAGTTTTAAAACCCGCATCGGAGACGCCGACAGTCGCTTTGCGTTTATGTGAAATTTTGCTTGAAGCGGGAGTTCCTAAAAATTACATTCAATGTGTGATTGGCGGAGGTAGAACGGTAGGAGAGCAATTATTAAATGATGAACGAATTGCTCATTATACGTTTACTGGCTCGCCTGGTGTAGGAAAACATATTAAAAGTACGATTGGTTTAAGAGATGTAACGTTAGAATTAGGCTCAAACTCAGCGACGATTGTTCACGACGATGCTGATATAAAAGGGGCTGCACAAAAGTTAGCTAAGATGGCTTTTGCTCATGCGGGTCAAATTTGTATTTCTGTACAACGAATTTTTGTTCATGAAAATGTGCAAGAATCCTTCATGGAAGCATTTCTTTCAGAGGTAAAGCGGTTAAATGTTGGTAATCCGCTATTATCTGAAACAAATGTTGGCCCGATGATTAATGAAAATGAGGCAGAGCGAGTGGAAGGCTGGTTAAGTGAAGCAGTTGAAGCAGGCGCTAAAATATTAACAGGTGGCACACGTAATAAAAATATCTTTCAACCTACTGTACTAACAAATGTAAAGAAAGGTATGAAGGTTTTAGATGAAGAGTTATTTGCTCCAGTAGTATCTGTAACGACGTATAATACGATTGAAGATGCAATTGCACAAGTAAATGACTCTAAGTATGGCTTGCAAGCAGGGATTTATACATCTGATTTAAATTTATCATATAAAATTCCTTATTTATTAGATGTAGGTGGCGTAGTAATTAATGATACATGTTGTTTTAGAACAGACCAAATGCCATATGGTGGAGTGAAAGAAAGTGGAAACGGTAAAGAAGGTCCAGCTTATGCAATCAAAGATCTGGTCGAAACAGTAACAGTTGTTGTGAATTTAGAACAATAAAGCAATTAATTTATGTGAAGTAAAGGGTGTCTAATATGAATGTTAAAAAAATTGCCGTTATTGCAGGTGACTGCATAGTTCCTTAAGTA
>Ga0079226_10004496_pt1 | contig 10653 bp, 9 predicted proteins | sample Poulit2014_FD_76345 | JGI IMG/M metagenome (GOLD analysis project Ga0079226, IMG submission 76345) | Agricultural soil microbial communities from Georgia to study Nitrogen management - Poultry litter 2014 | ecosystem: Environmental > Terrestrial > Soil > Agricultural land | place: USA: Georgia...
GAGGGCTTCCTGTTCGAGCTGGAGCGGCGGGGCTATCTCTCGTCCGGCGAGTTCGTGCCCGAGGTGGCGCTGGAGCATCCCGAGGCGCTGGAGGCGCTGCATCGCGATTTCCAGCATGCGGGTTCGCACATCGTCGAGGCGTTTACATATAACGGCCATCGCGAGAAAATGCGGGTCATCGGCAAGGAAGACCAGCTGGAGCCGCTCAATCGCGCCGCCCTGCGCATTGCCCGCAAAGTGGCCGACGAGCGCGCCGACAACCTGATGGCCGGCAACATCTCCAATACCAACATCTGGTCGCCCGACGATGTCGCTGCACAGGCCGAAGTGCGCGCCATGTTTGAGGAAATGGTCGCCTGGGCCGTGGAAGAGAAGGCCGATCTGATCATTGGCGAGACCTTCTACTACGCCGGCGAAGCCTTTGCCGCCTTGGAGACAATCCAGGCCAGTGGGCTGCCGGCCGTGATCACGCTGGCGCCGATGGCCGGCAATCGCATGATGGATGACAAGGGCATTGTCGAAACCTGCGTCGAGCTGGAGCGCCGCGGCGCCGACGTGATCGGTCTGAACTGCTTCCGCGGCCCGGCGACCATGCTGCCTTGGCTGCAGCAGGTGCGGGAAGCCGTGTCCGGCCATGTCGCCGCGCTGCCAGTGCCCTATCGCACGACCAATGACGAGCCGACCTTCTTCAACCTGTCGGACGCGCATGGCTGTGCCTGCCCCTCGCCGCACGGGCGCACGTTCCCAACCGCGTTGGATCCGCTGTACTGCAACCGCTACGAGATCGGCCAATTCGCCAGGCAGGCGTATGACATGGGGGTGAATTACCTCGGCGTATGCTGTGGCGCCGCGCCCATGCACATTCGCGAAGTGGCCATGGCGGTCGGCCTTGAGCCGGAAGCGGCACGTTATGCCGAGCGCATGGAAAACCACTTCATGTACGGCAGCAACGAACGCCTGCCGGAGCACATCAAGGCGCTGGGCGAAACCGCCTGAGCAGGCCGCAGGATCGCCCCGATCTTCGGCATCGAGATCGGGGCCAGGCGCAAACCTCGATTCGCCTCAGCCGGCGGCAAAGGTTTTCAGCGCGGCGCCAGTCAGCCGATAACCGATCCACTCGCTTTGCGGCCTGGCGCCGATTGCCTCGTACAAAGCAATCGCCGGCTTGTTCCAGTCCAGCACGTTCCACTCGAAGCGGCCGTAGCCGTTGGCCACGGCATGGCGCGCCAAGTGTCGCAGCAGCGCCTTGGCATAGCCGCGCCCGCGTGCAGCCGGGGTAATGTAAAGATCTTCCAGAAAAACGCCATGGCGGCCGAGCCAGGTGGAAAAATTGAGGAAATAAACCGCGAAACCGACCGGCTCGCCGGCGACTTCGGCCATTAGCCCGTGCGCCCGGGCCTGCTCGCCAAACAGGCGCGTGCGAATATCGGCCACGCTGGCCTGCACTTCCTGCTCGGCCTGCTCGTAAATCGCCAGTTCGATGATGAAATGCAGGATCTGCTCGGCATCGGCAGGCGCGGCGGGGCGGATTGCGAGTGCGGACATGGCAGCCTGCGCCGGGTGTGATTAGTCGAAATAGCTGAACGTCGCGCCGACCTGGATGCCGCGCACGCTGGAAGCGAGCAGGCGGATGACATTGATGACATCATCGCGATGCACCATTTCCACCGTCGTGTGCATGTAGCGCAGGGCCGGGGAGATGAGTGCCGACGGCACACCTTGATAACTGTAGGCAAAGGCATCGGTATCGGTGCCGGTGCCCGGCGCCCGGGCCTCGCGCTGGAAGGGGATGTCCTCACGCTTGGCCGTAGCCACGATGTGTTCGCGCAAACGATTCTGCACCGCCGGCGCATAGGCAATGACCGGGCCGGCGCCGATCTTGAGCGAGCCATGGGTTTTCTGCTCGATCATCGGCGTGCTGGTGTCGTGAGTGACATCGGTGATGATGGCCGCGTCGGGGCGGATGCGCTCGGCAATCATGCGTGCGCCGCGCAGGCCGACCTCCTCCTGCACCGAATTGACGATGTAGAGGCCGAAATTGGGGCGCTCGCCGCTCTCGTGCAGCAGCCGCGCCACTTCGGCGATGATGAAGCCACCGATGCGATTGTCGAGCGCGCGGCAGACGAACTTGTTGTCGTTGAGGATGGTGAATTCATCCGGATAAGTAAGCACGCAACCCGGATAAATGCCCATGGCTTCAACGTCTTCCTTCGAGTCGGCGCCTACATCAACGAAGATGTTGTCCTTGCTCGGCGGCTTTTCCTTCTGTGGGTTGCGCGTGTGGATGGCCGGCCAACCGAACACGCCGGGGACGGGGCCGTTTTCGGTGTGGACATGCACCCGCTTGGAGGGGGCGATCTGATGATCCGAGCCGCCGTTGCGCAGCACGTAAATCAGGCCCTTGTCGGTGATGTGATTGACATACCAGCCGATTTCGTCGGCATGGCCTTCGATGACCACCTTGTAGTCTGCCTCCGGATTGAGCACTCCGACCGCCGTGCCATAGGCATCGGTGATGAACTCGTCCACATAAGGCTTGAGATAGTCCATCCAGATCTTCTGCCCGCCAGACTCATGACCAGTCGGAGCAGGGTTGTTCAGATAGCGTTCCAGAAACGCCATTGAGGCATCGGTCAGCGGTGCAGCGGTAGCGGCCATGAGAAATCCTGTTCCAGTGGCAAACAATTTGCAATGCGTGCATTGTCCAACCGTCCAGGTGCGACTGCAAGCCTGCGGCGGCTGTAATTGCTGGACCAGCGTTGCCGGGCGATTCGCATTACAGCAACCCGCGCGTGATTTGGCCACCCTCGTACATTCATGCAATATTAAGGAACTGGCAGCGGCCTGCAATGGGCGCAATGGCCAGGAAAACACAGTGCAATGCTTGTCTACCGAGGGGGATGCACATGCAGAAGAAAAGAGGTTTGCTCGCTGTGAGCCTGTTTGGGTTTGGTGCAGCCGCGCTGATTTGCTCCGTGTCAGTGGCCGCTGCCGCGCAAACCGTGGATGGTTACGAATACAAGATTCACTCCGCCGTTGTCGAAGCGGAAGAACTCGGCAAGTTTCCGCCGGACTATCCGGACGCGATAACGCGTCATTTTCGCCAGGGCCCGCGGCATACATTGATGTGGGGCGATTTGGTCGAAGAAAGAACCCCCGACAACGCATCCTTCGCCCGCGGTGAGCGGCGCTTGGGGTTGCTGATTCCGCACTGGCCCGCAGAGCGCCGCGCCACGCAAGACACGGGCTGGGACAGCTATGGCGAGCCGCTTGTCTACAATTCGTTCGCCTCCAGCGTAGAGCGCGGCGATGATGACCGCACCATTGCCGGCCATGCGGCGCGGCACTACGTATTCAAGGCCGATTTCAGCGTCCGGCGCGAAAACGAAGCCGCCAGCATTCAGCAGAAAATAGTTTCGCAACTCTGGATCGTCCCCGAGCTGCCGTTTTCCTGGGCTCCATACGCGGTGCTGGGCATTTATGCCGATCCACGCCTCGGTGCGGCGATTCTGCACCAGATCGGCGAGCTCGGCATGGTCGTGCGCGTGGACACCGGCTACGAGGAGAAAACAATCCTCGAGGATGGCTCGCTTGCCGGTACGCCGCGCCAGCGGGCGCATGTCGGCTGGGTCACGGACCTGCAGCCAACGGCTGTGCCGCAGCTAGACGTGCCGGTTGCCGACGAGGCGACGTTCGAGCGACTCAGCGTTGCACTCGGCGATGACCGTGAAGATATCTGCCAGATGGTCGCCGACGGCGAGATACCGGCAGCTGCAAACGAGGTGCTGACCGCCAAGCAGCAGCCGGCCGTGCTGCAGGCTCTGCGCGAGGTCTGCGACAGGCCTTGATTGCGAGAGGCTGGTGGCGCGCACTTGCGAGTCGCAAACCATGCGCGGCATGCTTCAGGCTGGCAGTTTGTCAGAGAGCATGCGGGACAAGGCAGCGGCTGCGCATGGGCGCAATTTGTGCAAGATGCAGCCGAATTCTATAGCAGGCAGCATGCATGACAAACCGGCGGCTGGCGCTGATTTGCCTGCGGCTGGCAGCGACAGCTCGCCGCGGCAGACGCTTCGGGTCGATTACATTCTGCGCAGATCCGCAAAGCTGCCGCTGGCGTACTGCGCGCGCAACTGCGGCAAGGCCTCGAGCAGCGTGCGTGCAGCCGCGCGCGGGCTGGGCATGGCCGCCGTGCCGCGCGCGTCCTGCAGTCGCTTCACTGATGGAAATTCGTCTACATCCACACCGCTGATGTAATCCTGCATGGCCGTGTGCACCAAGCCCGGCGCCAGCGCCGTCAGGTGCGTGCCAGGCAGGTCATGCGCATACAGTTGCGTGAGCATGTTGAGCGCGGCCTTGGACAGCGCATAACTGCCCCAGCCCTTGTTGCCGGTCACGCCCGCGCCGGAGGAGATCAGAATCACCTGCTGCGGCGCTCGGTGGCGGGCGAACCAGTCGAGGATGATCTTGTTCGCCCAGACATTGATGTCCATGGCGCGGCGCAACTCGGCCAGGCCCAGCTCTGGCATGGTCTTGAATTCGCCGAGCATGCCCGCGCACAGAATGACCAGCGAGATGTGCGCCTCACCAATAATCCGATCAAGCGCCGGGGCGATTGCATCCAGCTCGCTCAGATCAACTTGCGCAGCCTGAAAATCACTTGAATCAAATCCGGCCGGGCGCCGGCTCAGGCCATAGACTGTTCGTCCTTGCTCAAGTAATTCCGCGGCCAGCGCCTGCCCCAGACCGCTGGATGTGCCGGTGATGAATGCGCTGTCAGTCATGTCTGTCCGTATTGCAAAAGCTGTGCGGGCCAGTTTACAGCGGCGCTGGCAACCCTACTAGCGAGTGCAAGGGAAAGCCTGTAGCGGTGTGTGTTTATGAAGCAGTGCCGGGGTTAAAGTGGATCCAGTTTTTCAGCTCTGGAGCCCGCCATGGCCAACACTCATCAAACCATCAACCCCGCGACCGAGGAAGTCATTCAGACCTTCGACATCACCAGTGATGCGCAGGCGCGGGAAATCGTGACCGCTACCCATGAAGCATTTCTTGAGTGGCGCCAGACTGATTTTGACGAGCGTGCAGACATCCTGCGGGCCATCGCGAAACTGCTGCGCAAGCGCAAGGAAAACTTCAGCGCACTGATGACCCAGGAAATGGGCAAGCCGATTACCCAAAGCAATGATGAGATCGAGCTATGCGCCGCCATCTGTGAATACACGGCGGATAACGCGGCCACATTCCTCGCCGATGAAGAGCGATCGCTGCAGGGCGGGCGCGCCCTGATCACGTATCAACCCTTCGGCGTAATCTTCGGCATCCAGCCCTGGAACTTTCCACTTTACCAAGTGTTTCGCTACAGCATCGCCAACATCATGGCCGGCAACTCCGTGTTGCTCAAGCATGCGCCCAATGTCTGGGGCTGCGCGCTGGAGATCGAAAAGCTGTTCCGTGATGCCGGCCTGCCGGGGCACGTCTTCAGCGTGTTGCTGATCGGTGACGAGCAGGCCGATGCCCTGATCGAGCACGAATATGTACGCGGCGTAAACTTTACCGGCAGCCCGCGCGCAGGCCGCATCGTCGGTGCCAAGGCCAGTGAATGCCTGAAGAAGTCGGTGTTGGAGTTGGGCAGCAATGATGCCTATCTGGTATTGGCCGACGCCGACATCGACAAAACCGTGGCGAACTGCATGCAGGGACGCATCTACAACGCTGGCCAGTCCTGCGTCGCGGCCAAGCGCTTCGTCGTGGTCGATTCGGTGTACGAGCAGTTCCGCGATGCCTATGTTGAACACATGCGCCAGATTCAGTACGGCGATCCGACCGATCCGGATACCCGCCTCGGCCCGATCGCGCGCCAGGACTTGCGCGCGGCCCTGCATGATCAAGTCACGCGCTCGATCGAACAGGGCGCGAGCTGCGCGCTCGGCGGCGCAATGCCGGACGGTGTTGGTTTCTTCTATCCGGCCACTGTGCTGGAAGACGTCGCACCTGGCATGCCGGCCTATGACGAGGAGCTGTTCGGCCCGGTCGCCGCGCTGATCCGGGTGCAGGACGAAGAGGAGGCGATTCGTGTCGCCAATGATTCCCGCTATGGCCTTGGCGGCGGCATTTTCTCCGGCGACGAAGCACATGCCATCGACATTGCCCGCAACCTGTTCGACACCGGCATGGTCAACATCAACGGCTATCGCCTGGCGCAGCCACAGCTGCCGTTCGGTGGGGTCAAGGACAGCGGTTACGGCCGTGAACACGGCGGCTTCGGCATCAAGGAGTTTGTCAACATCAAGGCGGTCTTGATCGTGGAATAAGCCCTGCCTGCGCAGGGTGAGCGCGCGACGCAGCCACCCTGCATTCCATGCCAACCAACAGGCCCAAGCAGGCAGGACGGGCTGCCTCGGCATCGATTTCACCCCAGTTGCGGGGGCACGGCAGGATTTCGTGTTCGCTGATGCTCAATTCACGCCGAAGCCGCTGTGAGGCGCTGCGCAGCATGTCGTGAGTGGCATTGCCGCCATCACCCGCATGCCCGGCTCGTCCAGCTGGCGGGCGAGGGGGAGATGGTGGATGATTTCTAATGCGCCAGCAGGCAAGTGAATGCAGTTGATAAATAAATAAGAACGGTTATCATTCGCGTTATTGTTCTAGTTCATGGATAACCATGCGGGGGCTTTGCATTGTCACTCGCATTTCGAGGGTCTGTCGAGAACTTGTCTGTATATCGGGGCACTGACATTGCCGTAATGCGCCCTTGCCGATCCGTGCAGCAGCACACATGCGTGGGGTGGCACCTGTGCCCGCATCGCCCATGGCCGGATCAGCACTCGTGAGCGAGCATGGGCACCGGTTTTGACAGCCGAGCCCTGCGCCAGGGCCGCGCTGCGCCGAACATGACAACAACAGGATGAATCTGATGAATCTCATGCATCACCCAGCCTGCAGACAACGGTACGGGACTGGGCATGGTATCGCCGCCGCCTTGCTTCTGGTTTTCGGCCTGCTCATGTCCATGGTCGCCACGGCCGCTCCACGGGTATTGGAAACGGCCTATGGCCAGGTCAGTATCGAGGGTACGCCCGAGCGTGTTGTCACGTTGTACGAAGGTGCGTTGGATGCCGCCCTGGCGGCTGGCGTGCAGCCATTGGCGGCAATCGCGACGCGCGGCGGCAGCGACGTGGCCGATTATATCGAGCAGCGCGCCGGAGATGTTGCCATTGTGGGCACGACGCGCGAGCTTAATCTGGAAGCGATCGTGTCCCAGCAGCCGGATCTGATTCTGGCCTCGCCGCGTCTGCCGAAGCAGCAATACGAACTGCTGTCGCGCATTGCGCCCACCGTGGTGCCGCCGGGCACGGGCCTGACAGCAGATGGCTGGAAGGCCGAGACGCGCCTGTTTGGCAAGGCCTTGGGGCGCCAGGATCAGATCGAAGCCGCGCTCGCCGAGATCGAACAGCGCGCCGCGGCGCTGGCAGAGCAGGTGCAGACGCGCTATGCGGGCGATGATCGTCTGGCCTATCTGGTGCGCTGGATGCCGCAGGGCGCCATCGTCATGTCCACGCAGCTGTTTTCCACGGGGTTGCTGGACGCAGCGGGTTTTGATGTGCGCGACAGCGGGCTGGTGGGCGACGGACGGCCGCACAGCGATCCCTTGAGTCTGGAGAACCTTGCCAGAGTGGATGGCGACTGGCTGTTTCTGGCCACGCTCAACGAAGAAGGCGAGGAAGCACTGCAGGCAGCGGAAAGCTCGCCGGCATTTGCCCGCCTGGAAGTGGCCGCGCGCGATCGGGTGATACCGGTGGACGGCCAGCTTTGGACCAGCGCCTCCGGCCCGCTGGCGGCCACGGCCCTGCTTGATAGGATCGAGGCGACGGTTCTGGATCGGTAATGCTGTCTGTCTGACTGGACACCATGAGCAAAGATTACCGGCCTGTATCGAAATCCCGCCAGTTGCAGCCGGCCATGCTTGCTGCGCTGGCTGTATTGGCATTCACATGCCTTTGCAGTCTGCTGCTGGGTGCCGGTGAAACTGGCCCTGGTGCCGCCTTGGCTGCCTTGATTGGCCAAGGCGACAATGCAGCCGACTTTGTGGTGTTCGAGTTGCGCGCGCCACGGACACTGGTGGGGCTGGCGGTGGGCCTGGCGTTGGGCGTAGCCGGCGCCTTGCTGCAGGCGGTAACCCGCAACCCGCTGGCCGAGCCCGGCCTGCTGGGTGTAAGTGCCGGCAGCGCCTTCGCCGTTGCCGTCGCGCTGGCGCTGGGTGCCAGTACAGCCACGCTGCGGATGTTCGTGGCCCAGCTGGGTGCCTTGAGCGGCTGCCTGTGCGTGCTGGGCGCGGTGCGCCTGCGCGGTGTGGGCGACGACCCCGTGCGGCTGGTGCTGGCGGGGGCGGCCTTGTCCAGCCTGCTTATTGCTCTGACCTCGCTGTTGCTGTTGGTGGATCAGCACACCGCCGATGAAATCCGCTTCTGGGTGATCGGCAGCGTCGCTGGGCGCAATCTTGGCGATTTGCTGTCGATCCTGCCTTCATTTGTGCTCGCGGGTGTACTGACGTTACTGATCGCACGGCCGCTGGCCGCTCTGGCCCTGGGCGAACAGGTGGCCGTGGGGCTGGGGCATCGCCCTGGTTTGGTCCGGCTGTTGACCATGCTCGTGGTGGCGCTGCTGGTCGGCGGCGCGACGGCCGTGGCCGGGCCGATCATCTTCGTCGGCCTGGTGGTGCCGTATTTGGCGCGTGCCATCGCCGGGCCGGACATCAGGCGCACGCTCTGGCTGTGTCTGCCACTGGGGCCAATCATGGTGGTTGGCGCCGATATCGTGGCCCGGCTGCTGGTGCGGCCATCGGAGCTGCCGCTCGGTGTGCTGACCGCATTGCTGGGGGCGCCGGTGTTGATCGCGGTGGTGCGCGCGCGCCGATTGCATGCGTTGTAGCAGTGTTTAAGCTGATGGCAGCAGATCGATTCAACACCTTGTCGCAGCGGCAAGCGGCAGCTCGTGAGGTGCCGCTTGCGCCCGCCGGCAAATGGGCGCTGCGCCTGCCGGGCGAACGCTCGGTGCTGGTTGATCGCCGCAGCCTGTTTGCGAATCTGGTTCTGGCTGCGCTGCTGCTGCTGGCGTGTGGGTTGTCATTGTCGCTGGGCAGCGTCAATCTGATGCCGCTGCAGGGATTGCAAACCTTGTTCGGTGAAGGTGATCCATTGACCACGTTCATGGTGCTGGAATTGCGTCTGCCCCGCCTGCTGGCCGGGCTGGCGACCGGCGCCGCTTTTGCCCAGGCCGGCTGCCTGATGCAGACGCTGGCCCGCAATCGCCTGGCGACACCCGGCATCATCGGCATCGACAACGGGGCGACCGCATTTGCCATTGCCTCTGTGCTGGGCGTGGGTGTATCGATGGCACCGTCGGCCATGGCGCTGGTGGGCGCGGCCACTGCCGCGGCGCTGGCCTTTGGCCTGGCGGGTGATGTCGGCACGCGCGGTTATCGCTTCATTGTGGCCGGCATCGGCATTGGCGCGGTCTTTGGAGCGCTGACACAGCTGATGATGGCGCAGGTGGCCATCGATGCTGCCAACGCGGCCTACCCCTGGACTGTCGGCACGCTCAATGCCCGCCCCGCCGGCGCGGTGGCCGTGCTGGGCATTGCTCTTGCGCTGAGTACGGTGGCGGCGCTGTTGCTGGCCCGCTCGCTGACCGTGCTGCGGTTTTCCGACGCCGTGGCGCAAGGCCTCGGCATACGTGTGCGCGCCTGCCGCTATGCATCGCTGGCCCTGGCCATCGTCATGGCCGGACTGGCGGTTGCCGTGGCCGGCCCGGTTGGACTCGTGGGCCTGGTTGGTCCGGAAGTCGCCCGCTATGTGACCAAGGGCGGGGTCCCGGTGATCGGTGCCAGCCTGGCCGGTGCTCTGGTGATGGTGTTGTCGGATCTCGCCGGGCGCCTGCTGCTGGCACCGCTGGAAGTGCCGGTCGGTATCATTACCGCCGTGGTCGGCGGTCCTTATCTACTGTGGATTTTGTTGCGTTCTCCGAGGATTGCGCCATGAATCATGATCATTCGACAACCCATGCCGAAGCACGCCTGCGGGCCACTGGCCTCGGGCTTGCCTATGGCCGCTCGCTTGTCATCGATGCACTTGATCTGACGCTGCCCGATGGCCAGGTCACTGCCATAGTCGGGCCCAATGGCTGCGGCAAATCGACCCTGCTGTCCGGCTTGGCGCGCCTGCATGCGCCGAACAAGGGTGCCGTGTTGCTTGATGGTGCCGATATTCAAAGCCTGCCGGCGCGTGAGGTGGCTCGCCGCATCGCGTTGCTGCCACAGGATACGCAGGCGCCGGAGGGGCTGACCGTCAGCGAATTGATCCGCTTTGGCCGGCAGCCGCACCAGGGCTGGTTGCGGCAATGGTCGGCGCAAGATCAGCGCGTGGTCGCCGACGCCTTGGCGGCAGCCAATCTGGAGCATCTCGCCGATCGCTCGCTGGATTCCATGTCGGGCGGGCAGCGCCAATGTGCCTGGATTGCCATGGCCATTGCCCAGCAAACACCGCTGCTGCTGCTGGATGAGCCGACCTCGGCGCTGGATCTCGGCCACCAACTCGAAATCTTCGAGCTGATTCGCGAGTTGGCAGCCACCGGCAAAACCATCGTCATGGTCGTGCATGA
>Ga0079226_10004497_pt1 | contig 10652 bp, 13 predicted proteins | sample Poulit2014_FD_76345 | JGI IMG/M metagenome (GOLD analysis project Ga0079226, IMG submission 76345) | Agricultural soil microbial communities from Georgia to study Nitrogen management - Poultry litter 2014 | ecosystem: Environmental > Terrestrial > Soil > Agricultural land | place: USA: Georgia...
CCCATCCGGACGTCGGGATCGCTGTGCGGCAACCGGCCGACCAGTGCCCGGCACCAGGCCGAGACGATCCGGGCGATGTCGCGACGGAAGTACACCACCACGGCGAACTCGGTGCCCAGCTGGCACATCGCGGTGAACGCCGCACCGGGGTCCCGGGCGAACATCAGCTGGCCGACGATCGACACGTGGGCACTCGACGAGACGGGGAGGAACTCGGTGAGCCCCTGCACGATGCCCAGCACGATCGCTTCCAGCCACCCCATCCGCGGATCCTTCCGTCCGTGTGTCGATCGGTCCGGTGCGCCGGAGCCGTCGCAACCCTACCAGATGCACGCAGCGGGACCGATGGTCGAAACTGGGTGTTGTGACGATCCATCATGAGCATCCGTTCGCCGATCCGCCCGGGAGCCGCCGGGAGCTGCGCCGGTTGCGCGGTCGCTGGCCGACTGGGGTGTCGGTGTGGACCTCGCCGTCCGGCACCCTGGCGAGCCGACACCGGCCGGTCGGGCTCACTGTGTCATCGATGCTGTGCGCCGATGGTGAGCCGGGGGAGTTGCTCGCGCTGCTAGACCCGGACTCCGACCTCGCCGAGGCACTGTCCGACGAGCCCAGGGCGATGGTCAGCCTGTTGCCGTCCGATCGCAGCGACGTGGCCCAGGTGTTCGCCGGGCTCGCCCCGGCGCCGGGGGGACGGTTCACGGTCGGTGAGTGGCGGGAGACGCCGTACGGGCCGCAGCTCGCTGACGCGGTGGCTGCGGTGGCGGTCGAGGTGGTCGAGATCACCGAGGACGTCGGCTGGTCGAGCCTGGTGCGTGCCCGACTGGCCGAGCCGGTGCAGTTCGGGGAGGGTGAACCGCTGGTCCACCACCGGGGTGGCTACGGTCGGGTGGCCGAGTCCGTCAATTGACTGGGATCACGACTGATTGGGATTGATTGGATTCACGACTGATCGGGTCTCACAGCGCCAGCAGTGCTCGAAGCACGGGCCAGTCGACGGCACCGGACGTGTCGAGCGCCGGGAAGTCGGCGTTGCCGTACTCGTAACGGATCGTAAGCGCCCATCCCGGCAGAGCCAGGGTCACCGCGGCGATCAGTTGCACACCATCCCGATCGGTCAGCTCGATGGTGCCTCCCAGCGGGTGTGGGGTTGCCTCGGACTCGCCCGCCGGTATGGCGGTCACGACCTGGTGCCAGACCGAACCCTGGTCACGACGGTGTCGGTCTCGATCCGGTAGTGGCCCGTCAGGCGCGCTCGGAACGTCCGTGTCGATCGGAGACCGGATCTTACTGTGTCGACGGTCACTGGACCAGTAGCCCTTTGCAGCTGTTGATCGCGAGCACAGCTGATGCGCCACACGCACCTATGAGACATCCGAAGACCGGGGTAGGGAAGATCAACGGCGCGCATTTGTCGATCATCGCGCCGCACTCAGTGCCGACCGCCCTTCGGGGACCCATGCTGGTCGTCACGTACAGAATCATGGCGCTGCGGCGGAGTATCCGAAAACGATCGCCATCACTGCGCAGCAGGAATGGCTCACCGCTTGGCACCTTGACGTCCAGCGGCTCGAGCTGTTCGGACGACGTCAGACTCGATGGAGACAGCGGTTGGTCGCCCGTCGGAGATCATCGACACGCGTCTCGCGATCTCTTGGCACTCATGCAGCCTCTTCGCACTTCATGCAGCTTGCTGCGTGCACGATGTGGTCGACCATGGTTCGCTCCTTTGCGAGATTCCTTCCCGAGCTCATGCTCCAAGGGATCGCTACTTTGGGGAAGATGGCGTTTACTGAATAGGTTGTCAAGGGATCATGGTGGGCCCTCCAACGACCGAGTGCCAACAGATCCCAGTGACGAACCACTGCCATGAACGACGCGTTGTGCCCAAGGACGCGTTGTGCCCAAGGACGTGTTGTGCCCAAGGACGTGTTGTGCCCAAGGATGAGTGGGCCACGGTCAGATCGTTCCCGCTCGGAGTTGACCGCGCAGCCGCAGTTCCTGCCAGCCCGCCGCGCCGACGGTCTCGGTGCGCCGCCAACCGTCTGCCCGCCACCCGCGTTTGCGATAGAAGCGAATCGCCCGGTCGTTGCCGTCGACCACCCACAGCACCGCACTGGCGAATCCGGCGTCGACCAGGTCCGCGATCGCCCGGTCGTGCAAGGCCGTCGCGACACCCGTTCCCCAGTGGTCCGGGTCGACGTACAACTCCCGCAGCTCGCCCGGCACGGGATCCTCACCGGGACGGGGATCCACGGTGACACCGGTACGGGCGAATCCGGCGATCCTGCCAGTGGGGCCCCCGGGCGGGCGCGTCTCGACTTCGCTTGACGGTCGGAGGGCGACCAGGACGCGATGGCCGGGTTGTGCCAGCGCCGCGGTCCATCGCCGTACTGATGCCTTGACCGACAGCCCGGCCAGATGATCATGGTCGAGGATCCCGGCGCAGCCGACCTGCCAGCCGCGGACGTGGCATCGCGCGATGCCCTCGGCATCCGCGGCCGTCGCTGTTCGCACTCGTACCTCCACGTGATCACGCTACAAGCCCGACCGACCGCCGGCATGGTCCACGCCGCTACGATCGGGACCATGACCACCGTGGTACTGCTGCGACACGGCCGGAGCCAGGCCAACGCCTCCGGGACACTGGCGGGACGCAGCGCTGGTGTCGGGCTGGACGACGTCGGCAAGCAGCAGGCCGCCGCGGCCGCGGAACGACTTGCCGGTGCCCCGATCCGTGCCGTGGTCAGCTCGCCGCTGCAACGGTGCCGGCGGACCGCCGTGGCCGTCGCCGATCCCCACGACGGTCTCGCCCCGACCACCCACCGCGGCCTGCTGGAGTGTGGGTACGGGGAGTGGACCGGCCGGCCGCTCAAGGAGCTTGCCAAGGACCCGTTGTGGCGGGTCGTCCAGGAGCAGCCCAGCGCGGTCCGGTTCCCCGGCGGCGAGTCGATGATCGAGATGGCGGCCCGGGCCCAACAGGCGATCCGCGACCTGGACGCTGCGATCGCCGCGGAGCACGGCCCGGACGCGGTGTGGGTCGCGGTGTCCCACGGTGACGTCATCAAGGCAATCCTGGCCGAGGCGCTCGGGATGCACCTGGACAGCTTCCAACGCATCCTGGTCGACCCGGCCTCGATCAGCATTGTGCGCTACACCGACGCCCGCCCGTACGTGGCCGGGGTCAACACCACCGCCGGCGACCTGACCGAGCTGCTCACGCCGCCGAAACGACGTCGACGCGGTGGACGGCGCCGGGCGGCGACCGCCGAGGACGCCCCAGTTGGCGGCGGGCTCGGTGCCGGTGACGGCCGGTAGGCTGGAGGCATGTTCGTCCACCGTTATGACACCCCGGACCGGTTCGTGGCCGGCACCGTGGGTGAGCCGGGTGACCGCGCGTTCTTCCTGCAGGCCCGCGAGGGCAACCGGATCACCAGCGTGGCGTGTGAGAAGCAGCAGGTCTCGGTGCTCGCCGAGCACCTCACCAAGATGCTCGACGAAGTTGCCCTGCGCGGGATGGCGCACGGCCCGTTGCCGGAGCCGGCCGAGCAGGTCCGCGACACCGAACCGTTGGACGCGCCGATCACCGAGGAGTTCCGCGTCGGTGACATGACCCTGGCCTGGGAGGCGAACCGGGACCGCGTGGTGATCGAGTTGTTCTCCACTGCCGAGACCGGTGATGACGAGACCGAACTCGTCGGGCTGTCCGGTGAGGACGACGACCCCGACGACGATGGCGATGACGCGGCTGGGGCCGGCGCGGGTTCCCGGGCCGCCGAGGTGTGCATCGTGAGCATCAGCGCCGATGATGCCCGTGACTTCGTCGCCCGCGCCGAGGCGCTGGTGGCAGCCGGGCGGCCGCCGTGCCCGTTCTGCCTGCAGCCGCTGGAGCCCGAGGGCCACATCTGTCCACGCGCCAATGGCTACCGACGCCCACTGTTCTGAGCTCGGGGTGGCGTCCCACCCCGCGACCCGGTTGCACCAGCTGGCCGGGGACCTGGCGGTCACCGGACGTCTGCTGACCGCCTCCAACGCCTCCTTCGTGGCCTCCTGTACGACCCCGGACGGTGACGTGCAGCTGGTGTACAAGCCGATCCGCGGGGAACGGGAGCTGTGGGACTTCCCGTCCGGCAGCCTGGCGGGACGGGAGGTGGCCGCGTACCGGATGTCGGCCGCCGGCGGCTTCGACGTGGTGCCGTACACCACGATGGTCGACGGGCCGTTCGGGCCCGGGTCCGCCCAGGTCTGGGTGCACCAGCATGAGGAGGACGCGGTCGACGAGCCCGACGCCGACGACACCGACGAGCCGGGGGAGCGTGAGCCCACCTCGGCCGACGACCTGGTCGATGTCGTTGCCCCGGAACGGATCCCGGACGGCTGGCACCCGGTGCTGTACGGGGAGGACGAGCGTGCCGAGCTGGTCGCGGTGGTGCACGCCGACGATGCCCGACTGCGACGCCTGGCAGTGTTCGACGCCTTGATCAACAACGCCGACCGCAAGGCCGGACACCTGTTGGTCGATGCCGGCCACGTGCTGGGCTGCGACCACGGGCTGAGCTTCCACGTCGACGACAAGCTGCGCACCCTGCTGTGGGGATGGGCGGGCCAGCCGCTCACCGAGCAGGAGGTGGCGATGGTCCGGGCCGCCGCCGATGCCACGGACGCCGTCACCGACCTGGTCACCCGCGACGAGGTCGCGCGGCTGCGGGACCGGGCTGCCGCGCTGGTGCGCGACGGGCTGCCCACACCGCGTGCCGGCGGTCCGGCCGTGCCCTGGCCACTCTGGTGAGCTGTGCCGGACTCGGTCGACTGGTGCTGCTGTCCGGAGCCGACTGCGGGCCCGGGCCGCAGCCATCGGCCACCCCGTTAGGCTGGCGCCCATGCAGTCGTGGAACGCGCCCACCCCGGGCGCCCTGGTCAGCTCCGCCCGCTCCGCAGCACCACTGGAGCCGGCCCCGTCCGAACCGGTGAGGGTCCACGACACCCGCTCCGGCGACCTGCGTGCCGTCGGCCCGGAGGCCGGCGGCACTGCCCGGATGTACGTGTGCGGCCTGACCCCGTATGACGCGACCCACCTCGGCCACGGCAACACCTACCTGGCCTTCGACCTGCTGAACCGACAGTGGCGCGACGCCGATCGGGCGGTCCGGTACGTGCAGAACATCACCGATGTCGACGACCCGTTGTTGGAGCGTGCCAGTGCGACCGGGGTCGACTGGCAGCAGCTCGCCGCCGACCAGATCGAACTGTTCCGCACCGACATGACCGCGCTGCGGGTGCTGCCGCCCCAGGTGTACGCCGGGGCCGTGGAGTCGTTGTCGCTGGTCACCGACGTGGTGGACCGGCTGCGTGCGAGCGGCAGTGTCTACCAGCTCACCGAGGGCGAGCCCGACTGGTACTTCCGTTGCAGCGCCGATCCTTTGTTCGGCAGCGTCTCCGGGATGACCGCCGAGCAGATGCGGCCGCTCTTCGCCGAGCGTGGTGGCGACCCTGACCGGCCGGGCAAGGCCGACCCGTTCGACTGCCTGGTGTGGCTGCAGCAGAGACCGGGGGAGCCGGGCTGGGGATCGACCCTGGGCACCGGCCGTCCCGGATGGCACATCGAGTGCACCGCGATCGCCCGGGAGTACCTCGGCGAGGACTTCGACGTGCAGGGCGGTGGGTCCGACCTGGTGTTCCCGCACCACGAGATGTGTGCCTCCCAGGCCCGTGCGCTCACCGGGACCGAGCTGGCGCGGACCTACGTGCACGGCGGGATGGTCGGCCTCGACGGTGAGAAGATGTCGAAGTCCAAGGGCAACCTGGTGCTGGTCTCACAGCTGCTGCGCGACGGTGCCGACCCGATGGCGGTCCGGTTGGCGATGCTGTCGCAGCACTACCGCTCCGACTGGTCGTGGACCCCGGACCTGCTCACCGAGGCCACCGACCGGCTGGCCCGTTGGCGTGCGGCCGTACGCCTCGGATCCGCCCTGGACGCCACCGAGACGCTCAGCACCGTCCGGAGTGCGTTGCGGACAGACCTGGATGCCCCGGCCGCGTTGGCCGCGGTGGATGCGTGGGCCGGAGCCTCCCTGGCGGTCGACTCGGACGACCAGGCAGCACCGGGCACGGTGATGGTCGCCGTCGAGGACCTGCTCGGCGTCGACCTGTCCTGACTGCCCGCGGGCGGGGCGGCCGGGTCACGTCGGCTCCTGGTCCCATCGCAGCAGCGCTGCGGCCGGCTCACCGCTCAACCCGGCCGGGCCGACCACGTCCACCTCGGCGCCACTGAGCACGCTCGCGGCGATCAGTGCCTGATCGGCCGGCACCGTCTCCGGCAGGTCGGCACCGCCCAGCACCAGACCGGGGTGGTCGGCCGGGCGGAGCTCGCGGCCGTGAGTGTCATCGGCGTCCAGCAACAGGTGTGCCACCTGGCCCCGGACGAAAGCGTCGGTGACCTCGGGCACCCCCAGCGCCACCGCATGGCCACGGCCGCTGCGCTCCCGCAGTTCGTGCAGCAGGCCCAGGTGCCGCTCCACGACATGGCCGCGGACCGCCTCCTCGACATCGGCGGCCAGCGCGTCGTCGCCGCCGTCGACCGCCCGGCCGGCACGGTCCAGCACGACCGCGTCAACGGCCAGCCGGGGCAGCCGTTCGGTCACCATCCCTCGTGAGCGCTCGTCACCGGCGATCACCAGCAGGGTCGGGCCCCCGATGCCCAGTTGGCGCTCGATCTCGGCGACCGCCTCGGTGGCGTTCTCGCGCCACACCGTCTCCGCCGAGCGCTGCCAGTTGAGGTGCGACCAGCCGCCGCCGCGGACCTTGTGCTCCCATCCCGCCGGTGCGCCGACCGACCTGTCCTGCACCACGTCGATCCCGTCCGCGGCGTAGGAGGCGACGTCGGCCCCCTCGTGGTCGACCAGCGCCAGCACGAATCGCACCGAGCGGGACGCGTCGGTCAACCAGCCGGCCAGGTCCGGCAGCGGACCCCACCGCACCACCGGGTGGGCGTGGCGTGCCCGTACCAGCGCGTCGTGCAGCACTCCGCGTGCGGAGGCCACCACGCAGCGACTGATGGGCGCGGGCTGTCCGGTGCCCCGGGACAGGGTGCTGCAGACGGCGTCGACCACCGGACCGGGGGCGCCCTGCCCCGCCAAGTCGTCACCCGCGGTCCGGACGGCCAGCTCCACCACACGGTCGCCGGCCTCCTGGTCGCGGCTCACCTCCAGGTAGCAGCTGGCGAAGGGGCCGGGGTCGTCGTACAGCGTGCGCAGGTCGTCCAGTCGCATGGTGCTCCTCCTGTCGTCGTCCTCAGTGCGGTCCAGTCCCGTCCCCGTCGGGGCTTGTCCGAGCAGTACCCGCCACCGGGCGGACCACACCGGATGTGTCGGCCACGCGGCGGGCGGGTACCCGACTGGTACGGACCGCCGCCGGCGGCGCGCCAGGAATGGAAGGGAACGACCATGCCGAAGACCACACGCTCCGGACGAGCACGCAAGGACGAGCTCCCGAGCACCCTGCAGCGCTCGGACGAGAAGGCACAGCGCACCTTCGCCAAGGCTCATGACTCGGCCGCCGAGGAGTACGGGGAGGGCGAGCGTGCCCACCGGGTCGCCTACAGCGCACTGAAGCACACCCATGAAAAGGTCGGCGACCACTGGGAGCCGAAGGAGGAGTCCGGGCCGTCGGACGCGCAGGCGGAGGGCGGCCGCGACACCGACCGCGAGACAGCCGGCGGGGTCAACGCGAACGCCACCAAGGACCACCTGTACGAGGTGGCCCGGCGCCTCGACATCGAAGGACGCTCCTCGATGACCAAGGACGAGCTGATCGAGGCGATCGAGGACGCCAACGACCGAGCCTCCGACCGGGCCCGGGACCGTTCCGACTGACCCCGACGGTGCCCCCTGCGGCTGACCCTGCCGTCGCGTGGCACAATGGTGCTCGACGAGTTCAACGAACTCGCACGTGTTCCGGGGTCGGTGCAATTCCGAACCGGCGGTGATCCCACCCACGTCCGACGCGTTCGGCGTGCTGGGTCAGTCCGCGACCCGATGGCCACCAGTCATCGGTTGATGTGGTGTGACTCCACGACCGACGGTGACAGTCCGGATGGGAGGACACGTGAGCCGGTGACCGTACCGGCGTCGCGGCGATCACCGTCGCGGGCGCCGCCGTACCGACCACCGGCCCTCCACAAGCCCCGGCATTCGTGCGACCGAGGCAAGTGGAGGAAGAGATGACTGTCTCTGAATTCCTCGCCGGGTTGCTGAATGCCGAGCTCCACACGGGGTTCGGCAGCATCCTCTGGCGAGAGATCATCGGCAACGCGTTCGGGCTGGCCAGTGCCTGGCTCGGCATGCGACGCCGCGTCTGGGCCTGGCCGGTCGGCATCCTGGGCAACGTCCTGCTGTTCACCGTCTTCGCCGGGGTGATCTTCGGCAACCCCCAGGACCTGACGCTGTGGGGACAGGCCGGTCGGCAGGTGTTCTTCATCATCGTGTCGGTGTACGGCTTCGTGCAGTGGCTGCGCTACCGCCGCACCCACGGCGGCAAGGAGGGTGTCGCACCGCGCTGGGCGTCCGGCCGGGAACGGGCCGTGCTGATCGGCGCCTCCCTGCTGCTGTGGCTGGCGTTGTACTTCGCGCTGTCCGCGGTCGGCTCCTGGTCGCCGCTGTTGGACGCCTACATCCTCGCCGGCTCGATCATGGCCACCTACGGGATGGCGCGTGGCTACGTGGAGTTCTGGCTGATCTGGATCCTGGTCGACCTGGTCGGCATCCCCACCTTGTTGATGGCCCACTTCTACCCGAGTGCGGCGATGTACGGCTTCTACGGCGCGTTCTGCCTGATCGGGTTCGTGCAGTGGTGGCGGACCGCTCGTCGGGGTGACGGTCCCGACGAGTCCCGGGCCGTGTCGGACGACCGCGAGGTGCAGGCGGCCGAGCCGGTAGGCTGACCACCGTGTCATCCACCTCACCGACCTCGAAGACCTTCGAGGAGCTGTTCGCCGAACTGACCGAGAAGGCGCGCACCCGGCCCTCCGGGTCGGGCACCGTCGCGCAGCTCGACGCCGGCGTCCACGCCATCGGCAAGAAGGTCGTCGAGGAGGCCGCAGAGGTCTGGATGGCCGCGGAGTACCAGACCCGCGAGGAGGCGGCCGAGGAGATCAGCCAGCTGCTGTACCACCTGCAGGTGATGATGATCAGCCTCGAACTGGATCTCGACGACGTCTACCGTCACCTCTGAGTCGCCCCCACCTCTGGATCGAGGAGTCACCATGCCTCAGCGCACGTTGCTGCGGATCGCCGTTCCCAACAAGGGGTCCCTTGCCGAGGGGTCGAGCCAGATGCTGTTGGAGGCCGGCTATCGGCAGCGCACCGACAGCAAGGACCTGGTGTTGTTCGACGAGGACAACCAGGTGGAGTTCTACTACCTGCGGCCCAAGGACATCGCGGTGTTCGTGGGGGAGGGCACGCTCGATCTCGGCATCACCGGGCGGGACATGCTGCTGGACTCCGGGGCGGCCGCGGTGGAGGTGCGCGGGCTCGGCTTCGGGACCAGCCGCTTCCGTTTCGCGGCACCGGCCGGGCAGGGCCTCACGGTCGAGTCGTTGGCCGGTCGGCGGGTGGCCACGACCTACACCGGGTTGGTGGCCACCCACCTGGCAGAGCTTGGCATCGAGTGCCGCCTGATCAAGTTGGACGGCGCGGTGGAGTCGGCCATCCGGCTCGGCGTCGCTGATGCGATCGCCGATGTGGTGGAGACAGGGACCACCTTGCGCAAGGCCGGTCTGGAGCTGTTCGGGGACCCGATCCTGCAGTCGGAGGCAATCCTGATCCGGCGGGCGGACTCGCCGCCCCCGGACGGTCTCGACGGGCTGCAGCGGCGGCTCAACGGGGTGATCGTGGCCCGCGCCTTCGTGATGATGGACTACGACATCCCGGTCGACCTGCTGGAGCGGGCGACCGAGGTGACGCCCGGGCTGGAGTCACCCACGGTGTCGCCACTGGCCAGGGAGGGGTGGGTCGCTGTCCGTGCCATGGTGCCCCAGGACAAGGCACAGTTGATCATGGATGACCTGTGGGAGGTTGGGGCGCGCGCCATCCTGGTCACCGACATCGCCGCCTGCCGGCTGTGACGACGGCGGGTGGCGGGGCCGAGGCCGACGACCGGCCCTCGGGCGTGACTGCGCCGGCGCGGACCTGGCGGCCCCGCGGCGTGATCCTCACCGCGGCCGCGTTCACGGTGCTGTTCGCGGTCGGGTGCGTGCTCGGTTGGGTCGGACTGTCCCCGGAGGTCCGTGCGAGCTTCGGTCCGTTCGAGATCGCCACCTTGGCGCTCATCCTCGCGGCCCTGGAAGTGGTGATGTGGCTGCTCGCCGGCAGCTCGGTGCGCTCCGACGCCGACGGGCTGACGATCCGCAACGGGTGGCGCCGCCACCGGGTGGCCTGGCCCGAGATCCGACGGGTGCGGCTGCGGCCCGGCGACCCGTGGGCGACCGCCGAGCTCGCCCGCCCGGCCGACCGGGGCGCGGACCCCGACGGACACGCCGAGCCCCGTACGGTCATGCTGTTCGGCATCCAGGGCAGTGAGGGCGCCTCGGCCCGGGCGGCGGTCCGGGAACTGAACGAGTACCTGAAGGCCCGCTGACCGCCCGGACCCACACCCACTGC
>Ga0079226_10004498_pt1 | contig 10651 bp, 11 predicted proteins | sample Poulit2014_FD_76345 | JGI IMG/M metagenome (GOLD analysis project Ga0079226, IMG submission 76345) | Agricultural soil microbial communities from Georgia to study Nitrogen management - Poultry litter 2014 | ecosystem: Environmental > Terrestrial > Soil > Agricultural land | place: USA: Georgia...
CGTTTGTTGAACAGTGCTTTTTTAAAACAATCATGTTGTTACTTAACGATTCTACGCGACTTAATACCTTATATCAATCGCTTGTTTAATTACTTTTGTATTCAAAGCATCAAGGGATCTCATCGTTTCTCCCAGCTGAATGTCATCAATCGAGTAATTAAAACATTGCAAAGCAAAGCGAATCATGTGTTGTTCACTAGTAGAATAAACATCAATTTCATCATAAAGCATATCCAAATCAATATTGTTATCCTCGTCAATAATTTTAATAATGTACTTAGCTTTATAGGTAGCACCAACAATATAAGCAAATGTTCCATATTTAATATCTTGGCTAATCTTTTCTAACTTTAACTTGTTTAGCAAACACTTTACTTGTTCCTCATGTACTTTATCTTTATAATACATGAAAATCCCTCCGCTAATTTTTTAGATTTAAAAGAGATAGCCTACACGAAACAGCAGACTATCTCTTATAAGATTAATTATTTTTTATATCATTTAATGTATCGTGTATTTTGAACATAATAATTAACAGCTCACAATACACACGCACTAAAATTGGTCCGACAACTAAGGCAAATAAACCTGCTAAAGTAATGATTCCTTCCCCAGAGACAAAACCCATAAACATAACTACTAAACCATACACTACAGATATGCCTAATCCTACCCATAATAATACTTTGATAATTGTTGGTGTAATCATCTCATTAAAATTAAAAAACTTTTTCATATTATATTTCTCCTCATTATTTTTATTACGCTTCCTTAATTACCTCTCCGCTATCATTAATAAAATAAAAGAGGTCCTTCATACTTTGACTATTAACTAAATCATGGTCCGTTGTAACTCTCAACTTAATGTCTTTCGTATGCATCAGAATGGGTTGAATATGTCTTAGATTCTCTGTAATAATAATCATTCGCCCGTTGAATGTGTGGCTTTGCCACTTTAGATACGTTTGCAAATCATTTGTATCTCCACGAACAACATAGATGTATAAAGGATTATTTTTAAAATCAATTGCTCCAACAAATGGTTCAGGAGTAGGAATAATTTTTGATTGTGGAAAAAAGCCATACATGTCAAAAAACAAAAGCCGTTTTAAAACATCCTCTATTTTGTATTCAACCCAATAATTCGGTTCATATCCTGACAGTTCGGTAATAATAGCTCCTGTTTTACCTAATGTGTAAATTGGAATAATCTTATTTTTGAGTTTCAATTCATTTCTAACAATTTTTTGTTCTCTTACCATCTTTCTTAACCTTTTTTTATCAATGGAAAAAAGACGGAAGAGTTGGCTTCCACCTATAATTCCAATTCTTGCTAAAGCATGCAATGCTTTTTGTTCTTTAGGTGATTTACACTGTATGAAGTCCATTGCCTTAGTATTTGACGGTATTCGTCTCCAAAATAACCGCCATTCATGTTGTAAGGAAAAAGGGCTTTGCATGATATTCACCTCTCTTATAAGACTCGGGTAATTCGAGTGCGGACTTGTTCTTCTTTTGGATCGATAGAATGTATCCGAACTAAAACCTTGTCGCCTTTTTTAACATTTTGGAATTTTAAATGACTTGCTAAGGAATCAACCCCGGGCTCTAAATTGACGAATACCCCGTATTCACGTACCCCTGATACGATTCCTACATATTCGCCGCCTTTTTGATAGTTCTTGGTGCAATCTGGCCACGGATTTTTTTGTGTAGCTTTTGCACTCACCGTTACTGCTGTTTTCTTTTCTGTACCAGTCTCTCCTTCTGATGTATCAACTTCCTTCTCTTCAATCTTTAGCACTTTGACCTTTAATGGTTTCCCCACTTTTACTTCTTCCTGCAAATCATCAATCCAACCATAACGCACTTCATTAATTGGAATTCTAACATCAATCCCCCCAATATCAGCACGTACCAAGTTTTGTGTTACATGTCGTACAACCGCTGGAATAATGTCTCCTTCATCAATTTTACGCAAAGTAATTTTTGCCATTTCCTCTTGTGCTTTTGTTCGAGAAGCTGTAAACACCTCTGCTTCACGATCATAATTTAAAATCATAAAGGCAACATCTTGTCCTGTCATAGCACGTAACTGACGTAAATTATTTGCTCCTGTATACTCAAGAGGAATAATACCTTTAATTTTTCCAACATGTACAATCGCACATGTCTTTTTGTTCTCCCCTTCACCAATCGTTTCAATTCCAGTCATAGGAGCCTGCAAGAATTTATCATTCTGATAAGCTGCATAAACTTTCTCCCAATCCTTATCACTGTAATCCAAATTTTTATCATTAAATTGTTCTGGATCAAAACCTTCGATTAATACATTTTCTAGAATTTCAGCCATTTCATAACCTCTCCTTTATAAGTTTTTAAAACCAATCTTTTAGAATTGGCTTTGAACACTCTAGTTGACATTATTTTTTCATAACTCATGCATTGTCATGCTTTCTTTCAAGGCTACTTTTTCCGCTTTTCTATCAACATCAATTAAACCTCATTGCGAATGTTCATCCCCCCTTCAAATATCATATTTTTGTATATAAAAAGCCCTTATCTTATTTACATAAAGTAAATAGACAAGAGCTTAATCCCAAAACCCATCTCCTGAAGTTTCTGGTACATATTTTTTCTCAACTAGTTTAGAACGATTTTTCTTTATTGAATCGGCCTTCTTTTCTTGTTTTACTTTTTCCATATCTTTAAAATCACTTTCATTTGCTTGTTCATGCTCCATTGTACTAGATTCTGTTTTATCTAATTCTTCATCTGTCACACTTCCCAATGAGTTTGTTAATACATTATCTTTTTGAACGCTGTGTAATTCTTCTTGCTCATCATGCTTCCCTTTGTTAGCCAGCCCAATCTTTTCTGTTTCAAATTCTTCAAACTCAGCTTCTTCAATATCTTTAACCACTGTTCTTTCATCTTTCCAAAGATCTTTCGCCTTCTCTAGTGTCACAGAACTAATTCTCTTTAGTTTGTCACTAAAACCATTGTTTTCCCATTCCCTTAATTCCTTCCAATTTTTTGGTACAAGATTACCAATAGCGAGAGAAGGTTTTTGTACTTGGTTATCATAAACTAACTTGTGTATATAACTGTATTTTGGCAATCCATCCATAATGTCCGTTGGATCAAAACGATATTCTTCTGTTTCAGTATCCCTGTATGAGTCCGGGAATAATACAGGCATAAATATTCGATGTTTGTACGTGGATTGCCTCATAATGATTTTATCTTTTCCAAATTCATTGGCAAACTCTTCAGCATCATCTGCGGATACACCACCAAACACCAGTTTGTTTCTACAGTTTGTGACAATGGTTCGTTTCATTGCAGTGGCACTAATCTTACCACTTTCTATTTCAAGCTGCCCTAAAGACTGTGTAGCAAAAATACCTGCTACTCTATAGCTTCGAGCAATGGACAGGAAACGTTCAACCTCTGGATTGATATAACGAGAATACTCGTCAATAATCATAAAATGAGGAATACGGGATTCTTCAGGTCCAGGACGATTAAATGTACCATTTTGTAAATGCATTATCATAAATTGACCGAAAGCATCACCCGAAGTTCCTAGTCTCCCGAGTTCTGTATTGACAATAAGGACACCACCTTCAGCAAAGTGTTTTTGAATATTAACATCACTTTTGCCTGTCATGATACGTTTTAATAAATCATTACTCGTGATATTTTCGAGCTGCGAACGTAAACCTATGACAAATTGTCTGTATTTCTCCGCGTGTTGTCCAAGTAATTCCGCTTCAAAAAAGTGTACTAAATCTGTAACTCCATCTCTCGCTTTTAATTGTTCTACTCGCTTCTTTAATTCAACTGGATCTCGCAACGTGTTCATCACATCTAAAATATCCATATTGTCACCATTAAGTTCTTTCAATAGCTTTGTAACATATCGGGCTGATAACTCCTGAACGGAAGCGAAGAAAGCTTCTTGTTTTCCAAATAAACCTTTTAATACAACAACTGTTGCTTCGGCGACATCATTGATGTCACCTTCCATTGGATTAAATTTATGAGTATCATCACTTAAAGGATCAATGAATATATGAGGAATTTCCATGACCTCACAATACTCTTTTACTTTTAATGCAAAATCACGTTTAGGTTCAACAACAGTCAAACCAAGTTTTTTACCTAATTTCTTTTGCATTAATAGCTGATATGCAATTGGTTCTAATACAGAAGCTGTTTTTCCCGAACCAGTTGAACCAACGAATAAAGAATGAACGAAAAAATCTTTTTCTTTTAATATGATGGGAACATTATCATGTTCTAAAGAGTCACCAATAACTGTTACAATCTCACCATTTTTATCCTTTTGTTGTTTTGTCGCTTTTTTAAATTCTGTATATCCTTCTTCTGGTTCATTTTTAATTCGTTGATTTCCTCGTTTTTCTCTATAAACCAATTCAGCTCTCATGTACATGATGTTCAGGTATAGACCAAATACACCAAATAATACTAAGCATATTTTCATCATGGTGGTGTTGTTCACTATCTGGTCCCATTGCCAATGTTCATATGCTAATGAAGATATAATCATCACAACAAAAATTGTATTGGACAAAGTTATGATACGCTTTGCAATTTTTCCATCTTCTTTTTTTAATAGTTTTAAGATGTAAAAAATAAATGTTGTTAACATCAAGACGATGAATAAATAACTCTGGGCTGGGATATATATACTGTTGAACATCAAGGTTACACCCGCTCCTGCAATGAGCAATGAAATAAAGCTAAATACTAAGAGCAAACATTTCACTCCCTCAATTAAGTTTTTTAATATAGGCAAATTTTACATGCGAATAGAATGTTAATTATCTAGTTCATCACACATCTCCTCGTTTTCTAATTCAATTTGCTCATGCTCCTTTAGCAAATCCTCTAAAACATTTCGGTCAATTTGAATATATTTAGCTTTTTTGGGATATGCCATTAAACGATCCATTACTAAATCAAATGGGCTCATTTTATATTTAATCATTACGTGTTCACCACCTTTTACAGTATTTAAAACACATTTTGTTTTGACCTTCATTTAAAACCACTTTTAAAGTAAAGGGTATTTAGTATATAGGTAAGTAGTTGAGATAACACAAAGAAAGCACAAACCAATTAGCAATCATTACCACATACTAAATTAAATTTAATCATCAAAAAAAGACCGACTTTATTGAGTCGATCTTAATATTTCTATATAATGTCGTCTTCAACAAAATAGACTAATAAAAATCACAATACACAATCCAATCCTGTTTTTCCGGATTGTAGAAGAAATAAAAACTCCCACTATCTACTATGTTAAATTGAGCCTTAAAATCAGAACTTATTTGAAATACAAATGGGTAATCTTCGCCAAAAGAGATTCCACTTTGAGTAAAAGAAGGATATCCCCCAACTTTATGACTCGAATATATTTCCTCTACAATATCATCGTAATACTCTATACCACACTTTGATTCTAACCTTAATATCGCCTCTTCAATTTCGGTGCCAATGCTATCAGAATCTTCCCAAGCAGGTGTATCATTATCAATAAATAACGGAGTTAATGGAAATGGTTTTATCTTCGAGGATTGTTCATTCATCTTTTGTAAATCATCTAGATTCGAATAACAATTTATCTTAAAAAATGATATTAAATTATCTTCATTTAGATTTTTAAATATATCGTAATCCATATAAATCGTTAATAATTGGTAGCTAATTAACTCCTTGGGTACATAGGGTAATTGATTTAAAAATATTGTGCAAAGAGGATCAAAATTGGATGGTATAGTTTCTCCTTCCTTTCCCCACAAAACCTTACCAATCCAACTTTCTCCTAATTCCCCTGTTGGTCGAACACCTCCCGTTTGAAAGATTGTGGCTTGTTTAAATAATGCAGTTTTAATTTGAGAAATATTCAATAAAACTCGCTCCCTAATATAGTTGCTTCTCATAGCACAGCGCAAAAAGAAACCCTATTATGCTGTTACTCTCAACCATTTCCTTTAATCCCTCTTAACTAAAGGGACAGTTATAGTTGAAGAACCAAATTTTAACAAACATCTATATTTAGTTTAACACAATAATAATCATTACCTTTATTACTATTTGGGAAGAATAGCGTAACGATTGATATACTATTTATAATGCTGCTCCATATTGACGAACTACTTAGAGGTAGGTGTCACTTCATTTAGATAATCTATTATTTCGTGATGGTCTATCGGATACCAGTCAATGTGTTTTATCGACCTAAGCATTTCTTGGTGTTTCTTTAATAAAGCATTTGTAGTTATTGCTAAAATCTTTTTGCCATCTAATTGATATTGTTCTTTTCTATATGAATGAACATCATGAATTTTAATTAAATCACTGTCTAATAAATTTAATAAATATTTTTCATTTCCTTTGTGTTTAACTATGGTTGATAACCCTTTGTATGATTTGGTTAATTTAGGGAACACCTGTCTTGTTACATCCGAAATCCCGTGATATATAAGGTAATTGATTAGTTCCACTTCGTCATAAAACAAACGAAAATACATCTTGGCAAAAACTGAAGGCATGACTTTTAGCTGCTGCGTTGTTGTCAATACATCTTTGTCATTATAAAAAGTATTTACAACTTGTTCGTAGCTTTTTTGACCTCTGACAAATATTATATAGTTTGATGTCGGTCTATTCGTTTGCATGCGATCTACCTTGCTGTGGCTTTCTATTTCTTTGGCTATTTTTGCAAGAGTCCTTTCAGTTGTGCTCTCCTTCAAAACGTAAAAAATATACTCCTTATTCTTTGGGCTTGTGAAAATACCTTGTAAACTATCCCCCCGGTTCATGTTATATTTTCTTTTAACCTCTCGACTATCCTGCATTGTCCAACCAAATGGTTCTAAATCTACAAATATATCGTTTGCACTCAATAAATATGGCAAGAATCGTTTATTTACTCGTAAATCATCAGCAACACGCTCAACAGGATAGCCCTGCTTTTTCAAGCAGGTTATACCAGTTTCGCTAATACGGTGGTAAGATCCTTGCCTACGTTGTTTGTTTGTATATCCGCTTATCGGCTCTGTAATTATCCATCCTGTGTTACGCAAGATTTCTAATTTCTTATATACATAAGCAGGCTTTAAATTATATCGCCTTCTAATTTGGTCAGTGCTTAATGCACGAAGTTTGTACAGTCCTAATAATATAGAGACGTCTATTTTTTGTATGCGTCTGACCACTGGTTTTTGTTTGGTTTTTGTCATTTCTATATGCTCACCCCAATTCGGTAAATGGCTGTTGTGTCTCCTCACTTCACTATTATCTAGCGAATTGACTCAACACAACTTCTCCGTAAAAATCACCAAAAAGTCAATTCGTGTAACTTACCTCTACCCTTTATTAAACCAATGTTTTTTAGTATTTTTTATATCCAATGTAAGCTGTTTTTTCATGTCGAACATAACTTATACAAAAAATCCTTTATATTGGATATAAAAGAAGGAGTTTTTAATAATAAATTTTATATCGAATATAAGAATTTACCAAAAGTTACTTACTTCTACTTCTTTTGCTGCATTTTGATTTAATTCTGTTCTTTTTTTCATAAACATTTCATGTGGAAATGGAGTTTTTTGTAGTTTGTATTTATGGTCATCTAAATACTTGGCAAAATGATGTTTGTTTTTTTCATCTACAACATATACCTGAACGTGATTCCTCTCATCAAGATGTCCTGATATATCTAATGAAATGTTTTGCCAATTATCATCCTTAATTATTCGAGCCAATCTTATAGCATCTAAGATAAATTTATGATTACGATTATCTAAATCCCTTATTACCTTATTTTTATAGAAATGTTGAATGAATATCTTTGCCCTTTTAAAAGGGAGGCCATGTTCTTTTGGATTATAAATGCTGTGCGTACACCATTCCATATAACTTTTTGTTAGATTCCTCAATTCTTCATCATCTAACCTATTTAATGGAATTGATCCCGCATAAGCAAATTGAAATACTGAGTAACCGTTAATTCTTAAAGGTTGCTTATATTCGGGATTGTTTATCATACTGGTATATTCCAGCACTTTTTCCTTCTGATATACATTTAGTAAATGAGATTTCAACCTTTCTAAGTCTAATAAAATATCTTCAACAACTTTTTGATTGAGATTTAAAATAATAATCACCCCTTACACTTTTGTATACATCACCAAATGTCTAGATATCAACACTTCACAATGAAATAAGACCTCTATTATATACATTTATCTACTTTCTAATTTCGGTATTTTCCACGTATACAAAATCAACATTAACAGCCTCACAATCATTGATATAACAACACTTTCCAGGAGTTATTTTTGTATTCAAATAAAGCAATCAATGTATACGTTTATGATTCAATTCCGAAAAAACCTTAATCTATCAATGGTTAAAGTCTATTTTTAATGTATACAATAAAAACAAACTGTGATTTTCTATCCTTCTGTTTGTATACGAAACATTAATAAATACATTCAAAAGTCTATGATTTCAATCCTTTATGTGTATACAAGCTGTTATAGGGCTGGGGGACAATTGGTGCCAGCTGGATTTAATTGCAAATTAAAATCTGAGAAGCTTTGTAATGGGTCCGTTGGCACTCCGTTCTGTCGTATTTCAAAATGTAAATGATAGCCATCACTTGCACTAGTATTTCCAACTCGCCCAATACGATCCCCTGCTTTCACTTTTTTACCAACAGGTAAACCTGCTTCTAACATATGAGCATAGAGTGTTTCTAAGCCATTTCCATGGTCAATTACGACAACCCATCCATAACCACCATAGCCACTTCCTGAAGTCCCATATTGAGAAACAGAGACGGAACCATCCATAAATGAAACAATATCATGACCTTTAATTTGTCCAGCAGATCCTGTAGTAATGTCAATCCCATTATGTGGCTTTCCCCAACGTGGTCCGAAACAAGATGATACATAATTTGCACTTGGAACAACCCATGCCTTATTTCCTGATATAATGTCCGGATTTTGACCACCTGTATAATCTACTGTAACCAAATTACTTTTATATTGTTTCATAAAATATTTCACTTTATTTAAGTATTCGGTGGAATGGTTATATTGTAATATAGCTCCATCAATTGACCCTGATGATTCATAACCTGCCGACAGATAATTTGCCATACTATAAATTGCATCCTCTAAATCCCACATGTCTGCTTTCCCGTTCCCATTTCCGTCTACTCCATAGCCACCGTATTTTTTGATAAGCTCGAGATTTGATTTATCATTATCTGGTATATTTCCTTTTCCTAATCCGCTACATGTTGGATGTCCCCATCCAACCCAAGTACATGGCATAAACTGAGCGTGACCTTCTGCTCCAACATGGCTAATCATAGGGTTTATCGTTGAAAACACAGTTTCCACTCGGTGAATTGCAGCTAAAAGCTCCCACTCCAAACCGTATTCTTTAGATGCTTTTTTATAAAGTGAAATATATTGAGAGGGTACTTCATTATCGGCAAAGTTCCCTTCTCCGCCCCAAAAGTATTCATCACCACCATCATCTATTTCCAAACCAACAAAAAACATTATCATAGCTAAAATAACCAGAACGATTACTCCAACTATCAAGAAAGTAAAAATTGAAATCCCATAAAGTGTTTTCTTCATTGAATAATGACTCACCTCTTTTATAAACAAAAATAGTGCTTAATCAGCACTATTTTTTTAAATTTATTAAGTTGGTACATTAACGAAGTAATCGTCTACCTTATATTCTCCATCAATCTTTTTAAGGTGAATAAGATAAATGTCTGTTTTCTCTCTTTTCTTATTATCATCATACTGGATAGTACCTTGCACGTTAGCTGCCCATACAATACCGTCATTAACTCTTGTTGTAGCTGGTTCATAAATTTCCAAGCTTTTGTAATTTCGTTTCAAACCATATGTCCAGGCCATTTGACCTTGTTTGTAATCTTCTAATAGACTTTTGTACAAATCATCTGTCATATAATCCTTGCTTTCTTCGATATATTTCATTGGCTCATCACCATTAACATTGTGAATAATTTCTACAAAAGCTTTTACTATTTTTTTAGATTCTTTAACATCTCTTTCACCGTATAATTCTTCATAAGAAGATGGTAATTTTGATTCATCTATCTCTTGTTCTATTATTTCACCAATTCCTTCGTGGTCTTCCCAAATCTCTCCGTTTTCCATTTCTTTCATCCCTTCACGTGGAGGGTTTGCTCTACCATATCGTTCAGTGTCTTTTTCTTTTATTTCATTAAAACCACCATTAGGTGATCTGTATTGGTGAACTTCATCCATATTCATATCTTCGTTTTCTTCTTTTTGTTCAGTCTGTTCCTTTCCAGAGGTATCTTTGCTTCCAATAATGATACTTACCAAAAATAGGATGGTAAGTAGACCCATTGTAGTGTAAATAATTATGTTTATTATCTGTTTTTTATCTAATCTTTTCACCCTGGTGTCCCCCCTTACCTTAATTAAAATAAAGAAGGCGTCATAAAGACACCTTCTTATTCTGGTGGCATATTATCTTCTAAGGACTGCATGTTTTTTGTGTCTATGCTCGCATAGTCATTAACTGTTGC
>Ga0079226_10004499_pt1 | contig 10649 bp, 6 predicted proteins | sample Poulit2014_FD_76345 | JGI IMG/M metagenome (GOLD analysis project Ga0079226, IMG submission 76345) | Agricultural soil microbial communities from Georgia to study Nitrogen management - Poultry litter 2014 | ecosystem: Environmental > Terrestrial > Soil > Agricultural land | place: USA: Georgia...
GCGGTGCTGGCTTGATAGTGAAGCTCCCGTAAATAACGACAACAGATCCATCTAACTCATCTCCTTGATAAGTTTTAAAAGTCTATAACTGAGGATACTTTCGCTTTTGCAATCGTACTCATCGCAGCACAAGTGCGAAAAGGGTATCGAAACACGCTTAGCTGCCTAGAGTATTTGCTAAAGATCACACTTTAAGCCAAAGAGACTACTACGGGGAGCACAAAAATCAAAAAATGTGATAATGTGACGCTTTCTTACACTCCAACGCTCATTTAATAGACAAACAATGGAATGTGACATGTTAGATATTTCCGCTTTATTAAACCCCATTTCTGACACATCTCGCGCAGGGGCAGACATTTCCTTTTCTCATGAATTCGATCAAATTCAAGACGCTAGGCGCAGCGATGATCCAACCCTTGATCAAGGTGAATGGGTCACTGAAATCAAACAAGCAGACTGGCCTCTGGTCTTAAAACTCTGCTCTAGCTTACTAAAAGAAAAGAGCAAGGATTTGCGATTGGCAGCTTGGTTCACCGAAGCAGCGAGCCATCTCCATGGTTTCGCGGGGTTCGCAGCTGGCTACCAGCTAATTGCTGGGTTATGTGAAAACTTCTGGGATGACCTGCATCCAGAAATGGAAGATGGCGATATTGAACTGCGCGTTGGCAACCTAAGTTGGATGCTATCGCAGTCGCAAGAATGGATTCATACCATCCCTCTTACCACAGCTGCTGAAAGCAACTTCACTGTTCTTGACCTTGAAATAGCAATACGTGGAAACGGAGCAGCTGCAAGCCCAACACTAGCAGAGATAGAAAAAGCCAGAGCAAGCACCCCTATCAGCTTCTACCAACAACTTGCGGAAAGTTTAGAGCTGGCAAAAACATCTCTTTCTCAGTTAGAAGATGTTATTGACACCACGCTTGGAGATGAGGGGCCTAGCTTTAGCGCCTTAAGAGAAGGGTTAAATAAAGCGGCCACCAACGCAAGCAGGTTAATCCAAGCAGCAGGCGCATCCCCTCAAGCGGATAACGAAGCTCCGCCAACTCACTCAGAACACAACAGCACCGTAGAGTTTAAAGAAAACACCTCCCAAGCTGTGGCAATAAATACAGCTATTACTTCACGCCTAGAGGCATTGCAGCAACTACAACGCGTGGCAGATTTTTTTAAACAAACAGAACCGCACAGCCCAGTGGCATACCTTGCTGAACGTGCCGCTAAATGGGGTGAAATGCCATTACATACATGGCTCAAATCAGTTTTAAAGGAAGAAAGTGGAGCTTTAGGGCATTTAGAAGAGCTATTAGGCTTTTCAGAAGAAGATTCTCTTTAATACCTCACGCCTTGCCAAGGGTTTGGTAACTTAATAAAGGATATATATATGGCTCAACCCATCATCGTTATTGGTGACAAAACTAGCCACGGCGGCACAGTGGTGGCGGCCTCTTCTACTATGACAATTAATGGTAAACCGGCAGCCTGCGTAGGTGACATGGTTGTCTGCCCACATTGTAAAAGCAGTTATCCCATTGCCTCTGGGGACCCTACAACCTTATCGCAAGGGAAGCCAATAGCACGCGCAGGGGACAAAACTGCATGCGGTGCCACATTGATCGCTGGCCAAGCCACAAGCACAGCTGGCTAGTTTAACAATTGATTAGCATAGTACGTAGTTGGCACGACAAGTCAGCATGACTTGCCTTGTATGGAAGGCTATACTTTGCACCGCTTACGTTTACTTTGCTTGATTTAACTAAGTAACTTTTATTGGATTAAAATGGAACTACGCAAAGTCCTGAAGGGAATAGGCCTCATTGTTCTTGTGGTTGCACTCGTTTGGTTAGCAGTAATTTCGCGCTGGCTAATAACGCATCGTGTGCCTAACACATTGGATATTTTTCTCTACCTCATCGGTTTGCCCCTGCTTCTTATTGCCACTTACTTGGTTGTTAGTAAGGTAGCAACTACCATTAAGAAACGCTTTTCATCATCCCACGATGAAGACGTGGCGCAAACAGACAAGCACGAAGATGAGGATCCCACCTTGTGCTGGCAACTACCTTTTATTGCATTAGAGTTTCTGTTACCTCAAGGCGACTCACCAGATGCAATAATCGCAGCCTGCAAAGACAGCAAACGTCCAGACACTGGTATTTTTAAAAACAGCCTTAAAACGCCCCTAATGACAGCCGATATCAGTGATCTCGATACTGTTAGCATCAATGACAGCCTATCAACCGATATTTCATCCTTTGCAGAATCCCATCAACGTAACCTAGCTATTGCTGAAAAGCTGCTTATCAGGCTACTCGATAAACATTTCGATGCTCTGCAAAGCCATATCGTTAACAATAATGAACATGAACAAACAAACACTGTATTACAAATAGATTGGATTCTACCTGCCGAATGGTCAGATGATCACTGTGCTTTTGCTAAAACATGGCTGCTTGAGCAACTCTCAGCACATGGCTGGTCTTCTCAATTGATACAAGTGGTAGCGCGCCCTTTGGCTCCCAAAGGGCATGTGTTATTAGAAGTGGACAAGTTAAACCTTGCCTATAATGAGGCACTTCTTCGGTTACCTCGTCTGCTTTTAGCTAGTGATTCCACCCTAGATAAAACAACCATTAAAAGCTGGGAACAAAAACAGTGTCTCTACCAACCAAACAATCCAGAGGGGTTTATTCCATCTGAAGGTGCAGCGGCTTTGTTAGTAGTTCCACAATCACACCCTCTACTCAAAAACAGACAAAGTACGGGAATTGGGCGGGTGTTTTCTGAAGCGCGAGACAAAGATGTTAGCCGACCACAACGAGTGCAAGCAGATACTCTTGTGGCGCTCGCCAAACAAGCTATTCACTTTAGCCCCCCTGAAAAATCACGTAAAGGTACTGAAGACGAAGTGGAATGGCGTCTTGTTTCTAATACTGATTTGCGCCCAAGCCGCGTCAGCGAAGCCCTACACTTCGCTTTCTCTCTACTACCAGAGCAAGACTCACTAGAAAGTGTATACACCCTTGGCGCCGCTAATGGCAGCACTAAACATGTCTTGCCCTTAGCGTCCTTAGCAATAGCTCATTATGAGTGCGAAAACGAAGATTTCACCACGCTCGCCTTCTGTCACCATGATGCTGTGCAGCGATATGTTGTAAAAGTTTCGCCACTATTGTTAGCTCCAAAAACATCACCAGCATTAACTGTGTAAAGGAAATTGCCCTAATGAAACAGCGCCTGCGCCAATTTTTTACTAACCCCAAAACACTTGCTGTTATGGCTATACTTATCGTAGCCGCACTTGTTTTGCTTAGTAATAACACGCTAAAACTGCTCGGGTTTTGGCTTGGAGCCATCTTAATAGCAGCTTTATTAGTTATATATGTGCAGCGGCTTATCCATAAAAAGCATGCACGCAAAATGTCTGATGAATTTGATGATGCACTTAATGCAACCAAAACTGATAACGCCGATATAGATGCTATTCGCGACCGAATGCGTGATGCTATTAAATCCATTAAAAGCTCTCGCTTAGGCGAAGCCAAAGGGCGTGAGGCACTATACGAGCTGCCTTGGTACATGATTATTGGCAACCCCGCCGCTGGTAAAAGTACTGCTATTGCTAATTCTGGCCTTGCCTTCCCCTTTGCCGAAGAGCATGGAACCATTATCCAAGGAATTGGTGGCACTCGTAATTGCGATTGGTACTTCACTTCTGAAGGTATTATTTTAGATACAGCAGGCCGCTATTCAGTTGAAACCGAAAACCGCAGCGAGTGGCTTGGGTTTCTTGATTTGTTACGAAAACACCGCCCCAGAGCGCCCATTAACGGCATTATTGTAGCGGCAAGTATTGCAGACCTGACTGAAAACCGTCCTGAATTTATTATTGATCTTGCCAAAAAATTACGTAATCGGGTACAAGACCTCACCGAATACTTAGAAGTTATCCCCCCCATCTATATTGTCTTCACCAAGATGGATTTAATTGCTGGATTTAATGATTTTTTTAGCAATCTAGACGAACACGAGCGCAATCAGGTTTGGGGGGCTACGCTACCATTTCAGCCGGAAGGCAGTGACAACCTAGTTGCCGATTTCGACCGCTACTTTGATGAGCTAAGCGACGGTTTACAAGAAATGAGTTTGGCGCAAATGTCTCTGCAACGCGACAAACAAATTTCACCCGCAGCGCTGACTCTTCCTCTTGAATTCAAAGAAATTCGCAGTGCTTTGCGCACTTTTATTTCAACATTGTTTGAAGATAATCCTTTTCAATTTAAACCCGTATTCAGAGGCTTTTATTTCACTAGTGCTTTGCAAGAGCCGGCAAAGCTACAAAAAGCATCAGGCAAAATAAGCCAACACTTCCATCTTGCGCCTGCTGATAAAGAAACAGAAACATCGGCAACAGAAAGTCGTAGTTATTTCCTATTGGATATGTTTCGCAAAGTCATATTTGCGGATAAGCAATTAGTTAGACAATATTCTAGCAAACAACAACGCCAAACCCGTTTCGTTGCTCTGGTAGGTACGGCATTGGCGCTTAGTCTTATTATGGCCGGCTGGACATGGTCTTATACTAATAACCGCCAACTTGTTGCAAATGTAGAGGCTGACTTAAAAAGCGCTGTTGCAATACAACAAGAGCAAGTAGATTTATCTTCGCGCTTAAAAGCGCTGCTCATCCTACAAGATCGCTTGCAGCAATTAAAAACCTATCGTAACAACCATCCTATGATGCTAGGGTTGGGCTTATACCAAGGTAAAAATATTGAGAAAAAATTACGCGAAGAGTACTTCAAGGGCATGCAACAAATCATGCTTACGCCCGTCACTCAAAACCTTGAAGCTTATTTAGAAAAAGTCGTAGAGCACCATGATGAGCTGGGTTCTACTGAAGAAAGCGACTCTTCTACCAATAAATCAGGAACCAGTAGCGAATATTCAGCTCCCTCCCCCACAGATACTGAACAAGCGTATAACGCTCTTAAAGCCTATTTAATGCTTAAAGAGCCGCAGCACGTAGAACCCGTTTTATTGGCAGCACAACTCACACGTTTCTGGCGTAGCTGGCTTGTGGCCAACCGTGGGCTGATGAGTAGAGATGAGTTGATCGCTACCACCCAGAAGCTTATTACTTTTTATACAAGTGAATATAAAGAGCCCCAATGGCCTACAATCCGCACGCAAACCGCCTTAGTAGCTGATGCTCGCTCTTCATTGCAACAAGTTATTAGCGGTATGTCTGCTATCAAGCAAGCCTATGCGCAAATTAATGCGCGAGCAGCGAACCGCTACGCCCCCCTTACTGTGGCTTCAATCCTAAATAATGAAGGCAACACATCGCTTCTTACTGGGAGTTATGCCATCCCGGCTGCTTATACCTATGAAGCTTGGAATGGCTATATTAAAAAGGCCATTCGTAGCGCTTCTAATAACGAATTAAGTATTACCGATTGGGTGCTGCAAACAGAACAAGATACAGACCTCACCTTGATGGGTAGCCCAGAACAAATCCAAAAGCAGTTAGTAGAGCTGTATAAAGCAGATTATGTCACGCACTGGCAATCCTTTATTCGCGGAATTGATGTTAAAGAGTTCAGCGATTTTACAGCTGCAGTGGCAGGTGTGGATGAACTTGGTGACATTAAAAACTCGCCCTTCAAGAAGTTGCTGACAACAATTTACACACAAATATCATGGGATAACCCTTCACCACTTGCACAAGGTTTAAGTGAATCTAGCAGTGGTGCAACAGCATGGTTTAAAGGCTTATTTTCTAAACGTGCCCCCGATGCTGTTGGAGATTCAATAGATAATTTTGACTTGCCTAGCGCAACTGTTGGAGCCATTGGCAAACACTTTGTTGGGATTACGCATTTAATGCAGGCTAAAGAGAGCAACCCCGCCCTATTTGAAAACTACATGGAAATGTTGGCTGAACTGCGCAATAACCTGAATCAAATTGATAGCGAAAGTTCACCCGGCCCAGGTGCTAAGCAACTCATGGAAGATACGCTCAACAATGAGGAATCCATCCTATCAGAGGGCTTACAGTTAGTGGATAAAGAGCTGCTCAATCGGCTCGACTCAACACAACGAAATATGCTTAGGCCGCTCTTGCTAAGGCCTCTAATCCAAACCTTTGCGGCATTAGTTCCTGTGGCTGAACAGGACATCAATACCTCTTGGAAGGCTAAAGTTTATGATCCATTTAATCGCTCCCTTGCCGGCAAATTCCCTTTTGATAGCAATGCGAACATGCAGGCCACGCAACAAGAAATCAGCCGCTTTTTTGGCCCCACAGGAGCCATTGCTGATTTTATAAAAACAGATCTAGGCAGATTGATTAATCAACGCGGCGACATCATTACCCCCAAGCAGTGGGCAGATATGGGTATCACCTTAACCCCAGGAATTTTGTCAGACTTTGGACGCTGGATAGCACCTATTGATGAAGCCACCGACGATGGCAACAAAACCATTTTCCAAGTGCGCCCAGGGGTGGCTGCTGGCAGCATCACTAGCTACACGATTGAGATTAATGGACAAAAACTGCACTACAGAAACACACCTGCACAATGGTATTCCTTTGTGTGGAGTGATGCTGAATCGAATCAAATTGCCAAAGTTAGCGTCGATATGAAAAATGGCAAAAAATTAGTATTAGAAGAGTTCGCAGGCTCAGGTGCCCTTGCTCGGCTTTTCCAAGCGGCTAAAGGCAGCACAGATGCTAGGGGCGTTTATCATCTCACCTGGGAGCGCGACAACATACCAGTGACTGTACAACTGCGCATTATTAGCAGCCCACAAATGCATGGCGACGGTTCTGCCAAAAAAGGACTCGGTGGTAAGTTGCCATCGCAAGTGGTTAACACCGCCCCAACCCAGCGGGAGGCAAAATAATGCGCAACCATTCCTCTTTAGAAATTAGCTACTTTGGCAAGCTGCCAAGCCATGGTGATTTTATTAAAGCAGCAGAAAACAATCACCAACTCATCGCAAGGTTAGATCAATGGGCTGGTGATACCTTAGAGGCGCTAGCGCGTGATGTTGCTTGGAAACAACTCTACGACCTTGGCCAGCCTGTTGCCTTTACGCTCATGGGTTCAAAAAGCAATATAGTCGTCAGCGGCCATTTATTACCAAGCCAAGATACCTCAGGCAGGCGATTTCCTTTTATTAGCGCCTCTTCTTTTGAGGTAGCCAAACCTGTTGAGTTCATGGCCCACTCACCCTTGGCTCTGTCGCTGTTAAACAATAGGCTCAACCAGATAGGATCAGAACTTCTTGAAAGCCATGACCCACAATCGCTGCTAAAAGATTTGGTCTCGAATCAAATCAAAATTAACCTAGATTCAAAAAAACTTAATCATACATTTAGCCAATTTCTTGAAGAGCAAACACTAGGTTCACTACAAAAATTACTGGATAGCAGCCAACAAACTGTTTGTGTGAGACGTATTTTTATTGCGCTAGGTGTGTTGTTACAGCCCATAATTAGTGCCGGCTCAGCAGGCGTAGGTAAAGGCATAGTGTTGCCATTGCCCGAGGCAGAAAGCATGTTACAGCATCAAGTCGCTAGCCTCTGGATGGATCTGATTTCTGGTTTTCTAGGTAAAGCAGATTTTCGTGTCCTAATGCTGCAACGCCAAACTGGCCCTGCGCTATTGGCCATAGGCTTTAATGGCTTAGCCACTCAGCATCTACAAGCGATGTTTGATCCCAACCAACTCGAAAGTGATTTCATCCCTCTCTACGATCCCGATTGGGCAGACGAACATATTCACTCAGATCAACATCTAAATAAGCTAGCCACTTATACTGAGCATCAGGAATTATCTCTCAGTACGGCCCGCGACACTTTTCATGCAACATTTTTAGGAGTTTAGTTATGCGTTCACTATGGGGCGCTTTATTAGTATTGCTCACTCTGCCACTGCAAGCGTTCGCCGAATCTATTTATAGCGATCAGGTTGTCGTATCTGGTGCTGTGGCTGACAACGCAACCAAAACCGCCATTATTAGCAAGCTGCGTGAGCTTTATGGCAACGATCAAGTCATTGATAACCTAGAAGTCGGCGGAGTTACGACACCCGCTAATTGGGGCAACTTTGTGACAGAGATGATTCAAGCTGATCTACAAAAAATCACCCAAGGCGAAATCAGCGTAAATGGCAACACAGTAGAAATTAAAGGCCAGGTAGATAATGAACTAACCCGGCAGCAAATTGTTAGTAGGCTCGCCAATACATTTAATAGCAACTACAGCATTACCGGCTCAATGCAAGTAGATAGCTCAAGGCAAAATATGCTGAATGCTATTTTGGCTGAGCGCATCATCGAGTTTGAAAGCGGCAGAGATATTCTTACAAACAGCAGTAAAAAATTGCTTGATGAAATCGCTGCCACTATTAAAAAGATCAACACACCCTTTATTCAAATTATTGGTAATACCGACAATATTGGTAACCGCAAAAACAATATACGCCTCAGCCTAGATAGAGCCATTAGCGTAAAATCCTATTTAGTGGAGCAAGGGATACCTGCAGAAACACTCTCTGTAAGCGGCATGGGGCCAGATAATCCAATAGCCAGTAACGACACCAAAGAAGGGCAAGCGCGTAACCGTCGTATCGATTTTATTATTTCAGATCGCGAAAGATGAAATCTATCTCAGTTTATAAAGTAAAAACGAAATAAACTTTCTCCGTGTGACATCAAACTCCGAGGAAGGATGACAAAGGACTCTTGCTATGACTACGCAAATGGAACAGCTAAAACGCCTCGCCTCCGAACACCTACCTACGCTGAGTGAGCTAGCTGGCGCGTTTAGCACAATCTCACAAAAATCGCGATTTCTCACGTTAGATATAAAAGCAGACCAACCTTTATGGCTAGCTAGTTTTGAGGCCACAGAGGCTATTAATGAGGACTGTCATTTTACTCTGCACTGCCTTAGTAATAGCCAAACCCTCGATGTAACAGCATTGTTGGGCCAGCCTGCGCGTGTGGGCCTCGCCACAGCCACAGGCCAACGCCGTTATTGGCATGGCGTGATCTCCCAAGCCAGTGCCGAAGGTAGCGACGGCAGCTTGAGCCGTTACCAACTAACGCTGCAATCAACACTCAGCTTATTAAGTTTGCGCCAAAACACCCTGATTTTTCAGGATGTTGATGCCCTAGAGATAGCAACTGCATTATTTGCTAATTACCCAACGCTGCAATGGCGCGCCGACATCCGCACCCCCTTGCGCCCGCAAGCCATTTGCACGCAATACCAAGAAACCGATTTTGCCTTTTTGCAGCGCGTGCTAAACGATAACGGCCTTTCGTGGTACATAGAGCACAATCAACAGCAACAGCTTGATGACGATGCGGCGGGCCATACCGTGGTTATCTTTGATGCAGATGCCAGTTTAGAATTGCCTGCTGGGGTTCCAGCATCAATACGTTACCACCGTATTGACGCCACCGAGAAAGAAGATAGCCTCACTGCCTTTAACGAAAGCCTAGCGTTAGCCAATCAACACGCTACGCTAAGCCAATGGAATGCTGAGCAACTCTATGCTTTTGCCGGTGAAGCCAGTGCCACTCTACCCGCAGGTATGCCTAATTTACCACAGCTAGACAGCTACTTCCCTGCTCGTCTACCCACGCAAGAACAAACCCATGCCGAGCAACAAGCCGCCTTGCAACTGCAATCCAATCGCCTGTTAGCCCATCATTTTAAAGGGCAAGGTGCTGTGCGCACTTTAGCCGTAGCACAACAATATAAACTGAGTGGACACCCCCAGCTCAGCGGGCACGTTTTTGTTCCTCTACGAATCCGTCATTTGGCCACTAATAACCTAAACACAGGTGATGCAGCCAACGCAGAAAAACACCAAGGTGGTGACTACCGCCAAGAATTTACCGCTATCCCTGCAGGCACACCTATTGTGCCGACAACGCTGACTCGCAAACCGCAAGCCCCCGCCTGTTGCACTGCGCAAGTGGTGGGCGTACCCAACGAACCCATAACCAGCACGCGTGATCACCAAGTGCGCATTCAGTTTTACTGGCAACGCGGTGCAGCCCCCCTTGCCGGGGGCTACACCGATACCGGTGATGAAGGCCAAGGCCACGCCCCGCAAGATCACACCAGCGGCACATGGGTGCGGGTGGCAGAAGCAGCAGCCGGCGCCCACAGTGGCAGCAGCTTTGTGCCCCGCATAGGCAGCGAAGTATTAGTGGAGTTCGCCCAGGGCGATATTGACCAGCCTGTGATTATCGGCCAGCTTTACCATGGCAATGCCCTGCCGCCCTTTAATGCGGGCGAAGACAGCAGTGCTAACCACCCAGGTGCCCTTTCGGGCATTCACACTCAAACCCTCGATGGCCAACCCGCCGGCACCTGGGTGCTTGACGATGCCCCCCAACAATTGCGCCACAGCTTGCAGCACACACAAGCCAACAGCCAACTGAACTTAGGCTATGTGATTGAGCAGCCAAACAATTACCGTGGCCGTTTTCTGGGTGAAGGTGCCACCTTCACCAGCAGGGGCTGGGCTACCTTACGTGCCAGTGAAGGTTTGTTACTCTCCACCACGCCGCGCCCTCACGGGCAAATCACTCAAATGGACAATCAAGATGCCGTGGCA
>Ga0079226_10004500_pt1 | contig 10648 bp, 13 predicted proteins | sample Poulit2014_FD_76345 | JGI IMG/M metagenome (GOLD analysis project Ga0079226, IMG submission 76345) | Agricultural soil microbial communities from Georgia to study Nitrogen management - Poultry litter 2014 | ecosystem: Environmental > Terrestrial > Soil > Agricultural land | place: USA: Georgia...
ACATAGGCTCACGGACACTCAACATGGACGCGCTGACACTCGACATGGGCGTGATTTCCTTTTTTAAGCAAATTGCACCTTGATAACTTAATAATTTTTTTATTTCATTTGACATATCACCGGAGGTCTTTCTGCTCTGCAGTGCTTATGCCAGATAATCGAAATCAATTTTTAACTCTGCATGCTGTTCCATTGAAATATTTACAGCGCCGCGATAGAACTCCAATTCAGGCTTATGTATTTCGGCATGGATGTTTGGCTTGTTCACCTCTACGTCCATTTCGACATTCCCTCGTTCGTAATGGAACTTCACTGCGAGCGGAGATGGAATATATGCCGGACTCGCTGTTTTCAAAGGCGGATTCGCACGTTGATAAGCTAGTTCGGCAATCATGTCAGCGCCTTTGTGGATATCGACCAATTGCGACCCTTCTTCCGCGCGCCGCCCCGTGCCTTCCGAAGCAGCTTGTAAACCCTCGGCTGCATTCTTTTCGTTCAACCGCAACGTGCTCATCAGATTCGTCTCTTCCCATGCTTGGGTCTGATCGATCGTTAGCTTCCCTTTGATTGTGCTCATCGACACATCCGCTTTCGGCTGCTCGATGGAAAGGTCTGCTTTTTTTTGCTTCAACTCTATTTGGGCGGGATGCTGCTCAATTGCTATTTTAACCATTTGGGATTCTATCCGTATTTGTGGAAATTGCATAAACATCCTCTCCTCATCTAAACAGGCAAACCCTGTCATGCCAACATGCAGACAGGGTGTAGACATTTATCTTAAGAAATCGACTAGCGATGGCTGGATGATTTTCGATCCTGCAGCAAGCGCTGCCCGGTGGATTACTTCTTGCGTCAGAAGATTCATGACCGCTTCTTCAAAATCGACGCCCTCATTTTTGGCCATCGTATCTTTAGCGATGATTTCTTGCTGAGATAGACGGTCTTCAATCAATTCCAATCGGTTCATCCGAGCGCCAAGTGCAGCGCGTCCGTTGATGATGTTTAGCGTGCTCTCATTCAGCGCGCCGATGCTTTCATCAAAATCTACATCTTCGCCCTGATCCAATGCATCGATAAATCCTTGAATGCTCTCGAATAATTGTTCGTCAAAAACGCCTTCAGGACTGACATTGACATTGAAAAGGATTCCATCGGACACTTCGATGTTGACGTCATGAATCGACTGTAAATTATCACCTTCTCCGAAAGTGACCTCATAACTGATCTCGCCATTTGTTTCAACTTGCCTTATCGGCGGCGTATCCGTGTTCGTTCCGTTAAAGATGTGCTTGCCGTTCACTCTAGTGTTGGCAAGCTCCGCAAGCTGTTCTTGCAGTTGCTCGACTTCTTGCTTGATGCTTAAACGTTCATTTGCGCTATATGTATCGTTTGCTGCTTGTCCGGCCAAATATTCAATCCGTTGCATCGCTTTCGTCGCTTTATCGAGTATATCATCGGAGTGATCCATCCAACTCCATGCTTCCGAAGCATTGCGGCGATATTGTTCGACTTCCGTCACTTGGGTCCGGTAATTCATTCCTTTCATCGCGACGACTGGATCTTCCGAAGGGCGTCTGATCTTTTTGCCGGTATTGATTTGCGTCAAATATTTATCCATTTCCGCCTGGCTCTGAAATAGATTCCGTAACATATTATTTTGCAGCATCGTTTGCGTGACACGCATTGGAGATCACCTTACCTTCCCACTAATCCCATATTATTGATGATGCGGTCGATCATTTCATCGATTGCCGTCATATTTCTCGCAGCAGCATTGTATGCATGTTGGAATTTAATCATATTGGAAATTTCTTCATCTAGCGAAACTGCGCTAACGGACATGCGGGAATGTTCGACTTGGTCTTTTAAAATTTCCGTGCTATCTTTCATCCCTTTTGCTTTCTGCCCCTCGACCCCTAGCTCGCCGATCAAAGCGGTCAAATACTTTCTCGGGCTCGTTTCAAGTCCTGTTATTTCCTCGTCGTCAAAAACTGCCGCCAACTTTAGCGCATTGTCGCCATTGCGGCTTCCTGTTTCGGGGTCGCTTGCCGCAATCAAATTTGGGTTGTCTATTATCGCGCTATTGACTGTAATATTTTCGGCAGTCATTGTCGTGGCGCCGTTACTCGTTTCAAAGAAATCCGGAACATTTTCCTCATCGTCCACTAAATGAATTCCATCACGATGGACCGCGTTGAATGCCGTAGCAAACTCGCTTGCCAATTTATCCAGTTCTGCCAGTATCTCCGGATAGTCGCCGTTCGATTCGCTATTCCTTACATATCCATGCGCTTCCACTAAGGCAGTGAGCGAACCGATCGATTCGAGCAAATTTGCATCCCCTGCATCATCGCCGAATACCGTCATATCACCGATTGAGATTCCACTTACAAGTCCGCTTTCATCATCGTATTCAACTTTCATTTCATTTACAGCGTCATCCACACTATCTTGCGCGTCGATCAAATAAACTTCTTGTTCAAATGAGTTCCCCGCACTATCAAGCAACTCGATCGAAACGATTCCTGGCGCGATTTCTAGTGCGCTATCGCTGCTCGGCCGGTAATGCACCTTTATATTCATATGTTCAGAAAGCTGGTCGATCAGCCGGTCTCTTTCATCATACAAGTCATTCGCCAAAAATCCATGCGGCTCGATTTTTTGGATTTGTTCGTTCAAGTCATTGATTCTGTCCAGCAAAGAATTAATGCCCTTTTCCGAAGCATTAATTTGTTCCTTTAAATCGGACTGGATTCCTTGCAAACTTTTTGACAAATGGTTAAACGTCTCTGCCAAGGCAAGCCCCCTTTGGGCGACGACAGAACGAGCGCCTGCATTTTCAGGGTTTACTGCCAAGTCTTGCAACGATTGCCAAAACGAATCCATCGTTTTCGACAAGCCGTTATCGGACGGTTCGTTCAACAGTTCTTCCATTCGGCTGAGCGCTTCTTGCCTCGTCTCCCAATAGCCGAGTTTGCTGTTTTCGGCCCTGAACTGCAAATCGAGAAATTGATCCCGAACACGCTCCACCGTTCCGATTTCCACACCTGTGCCCATCTGCCCCGCATGTTGCGGCTGCACTCGGGAAGGGACCGGAAATGGCGTTGTCGTCTCAAAATTCACGCGTTGCCTCGAATAGCCTTCCGTGTTGACATTCGCAATATTATGGCCCGTTGTATAAAGTGCGCCTTGTTGGGCGAACAATGCTTTTCTCGCAAGCTCTAATCCTTGAAACGTACTCATCTCGCATCTCCTAACCGTTATTATGCTTTAGAATCGAAAACAGAACGATTCATCGTCTGTTGCTTTATATTTTTATCCGTGTAATTCATGTTTTTTGCAGCAGGCTGCAGCATGTCCAAAGACAATTGGACGAACTGCATCGACTGCTGGATCAGATCATTGTTCAACCGTTCCTTTTGTTTCAGTGCGACGAGTTTCTCGATCAAGCCGGCTGCTGCTTCATCGAGCCGCTTTCTTTGTTCCGCGTTTTCGATGCAGTGCAACAACTCGCTCACTGTCCGTTCGGTTTCCGGCTTTCCGTTTTCGGCAAAAATGCTCTCGGCAATCTGTTGGCGTTCCTCTTCCGCTTGTTCAACCGCCTGCAATTGTTTTCTTTCTTGCATCAACAATTTTGAAAGGCAATCCATATCGCTCGTTTTAATGCATTCGGTTTTTTTCTCCGAAATGGCGAGAAGTTCCTCATGCAATGCCGTCAAATGCTTCAAGCTGCCTACCATTTCTTCGGTGCGCATCGGTGAAGCCTCCTATCGTTTCGACCAAAAATCAATCATTTCCTGTGCGGTCTTGTCATAATCGACCTTATATTCCCCTGATTGGACGAGTTTTTTAATTTCAGCAACATATTTTGACCGTTCCACAGCATACGCATCATTTTTCTGAAGCTTTTTCGCTTCTGCTGAAATATTGAGCTCGTCTCTATGCTTATCGTTTTTTTGAATGGCTTGCTTCTGGCTTTGGTTTCGATAAGCATTGATCAAAGGGTTGGGACCTTGAATTTTCATCGGTATATTCCTCCCTTTCGCTTCAAATCCGCGCACGATTTCCATCTATCTATAATATCGGTTCCATTTTGATTTTATTTAGTCTTCCTTGTTTTTCATCGTATAATAAACCGGCTCATGCTCTTTTTTCCGTCTCTTGGAACGTATTTTTTCCATTTCATCATAATGCTCCAGTTTTGTTTTGATGTCCGTGGAACAATCTCGGCACAGTCTTCCTTCTACAATGTCTTCCCCGCATTTTTCGCAAGGGTAGGCCAGTTTCGGAAATTGGGATGCACGCAATCGCTTCTGTTTCATGAATTTGATGACCAGTTCTTCCTCTACATCTGTCGCTGCAACTATTTCGCTCAATGTCGCTTCCCGATTTTTTCTCTTTGACAAAAACCGATACACCGTTTGAAACGCTTGCTCTTCTTCGCGATAGCACGACGAGCAAACATCTCGAATCGTCTTGGCAAAAACCGTTCCGCAACGAGCGCAGTTTCCCAGTTCGCTCACTACAATCACCTGTTTCACTTTTTTATAGTATAACATAATTATTTCGTCCATTTAGCCGCGAATCAAGGTATATGCATAAACTTCCGGACAGCCTTTCTGCTTCAGAAGAGCTGCCGCATGGCGTATCGTTCTTCCGGTTGTATATATATCATCGACCAAAATGGCAGGTTTGTTAATAGTCTTGTCCAAGGAAAACGGATTTCTCGTCGTCATTCTGGCGACCTTCGATTTTTTTGATTGCTTTTCGCTATGTCGGCGCTCCATCATATCCGAAACCGCCGGGGGCAAAAAAGCGGCCAATTGCCGCGCCTGGTTGAACCCTCTTTCATAGGAGCGCTGCTTGCTTAACGGGATCGGCACGATGAGCGCTTCTTTCACGTTGGCGAACTCTTTTTCAAAGCGCGAGAAAAAATGTTCACGAAACATTTCTCCCAATGCGTAGTCCCCTTGATATTTCCATCTCGCGATGACTTCTTTCATAAATGAGTTGTACATGTAGACGGAAATATTTTTCTTGAGGACGTCTTTGCCGCCGTATAGCTTTTCCCACGCATTGCAATCCGAACAAATCGCATCCGTGCCGATACGCCAACACTTTCGGCAAGCGTTTCCTTCAATCGTTTCAAACCGTTCTTTGCAGCAGTTGCATACATTTTGCACTTTTGGAAGGAAAACATTTTCCCATGTCGTCTGGATGATCGATTCTTCATTGCACCATAGACAATAGGTCAAAGCATCTCTCCTTTCTCGGCAAACGATGCTGCTCGTTCGTTCATTTTCATGATTGCTTTTGTTGCTCTTGCGATCGCATTCGTCTTCCCCTCATGAAAATAGACCACTTCCCCATCCGGATCGGTCGGGCTGCGGCCTGCGCGTCCGGCGATTTGAACCAATGCCGCTTCATCGAAAACATGATGGTCAGCATGAAGAACAGCGACATCGACGGACGGAAACGTCACTCCTCGCTCCAAAATCGTCGTTGTGACTAGTGCATATATGTTTTGGTTGCGGAATTTCTTTATTTTCTCTTCCCTTTTTTTATCTTCTGCATGAACAGCAGTAAGTTCAGATGGATAAGCGATGATTTTTTCGGATAAAAACAGTTCAGTAAGGGGGGCAATCGTCTCGTTGGCCGTCCGTATTGTCGGAACGAAAAGGAGCAATTGCCTGGAAGGATTTTTCCGTTCTTTCAGCCAAGCAATGAAATTCGGGGCTAGCTGCCCATTTTTGAAAGAGAAGCTTCTCTCTAGCCGAGGCACCGGCAATGCGTGACCGTGAAAGCGGAGCGGCACAAAAACGTGCTTCAATTTTTTCGAAGCGATGAGCGATTGATGCATTTCTCTTGGAGTTGCAGTCAAGTAAATAAGGGAGGCATTTTCCTTTGCAGCTCGTTTTGCCGCAAATTGGAGCGTTTCATCATGGTGATAAGGAAAAGCGTCGATTTCATCGATGATAAGCACATCGAATGCACGGCGATAACGGAGCAGCTGGTGAGTTGTCGCAATGATGAACTGGCTCGTTCCATCATTGTCCCTGCTTCCGCTGTACAGACCTTGGATATGGAGCGGGTGGAATGCTTCGTTAAGCCTCAGCAAAAGCTCGCGGACAACGTCAGCCCGCGGCGTAGCGATGCAAAGCCGTTTGCCGTCTTTTAGCGCCGTCGTTATCCCTGGAAAAAGCATTTCCGTTTTGCCCGCTCCCGCAACGGCCCATACGAGCAGTTCTCCGCCATTTGCTATCGTCTCATCAATTTCTAAAGCGGCATGCTGCTGCGCTTTCGTCAGTCGCCCTTTCCAGCTGCAAGGCTCGGAGTGCTTCGGCCATTCATATTCGGTTCCCGACCAATAATATAAAGGTTCGCACGCCATCACCCTTCCCATCGCCAAACAATTTCGGCAGTAATAATGCGAATATCCGCATCTCGTGCATGGGAAACGAGCAAAGAGCGATTTTTTTCGGTTGTTGCAACGCTGGCAAGCGAAAAAGAAGAAGTTCTTTCGGATGGATGGAATAGGAGTGAAAGAGGCGTCCGCCAACAGTTTTTCAAAAATAGCTGCGTCGAGCATTATTTCATTTCGAATGAGCAGTTTCCCTTCATATTTCCTGGCAAGGTCATTTAAAAAAACGGCGTTCGCACGATTATTGGCGAATATCGGTTTAGCGACCGGGGAGTTCGCAAACCTACTCCCCTCTTTTTTCTTCCATTTGGATACTATGTTCAACAATCGTTGCCTGATTGTGATCATCTAAATGAATCACCTCACTCCGTATACCAGGAAACGCCGATAGACCCTTCGCCCAAATGGGTGCCGATCACCGGTCCAAAATAGCTGATGTACGTTTCCACTTCCGGGTATTTATCCTGAAACTCATCTCGAAGTTTCGTTGCTTGCGCTTCGTTATTCGCATGAATAAAGACGACCCGCACAATCTTTTTATTCTCTGCATCTTCTTCCAACATGCCCATGATTCGTCTCGTCGCTTTTTTTCTCGTCCTTATTTTTTCAAACGGCACGATCAACCCATCGACGATATGCAAAATCGGCTTGATATTCAAAAGAGAACCTAGAATAGCTTGTGCGCTATTCAGTCGTCCGCCGCGCTGCAGATGACTCAAATCATCGACCATGAAGTAAGATCTCGTCTTGCTTTTTATTTCATCCAATTTCCCTAAAATAGCTTCGGGGGCCTGTCCCGCCCGCGCCATTTCCGATGCCGCAATGGCATAAAACCCTTGAGGCATTGTGCTCAACTCCGAGTCATATGCGTAAACTTCCACGCCTTCGACCATATTTCCGGCGCTTTTGGCCGCTTCATAAGTTCCGCTGAATTTTTTGGATAAATGAATCGATATGATGGCATCATGCGTTGCGGCAAGCTCCTCAAACAACTCGATGAATGTCCCGATTGCAGGTTGAGAAGTGGATGGCAAATCTTTTGATTCCTTTACTTTTTTATAAAATTGTTCCGTCGTGATGTCGATGCCTTCCCGATACGACTCTTCTCCGAAAACAACGCTTAATGGCACGGTATGAATGCCGTGCTTTTCAAGCACATCTTCAGGTATGTATGCTGTACTATCCGTGACGATAGCTATTTTCAAAGCGATAACCTCCAATCATCCTTTAGAACACTTCGACCCAGCCGTTGCGGATAGCTGTCACTACAGCTTGCGTTCGGTCGTTCACATCCATTTTTTGTAAAATATTGCTCACATGGTTTTTGACCGTCTTTTCGCTGATGACTAACGTTTCCGCTATTTTGCGGTTGCTCTGCCCTTCCGACAAAAGTTGCAACACTTGGCATTCACGCTTTGTCAATAGGTGCAGCGGCTTTCGGTGCTCGATGTCAGCGACGCTCGCAGTGGACTCGTTTGATTTCACTAGCTTTCTATATTCTTGCACTAGATTATGAGTCACCTTCGGATGCAAATAAGACCCTCCGTCATAGACGACCTTGATTGCTTCCATCAATGATTCCGTATCCATTTCTTTCAACAGATACCCTTGCGCGCCTGTCTGAAGCGCATGCGTCACATAGCTTTCGTCTTCATGAATCGATAGAATGATAATCTTCAAATCTGGATTTTCTTGGAGCAATTCTTTCGTCGCTTCAATTCCGTTCATCTCAGGCATATTGATGTCCATCAAAACGATATCAGGTTCGTATTCGCCGACTATTTCTTTCGCCTCATGGCCATCATCAGCTTCAGCGACGACTTCGAAACTAGGCTCAAAACTTAATATTCGTTTGACCCCTTCGCGAAATAATTTATGGTCATCTATAAGCGCAATAGTAATAACTTCCTTTGACTTCATTCGTGTATCCCCTCCGTTAGTTTTATTTTATTGTATACGTTTCAGCAACAAAATGCACCATATTATATGAATTTATAACAAAACATAGTTATTTTGTTGCACTTCGCTTGACTAGATACGGGACCTTTATCTTAACGGTAGTTCCTTCGCCCTTCTTGGAATCGATAATCATCTTCCCTTCCAAAATTTCCACCCGTTCCCGCATGCCGATCAGGCCGAATGAATTCTCCTTCGCGCTATCTACACATGCCTCAAAACCGACTCCATTGTCGCGAATGACGACCGTCAGCTGATCATCGAGCAGTTCGATGATCACTTTGATCAAAGTGGCTTCGGCATGATTGATCGCATTTTGGAGCGCTTCCTGGACAAGCCTGAAAATCGCGACTTCATAATTCGCTTCGAGCCGCCTTTCATCCCCAAGAAGAATCAGCTCGATATCGATGCCGCTATAGTCGGACATCGTCTTGACATGTTTTCTGATAGTCGGAAACAGCCCTAAGTCATCGAGTGCCATCGGACGCAAATCGTAAATGATCCGTCTGACCTCTTGGAGTGATGTTCGGATATTTTCCCGAATGCTTTTCACCTCTTCCAATGCATGGTCCACCTTGCCTTCGCGAAAAGCCAAATCGACAATTTCCGAGCGAATCAAAATATTGGCGAGCATTTGAGCCGGTCCGTCATGAATTTCCCTTGAAAGCCTTTTTCGTTCCGTTTCTTGCGCTTCGATAATTTTCAAGCCGAATTGGTGTTTTTCTTTCGCTGTTTTCAATGCTTCATTCACTTGTCCAAAATCATCATGCAAATAAGTGAGGACAACAGAGACTTTTCTGCCGAGGTTATTCGCATGTTCAATCGTGCGGCGCAATCGTATGATTCTTCTTTCCAAATCATCGCGATTTTTCCGCAATGCCTTTTCTTGTTGACGCAAGACTGCTAGTTTCATCTGCAAAGAATGCGTTTCTTCGTAGACTTGGCGAATGTCGCTTTCCGAGTAACGATTGAATTCACGGCTGACAATAGAAAGTTTTTGCCTTGACTTCTTTACTTCCTTTTCCAGCTCGTCTCCCTTTTTAATATATTCTTTCACTTTTTCTTTTGTCTCTTCAAGCTCTTGAAGCAAATAGGCGTGCTCTTCCATCGCCTCTTCGCTTATATGAAATATTTCATCCTTGCTCTTCTCGACGGCATTCGTCATCTCGTCGATGATTGAATCGAGCGCTTTTTCATCCATTTTCTTTTCCAATGCCATTACCTTTCACCGACCTATGTTATAATTGGGGAAGCACGTATGTATCGGAGGAATTATATATGCTAACTCAATATTATACCGTAAAAGAGTCTGGTTCACACGAAATAATTATACAAAAATCTAGATTCATAGGGTATGTGGAAAGGGTGCGCTCGGAAGAAGAAGCGGTTGCGTTTGTCCAAAAAATCAAGAAAAAGCATTATGATGCGACCCATAACTGTTCCGCGTACATTATCGGCAATCAAGATCAAGTCCAGAAAGCGAACGATGACGGGGAACCGGGCGGGACTGCCGGCATTCCGATGTTGGAAGTGTTGAAGCGATTGGAATTGAAAAACACTGCGGTTGTCGTGACAAGATATTTTGGCGGGATCAAACTTGGCGCTGGGGGATTGATTCGCGCATACAGCTCGACTACATCCGAGACGATCAAGCAAATCGGAATCGTGAAAGGAGATTTAATGCAAGGTGTTTCGCTGACGATTGAATATCCCTTATTGGGAAAGGTGGAAAATGCTTTGCATCAATCTCCTTATATTATCGAAGACATCCATTATTTGGAGAATGTCGAATTGATTGTCTATGTTCCGATAAACGGCGTGGATGCCTTTAAAAAAGAAATGATCGATTTGACGAATGACCAAATCGCGATGGTCGAGAAAGACAAAAAATATATCGAAGTGGATGCTTAAAAATCAATGCCGATTCGACGCTACGAGCATCGTCTTTTGCAACTCATTTGCGACGATGTGAATCAATTCATCGGCTGAAGTGACATTATCATTTTCTGTCTCTCGGATGAAACCTTTAAGCAACGATTTTAGTTTTTCTTGGTCCATCAACTTCATCACCCTTATCCAAAAATTTCGACAAACAAACCGGTCAAAAGCAAAAAGTTTACAACACCGTATATCATTTTAAACATAAAATGTAAAATGGACAAGCATTTTCTATTTTATTGAATGAATTTCATAAAGCCTTATCATGAAAAAATTATCCGAATAACAACTAAATATTTTCACTTGTTTGTTCGTTAAATTATCTGCAAAAAT
>Ga0079226_10004501_pt1 | contig 10647 bp, 8 predicted proteins | sample Poulit2014_FD_76345 | JGI IMG/M metagenome (GOLD analysis project Ga0079226, IMG submission 76345) | Agricultural soil microbial communities from Georgia to study Nitrogen management - Poultry litter 2014 | ecosystem: Environmental > Terrestrial > Soil > Agricultural land | place: USA: Georgia...
AATAATGAGTACCCAGTCAATGGCGTGTACTTTATTCGTTTTCGATCTCCAACCCGGATAAAGCATAAACCCTAATACAGTCCCAAAAACTAAATGCGTACTTCGGAAAACCCATGGGTCAATTGGATTGAAATTTAATATATATAAATGATAAAGTGCACCGATAACAGCAATGACCATAAATAGATAACGTACCCATCCAGATAAGTTTCGTAAATTCGAAGTAAGTTCCATTCACTCATCTAGTGTCGTATCGATTTTTTCATCAGCTGTTGTTAGGCTAGAGTCATCTGTTTTATTTGCATTTTTTGTATGCGAATTTTTTTCATTTTCCTCCATCTTCCTCCTCCTCTCCCAGTAGTAATCCGAAATGATGTTGAAATGCGACCCTGAGATGTTGAGATAATTCAAAAGATGCTGAATCGAGACCCTGAGATGTTGAGATAATCAAATAGATGTCGAGTCGCGACCCCGAGATGTTGAGATAATTCAATAGATGTCGAGCCGCGGCTAGGCCCCCTTAATTCGGACACATGCTCCGTATTTCTTCAGTTTTCTTAGTTTTTCATTTTCAGGCTGGTAATTGGAGGGAATTGTTCCCTCTATACATTTAATTCTGACTGCTGATTAACGGTAACTTGACATGGATCCTCGTCACGCATGATTCTCTTACCAGGCGCCAGCTTATAAAAAATCTGGATCACCTAACAGGTTATCATGCGTTGCTCCATATCAAGTCGTGGTCGAACTTGATTCTGTGCTTTCCTTGACAATAGGGGAACAATTTCCTCTGCCAGTAATTTTTGTTGTGTAAACTTTTATAAACTTATTTCCCGAATTGGAATATTGCCTTCCAACGTGAGTTGGAGGTATCTTGTAGGCGAATAATTATTTAAGTTGCCATGGGGACGAGTGTTATTATAAAAATCAATATATTGATCGATATAGTAGTATGCTTCATCATAAAAAGTAAAAGTATGTCGGTTAAAACATTCACGTTGAATTTGACTATGGAATGATTCAATATAAGCATTCATATTAGGCGTTTTATTAGGGATTCTTTCATGGTAAATTTTTTGGTGTTCACAAAAGTCCCCAAATACTTCACTCACAAATTGTGGTCCATTATCCGTTCGGATAATAAGTTTGTTTTCAAACTCGCCTTCTTTAAAATGAACTTTTCGCCTGATTAGTGCTTTAGTAAGCATTGTGGTGATATCATTTGCTCGGCATGTTGGTCCCCTATACACACCTACAATCTTTCGATCATATACATCAATCGCAGAACATAAAAACACAAAATGATTAGAATCAACAATATTTCCATACTTTATATCTACTTGCCATAATTGATTTGGACCCGTAACTACGCGGTTTTTAGCTAACTTTCTAGGATGTTTTGACTGTTTGGATTTTCTATCTTTTAAGATACCTAACTCTTCACACAATCGATAGACTTTTTTCTTATTAATAATTAAATTAAATTGGTCGCGCAACAACGTTGTCCACTTTTTATATCCCAACGCACCGACATTGTCATCTTGATGATATTCCATAAGATACTCTTCAATTTGTTCATCAGAAATCTTGTGACCTTCCTTATGCATAGAATAACCGGGGCATGGTCTGCCTCTTTTGGCTTGAGTCTCTACTTTCTTTTCCCCCATTCTGTCATAATATGTGGAACGATTTAGATCTAAAATATCAACTATTCGTTTGATAAAAAAACCTTTTGAGATCCACTTATTCGCTATATGGAACAAAAAATCTAAAGTGAATTCTTTTTTTTAAATGCGTCTTTTAATACAGCTACTTCCAGTTCTTTTTCACCTAATAGTTTCATTGCCATTTCGTATTTCTTTTTATAATCTTTTTCGGTTGGTTCAACCGATGTTAGGGCTGCTCCCTCCATTTCCATCTGATCTCGAACTTCTGTCTCATATTCCTTCATCCATTTTCTTAGGGTATTAGGATGAACACCAGCCGCCTTCGCTGTTGTTGCATATTTATTTGTTTCAAGTGCCATTCTCACATATTTTTTCTTTAAATCTTCAAATATTTCAATTTTACCTTTTGCCATATGAATCACCACCTTTATCGAGTATTTCCAAGATAAAAATATTGTACTCTTCTTCGATTTTGGTGTCCAAGTGATTAAGGGGGCTTAAAAGATAATTCAAATAATGTCGAGATGTGGCCCCTCGATCTGACATGTAAAAATAATTAATAATTCAAATTTAAAAACTTGACTATCACATGAAATAGTCAAGTTTTAATTTTTTCAAATATCTTGGGATCTTGATATTCTTTCGCATTTCTAACATATGTTTTTATCGTAAGATCGAGCATTTCACGGTGACGATCTGCAATTTCTCGTACCACTTCACCTGGACTACCGAACACGAGGGAGTTCGGGGGAATTTCTTTTCCAGCAGGAACGAGTGCATTTGCCCCAATAATCGAATTTTCTCCAATTACTGCACCATCTAAAACCGTTGCGCCCATTCCAACTAGCACACCTTTTTTCAATGTACAGCCGTGGATGATCGCACTATGTCCTACCGTTACTTCATCTTCTAAAATTAAAGGGAATTCTTCATACAAATGACAGACTGTGTTTTCCTGAATGCTGCAACGCTTCCCTATTTTAATCGATCCTTCATCCCCGCGTAACACTACATTAAACCAAATGCTCGTCTCTCTACCAATCGTCACATCTCCAATGATTTTCGCACCATCTGCAATAAAAGCAGAAGCATCTATTTTAGGAATATGTTCTTTATATCGATAAATCATGTCATCCCTCCCCTTTTGCTTTATTTTATTAAAATGTCTTCGAACTCGTCAATATAACTTTAGAATATCTACAATTAAATAAAAATCAAATTTAATAAACTACTAACGACGCTAAAATTTAAAATCAAACGCAACAAAATTACGCTATCAAATATGCGCATCTATTTAAATTCAGACGCATTCAATTATATTTAGGCGCAATCCATTCAAATTAGGCGCATACATCTAAATCTAAACGCATCATCAATCATAACAAGCGCATCAGCCTTAATCTAGACGCATCACGAGTCAAATCTGACGCATCAAGCAAAATATAAGCGCAATCCATTCAAATTAGACGCATACACCTAAATCAATACGGCGCACCCTCCTAAATCCGAACATATCCCATCCCCCCTTTACATAAAAATTCCTCAATTTGCCATTATTAGCAAATACTTTTATGCAAACGCTTTAATTAAAGTGGTATAATAGGTACAGAGTTTACTAAGGTTAGGGGGGCTTGAAACAATGATTGGTATTGTAGCACCTTATTCACAATTCAAGGATGAGATTGAACAAATTGCCGAGAGTCTTAATATCCCAGTAGTTGTTGAGGTAGGTGCATTAAGAGCAGGCCTAAAAAAGGCGAAACAAATGATCCGCGAGCATGGAGTTAAAGTAATTGTTGCTCGTGGGGCGACAGCAAATTTTCTCAAAACGAAACTGGATACACAAATTATTAAAATTGATATAACGAATTTCGACATTGTCCGGACATTGAATGAAGCTCGAAAAATTGATAATTCAATCGTATTAATTGATCATGTAGAAAGTTCCGAGCGCATTGATTTAGCAACTGTTAAAGATATGTTGGATATCGACATTGATTTGAAATTATACGAAAACGAACAAGAAATTACGAATCATATTTATGATGTAGCTAATACAAAATCATTAAACCCTATCGTCGGTACGGCAGAGTGTATGGCGCATACAGCTGGAAAAATTGGTGTTCAGTCATTTATTGTATTTTCCCAGACAGACTCGATGACTGAATCTCTCCTCCGAGCGCAGGAATCACTTGAATACATTTCCAGAGAAGAAATGAAGAAAAAACATTTAGAGTCCATTATCTCCTGTGCATTCGACGGTGTTATTTCGACAAATGTAGATGGCGTCATTACCGTTTGTAATGAAGTAGCGGCAGAACATCTCGGTATTCATCCAGATGAAATTATTGGTCGAGAACTTAAAAATATCCAAATGAGGCTTTTTAAGAAACTAGTCGGTGATTATGAACCCGCTTCCAAAAAAGTGATTAAAAATGGTAACCAAAATTATGTATTAAACCGTGTCTGCTTAGGTGGGAAAAGTATGGTCGTTACTTTCCAGGAAGCTGAATCGATATTACTTGCGAACAATGAGATTAGAAGCGAACTTTACCAGCGCAGGTTTTTTGCCAAATATCAATTTGATGACATTATTTCTCGAAGTGATAAAATGGAGCAATTAATTACATTAGCGAAAGCATATGCTATATCAGAGAGCAACATTCTAATTTATGGCGAAAGCGGAACAGGTAAAGAATTAATCGCTCAAAGTATTCATAATGAAAGCAAGCGTCGGACAGGCCCATTTATTGCAGTAAATTGTGCTGCTCTCCCTGAAAATTTACTTGAAAGCGAATTGTTTGGGTATGAAGATGGCGCATTTACTGGTGCGAAAAAAGGTGGAAAGCCAGGATTATTTGAAATGGCACATGGCGGAACGATATTTTTAGATGAAGTTGGTGATATAACACCATCTTTACAGGCGAGGTTACTTCGGGTGCTTCAGGAAAAAGAAGTTCGCCGCATTGGTGGGGAGCGAATCATTTCCGTAGATATTCGTGTTTTATCAGCGACAAATAAAGACTTGTCTACATCTGTTGAAAACGATGAATTTAGAAGGGACTTATATTATCGATTAAACGTTCTCCATCTATTTATTCCAGCATTACGAGACCGAAAAGAAGATATCGATCCACTCATTGATCATTTCTTAGAAAATCATAAAGGAAAGACAAACATTATATCCGATATGACGAGAAAAAGATTAATAAAATATGACTGGCCTGGAAATATTCGGGAACTGGAAAATTTCATTGAACGAGCAGTGGCTGTTGAATCTCATTTTCAAGGGTCTTTCATCCACCTATTAGATCCACAAAAACCAGCCGAATCCGAACCCTTCCCAGCTGATCATACGCTTGATGAAGAGTATTTAAAAATTAAAATTGGTAGTATGGCTGAAATGGAAACGCAAATCATCGATGAACTATTACACAGGTATGAAGGAAATCGTTCTAGTTTAGCCGAAGAATTAGGCATAAGCCGGACCACTTTATGGAAACGAATGAAAGAAAACAGTTAAATCATTCCCCTTCATCCTTCGAACAAAACAGATTGTTCACTTTCCGAACAAAACTTGTTTACTTTATAATCATGATGTTTTAAAAATAAACAAAATCAATCCAAAACATTTACCGAAAATCAAATTTAAAATTTTATCGAAAATTGAAAGCGTTTGCTCCCTGTGACACCTAAACCAGCAATTTTTAGCTGGTTTTTTTATACTTGGCACGAAGGTTGCAAGATAAATATACTGAAACGAAACACACATCTTTTAGGGAGGAATAACAAAATGGATCACTTTTTAAGTCCACCACAACCAGAAGAAATGGATCTACAAAATGTTTTATATGAAAAAAAAGACGGTGTTGCAACTGTAACTATTAACCGTCCAAAAGTATATAATTGCCTAAACTTTAGAACCTTACGAGAAATGGCTTATGTGTTTGAAATTGCCTCTTGGGATGATGAAGTAGGAGTTGTCGTTCTAACAGGGGCTGGAGATAAAGCATTTTCTACTGGCGCAGACATGAAAGAGCAAAATGAACAAATATTAGAAAGACCACGAAATTATTGGAAGTGGATGGGGCAGTTCTTAGAAGCGCATAAAAAATTATTAAATATTGGAAAACCAACGATTGCACGAATTAATGGAATGGCCGTTGGTGGCGGAAACGAATTTAATATGACATGTGATTTAGCAATTATGGCAGACCATGGATATATCCGCCAAGTCGGTAACTCACATGGAAGTGTTGCAGCAGGAGGAGCGACACAATGGTTACCAATTATGGTTGGCGACCGTCGTGCACGAGAAATCCTTTGGTTGAATGAAGAAATTTCTCCTGAAAAAGCATTAGACTGGGGGCTTGTGAATGAAGTTGTTCCTTATGAGAAATTAGATGAAGCTGTTGATACGATGGCGAAAAAGCTTTTAGCTAAACTTCCAGAATGTGTACGTTACACAAAAGAACAAACAAACTTCTGGAAAAATATGTCGTTTGATTCTACAACGGGACATGCTCGTGACTGGTTAACGGAACATACAGCAAAATTCGAAACGCATGAAGCAATGCGCGCATTTAGTGAAAAGAGATTACCAGACTATGAAATGTTGCGTGAGCGGATGAGTACTGGTGATTCTTATGAACACAAGTGGGGTGCACCGTCCCTTGATTGTAATGAGTGTGGGGCAAAAGATATCCCTGAACACTTCAAACATTGTGGAGTTTGTGGATCTCCATTATCACAATAATGAATTGCATCTAGGAAAATATTAATCTGGGAATAATTTACCGATTAATTGTAGCTGACACGATTCTGAATAAACCGTAGAAGCTGCCCAAAACCTATTCACCTAGACTCCATCTTAACAGGGCAGCTTCTACACAATAATGTATGGAAGCGCATTCACATAATGATAGAAAAATTTTATAAAAATTATAAGGGGGAAAGTCTAGTGAATAAAAATCTATCAGAAAGAGTTGCGGAATGGTATAGTCGTTATTTCCCAGATGCCTTTATTTTCGCATTACTTTTAACATTTATCGCCATCGTCTCAGCAATTTTGTTTACCGATTCATCCACATTTAGCGTTTTAGGTTATTGGTTCGAAGGAGTACCTGATTTATTTCTATTTGCATTCCAATTAATCATTACGTACGCTGCTGCACTTGTACTAGTGGATACACCAATTATGAAAAGACTAATTAGTAAAATGGCTAGTTTTGTCAAATCACCTTCAGCAGCATATGTCTCTACGAGTATTATTGGAGCATTAACATCGTTCTTAGGATGGTATATTGGACCGGTTGTCACTTCATTGTATGCGCGTGCAATTGGGCAAAACGTAGATGGCGTCGATTATCGATTACTTGCAGCAGTTGCTTATTCATCCTTTATCATTTCCTTAACAGGAATATCGGGGACCATTCCTCTATTTGTAGCAACTGAAGGAGAGCTTACCGAAATGCTCGGCGGATTATACTCCTTGAAAGAAACTACATTTTCCGTTTTAAACATGGTAACAGCATTTGCAATTGTTACTGTAACGACAATTATTTTCTACTTTATCGGTAAAGGAAAAAAAGATATCGTTACATTTCATGATCTAGCGATCGAAGAAGAAATGGCTGCAGCTGTTGAACAAGAAGCACAGAATAATCAAGTATACAACCATACAACTTTTGCAGAAAAAATCAATCACTTTCGTCCAATCATATTCGTTATCGGTGCTTTAGGTCTTATATATTTAGTTTACTTCTTAGGTCAAAACGGACTCGATGGCTTAAATTTAAATACCGTTGCGTTCATCGCAATTATTTTAGGATTCCTTGTACACCGTAATCCGACAACATATGTTGAATCTTTCTCAAAAAATATGAATGCAACAAGTAGTATCGCACTTCAGTTTCCACTTTACGGGGGAATCGCAGCAATTCTTTTCGGGTCTGGCTTAACAGACATTCTTATTAATTGGATTGTTACTATTTCAAGTGAAGGGACATTCCCAATTTTAACCTTCTTGATGACAGGATTTATAAACTTATTTATCCCGTCTGCGGGAGGACAGTTCGCAGCTACTGCACAATTCGTTGTTCCTGCAGGTGTCGAATTAGGGGTTGAAATTCCTCGTACAATTATGGCAATAACATTTGGGGATATTTGGACTAACTTGATTCAGCCATTCTGGGCATTGTTGTATTTCCCTATTCTTGCGTTAGGAACTCGTTTAACGGTACGTGATTTCATGGGATACTGTTTACCAATCTTAGTAGCCGTTGGAATCATTTGGATCATCGGATTAACATTTTTACCAATGTAAGTAAAAAAGTGCGACGTCCTGGGACGCACATACTCGGGAACACCGAAAAAGCTCTGTAACAACGTTCGTATTAGTTGTACGTCCCTATTGTCCTATACGTCGGAACGAGACAAGGAAAAGTGAATACGCCCTGACAGTTTAGAAAACGAATATATCTTTCATTCCAAGTTATCCATCCGTCCTATCTGTCACTGGGCTTTCTATACTTTATATAAATTGATTCATAAAAAGTGGTTTAGCAATCCACATCAAAGACACAAAATTTTAGTCATAATAAAGGAGTTGAACGTTTTATGTTTGCTAAAACAAAAAGCATTCCGTATTACTATAAATCAGTTGATTGGGACAAATTGGTGAGCGAATATGAACCACCAGTTGAGTTTATGGAAGGAACATGGAAGTGGAGTCGTGACCAAATTGAAAGTACGCAATTCAAACGACTTCATGAAACACTTGAAAAAGGATCTAAAATACCATTTTTCCAACGTCTTTGGAAAAAACACGATTTTTCGCCAAGTGATGTAAAAAGCCTTGATGATGTAAGTAAAATTCCAAGTTATACGATCGATGATATTCGCGACAGTATTGATCTTAAACCGCCATTTGGAGATTATCAAAAATATCTCTTTGAAGATGGTACCCATGAGCCACTTCGGTTTTATACAAGTGGGGGAACAACTGGAGCACCGAGACCGACAATTTATTCTGCTTGGGACCGGGAAGTTGGCGCCATTTTAAGCGCAAGAACATTTTATATGCACGGCATTCGTCCTGGAGATGCAGTGATGAACTCATGGGCTTATTCGACCCATAATGCTGCTTGGATTATGGACCACGGACTATGGCACTGGTTAGGATGTACGCCGATCACTACTGGAACAGGTAATGTTACCCCAACTGAAAAACAAGTAGAATTTGCAAAAACGTTTGGTGTTTCATCCATTTTAGCGACATCTGATTATTTAGTGCATATCGGAAAAACGGCTGAAAAGATGGGAATTGATCCAAAAGCCGATTTAAATTTAAAATCGTTATCCGCTTTTGGAACGAAAGAACCGGTTGAAAAAATGTTTGGCATCCCAGTATATGATTCGTATGCTTTCCATGAAGTACAGTATATTGCAGCAGAATGTGAAGCTGAAGCAGGTCTTCATATTTTCGAAGATGCCTTTATCGTCGAGGTTGTCGACTTTGAAACAGGAGAACCATTACCACCTGGACATCGTGGAAACCTTGTTGTTACAGCTCTATATAAAACAGGTACACAACAAATTCGCTATAATATTCAAGATATTTCAGCAAGTTATGAAATTGAACAATGTTCTTGTGGAAGCTGGCACCGTAAAATCGATTACTTCCAAGGACGCAGTGACAATATGGTGAAACTTCGTGGAATTAATGTGTGGCCAGAAGCAATCGGTGACATTGTGAATGAAAGTCCGAAAGTAAATGGTGAATATTTCTGTTATGTCGAGCGAATCAATAATCGCGAAGAAATGACTGTTCTTGTGGAACCAAAGTTTGCTAGTTCTGATCAGTATGTTCTCCAACAAGAACTAGAAGATGTTTTAAAACGTCGAGTTGGCGTTAAAATTAACGTTAAAATCGTTGAAGAAGATTCTTTACGAGAACTTACCAGACATGGTTCAAGAGCGAAGTTAAAACGTTTTGAAGACAGGCGCTAGGAGGCTAAGACACCAATGGGAATTTCAAACGAAACGATGAAAGGTGTTATTTTACACGAACATGGCGATGTAGATCAACTTCAACTGAGAGACGATTTACCGATGAAGCTTTTAAAAGATGATGAAGTACGGGTGCAAGTACAATATTGTGGTTTAAATCATTTAGATATTTGGTTACGTAAAGGTGGCACAGGAGATAGATTTTCACTTCCTAATATTCCAGGAAGTGATGTCGTCGGGATTATTCAAGAAGTTGGAGCGAATGTCGAGCATGTTTCTGCAGGGGATACGGTCGTCCTTTATCCTGGTAAAGGATGTGAGTCGTGTGAAGCGTGTATAAAAGGGAGAGAAACATTATGTAGAAAATTCCAAGTGCTCGGCTATAACAATGATGGCGGATATGCACAATACGTTACCATTCAAGCAAAAAGAGCCGTGGAAATTCCCGGTGACGCTTTAAAGTTATGGGCTGGAGTTCCAGTTGCGTATGTCACGGCCTGGAATGCGCTTGTTACAAAAGGAAAAATGACTGCTAACGATACAGTCGTCATTTGGGGAGCTTCTGGAGGTCTCGGATATTCCGCACTTTCGATCGCTAAAGCGATTGGTGCAAATGTGATCGGCATTGTTAGTTCAGAGGAAAAGGTTAAATTCCTACAGAAAAAAGGGTTTGATGATGTTTCTTTTATCGTCCGTGATGCGGATGTGGTGAAAAACGTTCGGAAGTTAACGAATAAAGTTGGAGCTGACTTAGTGTTAGACCATGTCGGCAGAAAATCGTTTAATAATAGTTTAAAAATGCTTGCAAGAGGTGGAAGGCTTGCGTTTTGCGGGATAACGACCGGGGCATTTTCAGAAGTTGACTTACGGTTAATTTTTGGAAAACAAATTACCATTACTGGGTCATGGATGGGTGATTTACAAGATTTTTATGAAGTGGTTAAATTTTTAGAGCGGACGAACGCCTTTC
>Ga0079226_10004502_pt1 | contig 10647 bp, 19 predicted proteins | sample Poulit2014_FD_76345 | JGI IMG/M metagenome (GOLD analysis project Ga0079226, IMG submission 76345) | Agricultural soil microbial communities from Georgia to study Nitrogen management - Poultry litter 2014 | ecosystem: Environmental > Terrestrial > Soil > Agricultural land | place: USA: Georgia...
ATTGAAATGACGTTCTCTAAATTTTTTTAAAAAAGCCTAAAAATATTAGGCTTAAATGTTCCAATTTATTTCTACTTTATCGTTAAATACCTTGATACCACTAATCAAGTTTCTAACGATGACTTTTTGTTTCTCATAATCTAGCTTATCAATGTTTTTAGCTTCTTTAGCATTTTTGATGAAGTCTTCAATCTTTTCTTTCTTTTTATCATCAGTTAGGCTATTTAATCTTTTCTGCAAGTTTTCTTTTTGTTTACTTAATTCATCATTCTTTTTGTTAAGTTCATCAACATTGATGTTATCTAGCAGATACAAATCAACCATTTTGTCTTGTTTCTTTTCTATTTGCTGAAGTTCTAATTTAATAGCTTTGATTTCCTTAGCGTTGTCTTTAGTTTCTTGGCTATTAATAACTTTATCCATGTTTAAAGGTAGCTTCTTGATTTCGCTTATAACAACACTTTCAATTTCATTTTTTCTGATAAATTTAAAGCCACAATCAAAATCATGTCGTTTGTTAGTTGAGTGTTTGTGTGGATTAGAACTAGGGCATCTGTATCTATGCGACTGTATACCACTCTTTAACTTGCTTGTAGCAATCTGTAGAACAGAATTACAGTAGCCACATCTCATTAACCCAGATAACATGTATTTAGTTCTGAATGGACGTGGATTAGACAACTGAGCTTGTGTAATTCTTCGCCGTTCAAGTTCAGCTTGAACTTTTTTATAATCGCTCATCGAAATAATAGGTTTGTGCAATCCTGGATAGATTTCGCCTTTATATTTTATATATCCAGCGTAGACAATATTTCCTAAAATTTGTCTAACCGTTCGATAAACCCAGTTAATATTTTTGCCAATATGTCCTTCTTCGTTTAGATTTTGAGTAATTTTAGTAATGCTGACTCCAGATAGATAATCTCTGTAAATTCGTTTAACAATTTCGGCTCTAAAAGGGTCAATCTCATATATTTCCTTTTGGATAATGTAACCAAATGGGCAATTAGCCCAGCTCATAGCCTTTCCAGCTTTAGCACGTCCAACACGTCCCAGTGTCATACGCTCAGTTATCTGTTCACGCTCTAGTTGTGCGAATACAGACAGGATACCTATCATAGCTTTACCGAATGCAGTAGATGTATCAAAGTTTTCTGACAAGCTGATGAAACCAACACCATTTTTATTAAACACATCTTCAATTAGATATAACGTATCTTTTTGAGAACGTGACAAACGGTCAAGCTTGTAGACCAAAACAGCGTCAAACATGTTATTTTTGCAATCTGAGATAAGTTGTTGAAGGCTAGGTCTGTTTGTATTAGAGCCAGAAAAGCCAGGGTCTGTATACACTCTAGCGACTTTCCAATCTTTAATATCACAATACTTTTTAAGCTTGTCTTGTTGCTCAGAAATTGAGTATCCTTCTTCAGCTTGTTCGATGGTAGATACTCTAGTATAGATTGCTACTTTCATAATTAAATCAACTCCTTAAAATTAAAACCCGTCAAAATAGACGGGTTTAGATTATTCTTTATCTTTTAACAGCTCAATGATTTGTTCGTTTTGTCTGATTAAAATCCAATTTTGTTCTAGGATAGCAGCTAAATAAGAAGGAGTTAGTGATTGAGTAGATCCTTGTAAACCTAAACCTAATAGCATTAGTCTATTACCTGCTATTTGATTTGTAATATCTTCAACTTGTTTATAGATATCTGGAGATAACTTGTTTAGATTTCTTTTAGCTAAATAAGCTAAAGATTTACGTTCATTCTTAGATAACTGATTGATATCTGTTATATTGAACTTTCTCATAGCACTCATTAAATCATTGAAACTGTTTTGGATATCCAATGTTGATGACTCTGAAACATCTTTAAGTGTTAGTCCAAGTACTTCAGCATGTTTCACACATAAAACATTACCGTCCTTAGTTTTAAATGAATTTGTCATCATTCCTAATTTTTCATTATCTATCAAACACGTTTTTGACATTTAAAATTTCTCCTTTAATAATCTCACTTGTTAAGATGTTGGATTGCATAATTAGCTTCATCTGGTGTAAATTGTTCGCCGTAGTCTGAAGTTAATTGATCGTAGATTGCATCTGGCGACATGTTTTGTTCTTCTTGATATTCCTTAGCTTTGTGCAATGCGTTCTTATTCCAATTAGCTTTAATGTTAGCTATAGCATAATTCGCAGCGTCAGAAGAGAATTTTTCTCCATAGTCAGAAGTAAGCTGATTATAAACAGCTTTTTTAGACATGTACATGCTATCAGCATATTCTTGTCCTTTAATCAAAGCAGAAACATATTCTCTTGGAATTTTCTTAGAGCTACTTTCAGACGATTTAGCAGATGATTGCTTAGCTTTAATAGAGCTAGCTTTTTTCTCTGATAAACTTGAAGATTTTGCATCTTCTTCAATTGAAATACTTTCCTTACGTTCAGATTCTTTAATTGAAGAACTTTCTGCTTTGCTACTTTCAACTGCTTCTTGATGTCTAGATTCTGGAGTATCTCCTAATGCTCCAAAACTAGCTAAAGCAAATACAATAGCTAATGCATACCAACGTTTCTTTCCAGAATTATTCTTATTCCATCTAAATATGAAATAGGCAATGGCTAACATAAGTAAAAACATCAATATTCTAACTGGCAAAATCATAACTAAATTACTCCTTTATTTTATGTATTAAATTTTAAATGCTCACAAACCTAGCTAGTTCTTCTGGTAAACCGTAGGATCTAACAAAATCATACTTATTAAATGATTCGTTTAGTTCCAAACTACTCAATAGTAGATAGAAAGCAAACCTATTAGCTTCTGCTTCAATTTTTGGAATATCATATCCAGAAGTAAAAGACCTATAAAACGTAGTAGAACAACTAGCATGTTCCACAACATGACCTAGTTCATGAGCTAAAACAAATTTTCTTGTGTATTCAGATAGGTTATCTAAAATACCTATCGTTGTTTCTCCGTCGCTTGTGACTTTCATAGCTAAAGTACTAGGGGGTAGTAAGTCTGTATTACAGATAGCTACACCCAGGTTTTTCAAAATTTGTTCTGGGTCACAAGTTCCATAAAGTTCAACTAATGAATTGACGTCATCTTTTAAAGTCACACAATCACCGCCTAATTCATATCTTTCTTTTTCTTAGCTTTCTTTCTATTAATAGTCATTAATAAATTCAGAGCTGATAAAGTAGCTTCTTTATCTTCTTCGCTCATAGGCTCTCCATAAAAGTTTATAGAGCCTTCGTCATTCAGTCCTTTCATCATTTTTTCAGCTTCAATACCTATGTCAATTTTCTCTTGTGGCGACAAGTCGTACTTATCGTCAGAACGACCTAATAGGTAGTCAGTGGATACTCCAAAATAATCAGCTACTTTAATAAGAATATCAGATTTAGGAGTCTGCCTTTTCCACTTATATAACGTTGTAGGACCAATGTTTAACTTATTACCAAGTTCTCTAACAGAAAGACCTTGATTTTTAGCTAAATGTTGGACTCTCTCATAGATGTCCATAAAGTTACACCTTCTTTTTTATCTTTTAGGGTAATTTATGTTGACATTCAACCTTTTAGGGTTTAATATATAAATGTGCTAAGGAATTAGCGAATAAAATAGCACAACAACATAAATATAAACGTTTCTATTGCCGTAGTAACGTTTATTTCCTACGGTTTTATTGTATCTTTTAGGGTAAATAAAGTCAATATAAAAAGCGAAAAAATTCGCATTTTTAAGAAAAAGGAGGTCAAAAAATGAGTAGATCAGCGTTTGAAATAGAAGTAATGATTGCGTTGAAAAAAATAGGCAAAACTAACAAGTGGTTAGCTGAACAACTTGGAATATCGCCTTCATACTTGTCAGATATATTACATGGCAACAGAAAAGCGACTGAAAAAGTTGAACTAATTAGCCAAATTTTAAAAATCGGAAAGGTGGATTAATAAATGGACGAATTAGTAATTATGCACGACAAGCAAGTCGTTACAACAAGCTTAAAGGTAGCAGAAATTTTTGAAAAAGAACATAGAGATGTGATGAAGTCAATCAGAAATCTCACTGCGCAAAATTTCGCAGTGAAAAAAATGTTTGTTGAAGATAGCTATTTGAATAGTAGAAATCAGCAGCAACCAATGTTTTACATGAATAGAGATGGTTTCACATTGTTGGCGATGGGTTTTACAGGCTCAAAGGCTATGGAGTTCAAACTTAAATATATTGATGCTTTTAACAAAATGGAAAAGCAAATTAAAGAAGAAACAAAATTCAGACTACCAACAAATTTAAATGAAATGTCAACAATGTTCTACAGTGTCATGAAAGATCAAGATAAGAAGATTGAAGAACAAAGTGAAAAAGTTAATTTCTTAATGAATTTGTCTGGTCTAACCAGTCCTAGAAATAAGGAATTAACAAAAGCTAGAAACAAGAAAATCATTCAAGTTTGTGGCGGTAGCGAAAGTAATTCTTATCAAGACAAAAGTTTACGCTCAAAACTCTACAATGAATTGTTTAAATCTTATCGACATCGTTTTGATGTGAATCAATACGTGGATACGCCAATGAAGAGATTTGATGAAGCTAAAGAATACATCAACAACTGGTATCCACCATTTGAGCTTAAAGATGAAATTGAAAAAGCAAATGCTCAAGGGAATTTGTTTTAAGGAGTAATAAAAATGAATTTTGAAAGTGCAAGAGAAGCTTTAAATTTTATGCTACTTCTTAGCGATGAAAGAACAAAGATAAAGAACAGTAACGGAGAATACGCAACACTCAATGAGTATAAAGAGTTGTATAGAGAAGCTTTATATTCTGCTTGTGACTATCTAGGAATGGAAGATTTATATCTAGATTAAGGGGGCTGACTAGATGCAACCTATTTTAGCGGTTTTGGTCGCTTGCTTGGTTTACATCGTTGTATTTGTCGGTGTGAGCTGGGCGAAAGATAAATTTAATGATTGGAGTGATGACAATGACAAAGATGAATGATGTTAGAGAGTTCAAAGTTATCAACTATGACAAAAATGGAAATATCATTAAAGATTTATCCAAAGTCAAGATTGACAAAGACATCGAATTAGCTATAAGGAGGGCTATTTGGAACGATGAACAGTAATGTTTGGTGTGTGTACGGAATCATATTGTTAATAGCTTATGCGGGTTGTGTAGACCTGTACAGGTTATGGAAAAGAAGAAAGGATAGATAGTAATGGACGCTGGAAAAGGTTTTGTAAATTTAAGCGTGATGGTCGGTATCTTCTTTAGTGGTCTGAGCTTTGGGCTAGGTCACTTGTACATCGGTTTTGGTTTTGCGGTTTGGGTTGCTTTAGCAATAGCAGTTTTATTTTCGATGAAGGAGGAATAGAAAATGATGAGTTTATCAATTTTGATTGTAGGTATTCTAATAGGTCTCATGTTGTATCCAATGGTTGAAGCCCTTGAAAAAGGAACATTCTTCGATTGGGGCGATGAAGATGAACATGAAAGGAAGTGATTAAATTGGTGGATGTAAAAAAGTCAGTGACTGCAATCACCGACTCAAACAAATATCAGAATGTTCTACCCACTTTCCATTATATATTAAAAACGATGAAAGCGATAGACGATTTTGAAGATAAATACAAGTTCATCAAGGGCTTTTACTTTTTAAACAAAGATGATTTTAGTGAATCAGACAGAACGAAAGTAAAAGTGATGATGGATCTAACAAAAATGCAACTAGAACAACACAAAGGAGTTAAGACTGATGAACGAACTAACTAACGTTACTGACAAGCTTGTTTTTAAGCCTGCTGAGATAAGTTTTGATGACTCAGATATAAAGAGACAGCTTGTTGAATTAAAAAACAAATACGGCGATTTAGTAGTATCTGAGAGCAATCTGAAGGACAGTAAACGTACTGCCACAATGCTCAATGGTATCGCTAATGAACTAGATAATGCTAGAAAGTCAGTAAAAAAAGAATACAACAAGCCTTTAAAAGAATTTGAAGGCAAGGTAAACGATGTAAGAGATGAAGTTAAAGAGCTTCGCCAAAACATTGTAGATCAAGTAGGAGTATTCGAGGAAAAAGAAAAGATGAAACGTAAGGACGCTATTTTAACTGAAATTAGAGAAGAAATAGCACCTAACTACAACATCTCTGATGATGAATTAGAAAAGATTAGCAGTGAATTTAAGCCAGATTGGTGGACTAAGAAAACTTATCCTAAGAAGCAACGCCTTGAAGAAATTGCTACTTTGTTCACTCAATTTAATAAAGAAAAGGAACAGAGAAAGAACAATCTTCAGCTAATCAAATTAAAGCTAGATAGCTATGATATGTCAGACCACTATCAATCAATCAAGTACGATTACATCGATAACGAAATGAGTATTGATGATGTGCTAGAGAAAATTGATAGATTGCACGAAGACATTGAAACCAAAAAAGCTATTGAGCAAGCAAAAGTTGAAGAAGTAAAGGAAAACTTAGTTGAGCATAACGGACAAAGCTACAACCAAGAAACAGGCGAGAAAGTCCAAATCATGCAAGAAATCACATTTACGCTACAAGGTTCTAAAGAAGATATAGACCAAGTAGCGATGCTGATTAGTAAGCTTGGGCTAAAGGTATTAGGCAAACCAGAAAGAAAGGAAGTTGTTATTAATGACTAAAGAATCTTATGAAGAATCTTATGAACTTATGAAATTGGCTGAAAAAGTTAGTCAAGATAGCGTATGGATGTGGAGCAAGGAAAAACCAAAGGAGTGATAGACTTGAAATTTTATCCAGATGGCAAAGTTCCAGAACAACCACACTTGTACTTTATCTATGGTGCTGGAGGAACTGGAAAGACTAGCCTATTGAATCAATTTGAAGGCAAAAAGTTACTAATATCTTTTGACTTATCAACTAATGTTGTTCTTGGTCGTAAAGATACTGATGTAGGAATGCTTGAAGAATCAGACAAAGAAGTAATTCAAGAGAAAGTAGACGAAATACTTGAATATGCCGTTGCTAACAAAGATAAATATGAAATTCTTTGCTTAGATAACATGTCAGCACTTCAGAATCTAGTGTTGGAAAACATTGACGGCAAATCAAGAGACGGCAGACAGAATTATCAAAAACTACAGTTATGGTTCAGAGAAAAAGGAATGTATCTAAGAAACAGTGGTTTGACCGTTCTGGCTACTGCTCATGAGATAGACAACAAAGGTAATTTAGATAAAGGCAGATATAGCCCAGATATGAATGATAAGACATTTAACGCATTCACGTCAACGTTCGATTTCGTTGGCAGACTTTACAAAAACGGCAAAGAACGTTTGATAGATTGTGATCCTGCAACAGGTAATCAAGGTAAAAATAGAATTGATGATAGAACCTTGATACATGCAGAAGATTTATTAAAGAAAGAAACAAAAACAGAAATAAAAGAAAAAGAAGAGGAAGAAAAACATGATTAATTTTACAGTTGATTACAATGACGTATTTGGTAAGGCAGTTGAAGAAGCAGGCAGTTACAATGTAAAGATTGCTGATAGCTCAACTGCTAAGACAACTAAAAAGGGTCAAGAAATGGCAGTTCTTGATTATGAAGTTTTAGACGGTAAGTACGCTGGAGCGGTTATTCGTTATGACAACATTCTATGGAATGACAATACAGAAGAAACATTAAAACTATCTGCCAAGCGTTTTAACACTTTAATGAAAGCTGCTGGAATTGAAGACGGTACTCAAATCAACTCAACTATGAGCGCTATTGTTAAAGGTTTAGTTGGTAAGAAACTTAATATTACAGTTGACTGGGAACAAAGTGACTACAACGGCAAGTGGAACTTGAGTGTTAAAACTCAACAGCCACTTAAAGAACAAAGCGAACCAAATGGAGTATTCATACCCACAAACAACAGTGGAGCTTCAGCAACTAAGGAAAGCTCAAATCCATTTGCAAGTTCTGCAAGCAAAGCAGAAAGTGATCCATTCTCAAATTCAAAAGATATTAACATTCCAGACGAAGACTTACCATTCTAGGAGCTAGAACATGGAGAGAGCTAGAGCATACAGGTTCTTTCATGATAACGAAGAATGGATAGCATTGAAACCAGTTGAAGCACTCAATTTAGACCATATCGAAACGGTTAGCGGTTCTAAAGATGAGTTTTACATCGACTGGGAACTAGCTGACAAAAGAAAGATGAGAGTTAGACAACGCAGACTATTCTTTGCACTAATCAATGACATAGTTCAATGGTCTGTAATGCCACAAGAGTATGTAAAAGATATGTTTTATCTGCAGTACTCAGCGTATACAGGCAAAGAAATTAGTCTAGCTGATAACTCTAAAACAAGCGTAAGTGATGTGAACGTGTTAATCGACTTGGTAATTGATTTTATGTTTGAGTGGAATGTTCCATTTAAAGAAGGCTATAAACAATTGCCACGAGAAGAACAGTATTTTATTTACCAGTGTTGTAGACATAGACGTTGCTTAGTATGTGGAGATTATGCTGATATTCATCACTTGGATACAGTAGGAATGGGTGTTGATAGAAGAAAAGTAGACCATACACAAAAGCACGTAATGCCACTATGTAGGACACATCACGAGAATTATCACCAGTTAGGTGCTGAGAAATTTGCAGAACTCTATCATGTACCAGTCAATGGAATCAAATTAGACGTTGAAACACTGAAAAAGCTAGGTGTTAAAGGAAATTACAAGAGCCAGTAAGCTAAAACTGCCGAAAGGGTGAGAAGCCCTTTAGAAATGGAGGTGCATAAGATGACAGATAAACCAAGTTATTACTCTATCTTAACTGCTGATGTTAGATACGATGAAAGATTAAAAAATCATGCTGATTGTAAGGTTTTGTACAGTGAAATTACTGCTTTATCTAATAAATATGGATACTGCAAAGCAAGTAACAAATATTTTTCTGAATTATATGGCAGACCAACACCTACCATTTCTAAATGGATCAATCTTCTTAAAAAACTAGGATATATCAAAGTTGAAATGATCTATAAAGAAAATTCAAAAGAAATTCAAGAGCGAAGATTATATCCAATATCTACACCTATTAACGCTGACATTAATACAGGTATTAACGCAGACGTTAAGGGGGGTATTAACGCAGACGTTAAAGATAATATTACAAGTATTAATAATATAAATACTAATAATAAAGAAAACAGTAATAAAGATAATTTTGATTATAAAAAATTTATTGAATGGTTTAATGAATTATCTGATAAGAACTTTAGAAATACTGAAACTAATAGAAAACTAATTAGAGCTAGATTGAATGAAGGATATACAAAAGAAGATATAGCTAAGGTAGTTAGATTTAAAGTGAATCAATGGAAAGATAATACAAAGATGAATAAGTATCTTAGATTTACAACATTATTCGCACCTACTAACTTTAGTAACTATTTACAAGAAGTTGAAGATGATTCCCCTGAACCACAAAAGAAAAAAGAAGAAAGTTCCGCTAAAGAAGAAAAAAGAAAAGTAGATCCTATTGATGAACAAATACATCGAGGCAAATTATTTTTAGAGAAATTTCCAGATAACGAAAAAGTAAGAAAGGAGATTGAACGACTTGAACGGAATAGAAATGAGAATCGTGGAGACACTGCTCAATAAAACAGAATTGATTGATAGTACATATATCAATGTAGATTGGTTTACTGATATCAAGTTAAGGAACATTGTCAAAGCGATGCAAAGTTTAGACTTGCAAGAAAGAACTCTACTTAATATTTTCAATGAAATGGATAATGACGGTAGTGTTGAATATAAGCACTTAGTAGATATTCAAGGTGGATTTATAACAAGTGGTAGTTTTGAGAGTGATGTTAAATCATTACACAAGCTATATGCACAAAGAAACCTTGAAGTAAGTATGGACGTGTATAAGCAGTATCCAAAAAAGCAAGAGCTTGCTAATTTATCTGAAGCTATTGCTGAGCTAGAAAAAATTGATGAAGCAGAAGATGATGGAAGGCTTGAAGATGCTATCGAAGAACTACAAGATAGACTAGTTTCTGGTAAACCAACAGGAATTAAAAGTTTTGAAAAATTAGATAACTTACTTGCTGGTGGATTATACGGTTCTATGTTGCTTACTATCGGTGCTAGACCTAGCGTTGGTAAAACAGCTTATGCAGTTAATCTAGCACGTCAAATTGTGAGCGAAGATCCAGAAGTTCAAGTTGACTTCTTTACCTTAGAAATGAATAAAAGAGAAATGCTCAATCGTTTCATTTCAGCAGTAGCTAATGTTGATAGTCAAAAGTTAAAGAATCCTAGCGACTTAGATTTGTTGTTTAGTGAACAAGTTTCTGCAGGTATCAATTGGGTTAGAGACCATAAGATAAGGATCTATGACAGAGTATTAACTCTAGGTGGTATTTTGAGTGTTATCAAGAAGAACGCTGCTAAAGCTAAACCAGACAAATATGTGGCTATTATCGACTACATTGGTTTAGTTAAAGTGAATGGCAAACAAGATCGTTGGTTACAAGTAGGTCAGATAACACGAGAATTAAAAATAATTGCTAACGAATTTAATGTGCCAGTTATAGCATTATCACAATTAAATCGAGAATCTGAAAAGCGAAAGGAATTA
>Ga0079226_10004503_pt1 | contig 10645 bp, 8 predicted proteins | sample Poulit2014_FD_76345 | JGI IMG/M metagenome (GOLD analysis project Ga0079226, IMG submission 76345) | Agricultural soil microbial communities from Georgia to study Nitrogen management - Poultry litter 2014 | ecosystem: Environmental > Terrestrial > Soil > Agricultural land | place: USA: Georgia...
AGTAATTCCTATGCCCTATATATTGCGACACTATTTATCTGCATTAACTTATTGTATCGTAAACTTCGCCATCATGAAGAAATCGGTCTGATTGCAGAAGCTTTTATCCCTGTTTTTTTAACAGCCTCATTTACATATGAGTTTTTGCAATTAGTTGTCGAGCATCATTCGTATAATCTATCTTATTTAGTTTTTCTAGCCATATCAACAATTGCTTATCTGTTGCTATATAGCAAAATGTCCGCACCTTATCAAACGATACTGTTTGCTTTACTATTACTGATTGGTCAGTTGATATTAACAATTACAAGCAATATAACGATATTTGCATATCGACTTTTACCGATTTATTTTATCATATTAATCTTACTTGTACTTATTTTATCTATTAATCATAAGAAGAGGAAGGTGTCTTAGTTGGGAGCAATTAGTTCAGATACGTTTTTATTATTCGGCATGCTTCTCGCTTTAGGAGCAGGTGCACTATCATTCTTGTCCCCATGTGTGTTACCAATATTCCCAGCCTATTTATCCTATATTACCGGCATAAGTGTAAAAGAATTGCAAGATAAACACGATGGGAGAATTAGAAAAACTTTATTAACCCACTCTGTTTTCTTTTTACTCGGTGTCTCTTTAGTATTTATTAGCTTAGGAGTTGGTGCATCATTTTTAGGACAATGGATTCAAAATATTCTTTCAGGTAGTTCAGGTCTTTTAATTCAACGTTTAGCAGGAATATTCATTATAATCATGGGTCTTTTTGTTGCAGGGTGGTTGAACTTAACTTTTCTAATGAAAGAGCGCAGAATGCAATACCAAAGAAAAGAAGTAGGTTACTTAGGAACGTTTTTGGTCGGACTCGGCTTTGCGGCCGGGTGGACACCGTGCATCGGACCGATTTTTGGCTCTATTTTATTTTTAGCAGCGAGTAATCCTACACATGGAATTATTTACACCATAATGTATGTTGTTGGCTTTGCGGTACCATTTTTAGTCTTAACCTTTTTCCTTGGATCAACCAAGTGGATTGTGCAAAAAAGTGGTGTCATAATGAAAGCCGGTGGAATCGTGATGATTGCGATGGGTATTGTATTATTTACCGGTCAATTACCACGGATTACGCAATATTTACTAGATTTAGTAGAAGGCACTTGGTTATCAAGGTTAGGTTAATTTTAGGAGGAAGATAGATGAGGAAATGGATAATTATACTTGTGATAGCAGGTTTAGTTGGTTATGCAGTGTATGACTTTACAAAAGAGGATTCATCTCCCTCTGATGTCGTCGAGACAGAAGTTGGCGAGGGTGGGGGAAGTGACGAGGTAGGTTTAAAAAAAGGAAATACAGCACCTGATTTTAAATTACAAACCATTGATGGTGAACAAGTGAAGTTATCGGACTACCGTGGTGAAAAGGTGATTTTGAATTTCTGGGCGACTTGGTGTCCACCGTGTCGTGCAGAAATGCCTGATATGCAAAAGTTCCACGCAGATCATGATGCCACTATTTTAGCAGTGAATTTAACTGAAACAGAACAAAGCCAATCGCAAGTTGAAGACTTTTTAGAAGAATATGGTGTTTCCTTTACAGTTTTATCTGATGTAAATACGCATGTGGCTACTCTCTACAATGCGTCTGCTCTACCGACTTCTTATTTAATTAATAGTAAAGGTGAAATTCATAATATAGCGATAGGGGCGCTTAATTATGAAATGATGGTTCAAGCCTTCGATGAAATGGAATAAGAAGGCGTTTAAAAAACACATATCGAGGTGTTTCTCGTGACAAAAGTTGTCATGGTTGTTGAAGATGATGAAATGATTCGTGATCTAATTACCCTGTATGTAAGGAAACATGACTATAAAGTAATCGAGGCTGCTGATGGCGAAGAAGCTCAGCAGCTTTTTTCGCAAAAAGCGCCTGATTTAGTCATCTTGGATTTAATGTTACCTAAGATTAGTGGAGAAGAGCTTTGTCATTGGATTCGTAAGGACTTGCAAGATGAAAGTACTCCGATTATTATGTTGTCGGCAAAAACTCAAATGAACGATAAATTAACGGGTCTTTCGCTTGGTGCTGATTTATATTTAACAAAACCTTTTCATCCGGATGAATTAATTGCTTATGTAAAGACATCGTTACGGCGTGTAAATAATGAGCGAAACAAACTGGTTTATGATGGGCTCTGTTTATTGCTAGATGAACGGGAGTCTTACTTACATGACGAAAAGATACATTTAACGAAACATGAGTTTGATTTATTGAGTCACTTAATGGCGCATCCAAATATTGTCTTTACCCGCGAACAACTGGTGAGTGAATTGTATCATTATGAAGAACAAAATATTTTAGATCGCACGATTGATGCACACATCAAGAAGCTTCGAGAAAAGATAGAAGATGAACCAGCAAAACCAAAACGAATTCAAACCGTGCGTGGAATGGGGTATAAGTTTGTCGAACAAAAAATGGTTTAATTTTCTGATACCTAAAGGCTTTCTCTGGAAAGTAACCTTGTTAAATAGCGTGGTTTTAACGGTCGCAATGTGTTTAACTGGATGGGCTATTTACGATACGGCATGTAAATTAGTCGGCGGTATCGCCAATTCACCGATTCAATTTAATGCGACGTTATTTCATTATTTTTTAATCTTTACTGGTTTAGGTGTTTTAATTAGTACTGTCTTGCATTATTACTTAACGAAGAAGTTAATGACGCCGATTAACCAGTTGATTGATTCGACAAAAGTACTTCAAGGTGGTTCGTACCCGGAACCGATCGAATTAAAGAGCTCAGATGAAATTGCGGAACTGATAAAGCAATATAATGAGTTAATTAATCGTCTAGAAAAAAATGAACAAGAACGAAAAAAGTTGATTGAAAATATTTCTCATGAACTACGCACACCAACAGCGAATATCAAAGGTTATTTATATGCGCTTAAAGAAGGCGATATTGCTGGGGATGAACAGTTATTTGAATCCTTACATCGTCAAGCCGAACAATTAACGGATTTAATTGAACAGATTGATCGTTTACATTTATGGGATGATAAACGTGCGAATTCTGAAAATGAAAAAGAGTATATTGATAGCCAACAATTAATCGAAGACAGTTTGCAATTATTTCATTGGCAAATAAAACAAGAAGCGATTGATATTGATTTACATATTGAACAGAGTCAATTATTTGTTGACAAGCAAGGGATGCAACAAGTGATTGCGAATCTAATTGATAATGCAATTCGCTATCGTTCTAAGGAGAGTCCTATAACACTTGCTGGCTATGCAAATAAAGATTGTTATACGATTGAAGTTGCCAATGAGGGAAAAGTAATTTCTACAGAGGATCAAGAACAATTATTCAACCGTTTCTATCGGGTTGAACATTCTCGGAATCGTAAAACAGGTGGCTCCGGCTTGGGCTTGGCTATAGCTAAGGAAATAATGTTGCAGCATGGTGGGTCAATTAATTATAAATCTACACAAAACAAACACACATTTGTCATAAATATTCCGTTTACTAAGGAATAAGGCGAACTTTATATGTAAATTTTTACGTTAGTTACATGTGATTTGTAAAAAAAAAATATAATAAAACAAACTATAACAACACAAACGTTATTATTTATAATGTTTGTGTTTTTATTTGTGATTTTATGTTAAATTGCGTTATTTTATAAAATGTTATAAAAACTTCACTATTTCGTCTAAGATTTGTAACGAATGGATATAAAAATAAATGACGAGTCATGTATACTGTAAGTAAGCTTATAATGAGTGAAAAACATTATCGAGTTAATATTTACTAACTAACAGGTTATAAAATTAATTCGTTAAATTCATTCATTTTTCACACCCTTATTCACAGCTTAACCTAGCAAAAGGAGATGTACACTTATGGATGCAGTTATACTTGCTCGGCTTCAATTTGCTTCAACAACTATTTTCCATTACTTTTTTGTACCTGTTTCAATCGGATTAGCCTTTCTGATTGCTATCATGCAAACTTTATATGTCATAAAGGGCGATGATATATACAAAAAGATGACGAAGTTCTGGGCTGTTTTATTTTTAATTAACTTTGCAGTCGGTGTCGTCACAGGTATCTTGCAAGAGTTCCAATTCGGAATGAACTGGTCAACTTACTCACGCTTTGTTGGGGATGTCTTTGGACCATCACTTGCAATTGAAGGCTTGCTCGCATTCTTTTTAGAATCGACCTTTATCGGGATTTGGATATTCGGATGGAATAGATTATCCAAACGAGTGCATTTGCTTTCAATTTGGCTCGTGTCACTAGGAACTATTTTATCAGCGTTTTGGATTCTATCCGCCAACTCATTTATGCAAAACCCTGTCGGTTATGAATTTGTCGATGGAAGAGCACAAATGAATGATATTGCGGCTATTTTATTAAATCCACATTTATGGGCCCAGTTTCCACACGTATTAATTGGTTCATTATTAACCGGTGCCTTCTTAGTAGCGGGAATCAGTGCGTGGAAGTTGGTGCGGAAGCATGATGTCGAGATGTTCAAGAAGTCCTTTAAAATCTCTACCCTTGTTGGATTAGTTATGGCCTTTATCATTATGTTTACTGGCCATTGGCAAGCACAGTACTTAATCGAAGCTCAGCCGATGAAAATGGCGGCAGCTGAAGCCTTATGGGAGCATAGTGATGATCCAGCACCATTCACTGTCTTTGCAACCATTGATACGAAGAATAAAGAAAATAATATAGAAATAGAAATTCCTTATATGTTAAGTTTTTTATCGTTTAATAAATTTAGTGGGTCAATTTCGGGTATAAATGAAATACAAGCTCTATACGAAGAGAAATACGGTCCAGGCGATTATATTCCGCCGGTAAAGGCATTGTTCTGGGTATTTAGGATAATGACAGGTGCTGGTGGCATCATGTTTCTATTAGGATTGTATGGTGTTTGGCAAATGAGGAAAGATAAGTTTGTTGAGAAAACTAGGTATTTAAAGTTAATGACTTATGGAATTGCTTTACCATTCATTGCTAATACAGCAGGATGGTTAATGACTGAGTTAGGAAGACAGCCATGGGTTGTATTCGGTCTGATGAAAACGGAGGATGCCATATCACCGACAGTTGCTCCAGTAGAAGTGCTTTTCTCGCTAATTGCCTTCACAGCCATATATGCACTTATTGGTGGAGTAGCCGTTTATTTATTCGTCCGTCATATTAAGAAAGAAAACCATGACGATTTAATGGAAGATGTTTCGGAAGATCCATTTGATAAGCAAGGGGGTACAGAAATTGTCTCTTAATGAATTGTGGTTTATTATTATCGCTGTTTTATTCGTCGGTTTCTTTATCCTGGAAGGCTATGACTTCGGGGTAGGGATTGTCAGTCGATTTTTAGGAAAAAATGATACTGAAAAACGTTTGTATATTAATACTATTGGCCCCTTTTGGGATGCCAATGAAGTTTGGTTAATTACCGCAGGTGGGGCGATGTTTGCAGCCTTTCCACACTGGTATGCGACCATGTTTAGTGGCTTTTATATTCCACTTGTATTTATGCTACTCGCTTTAATCTTACGGGGAGTGTCCTTTGAGTTTAGAAACCAAATAGATAATCCTAGATGGCGTAATACATGGGATTGGGCCTTATGGTTTGGTAGTTTCCTTCCCCCCTTATTATGGGGTGTTGTTCTAGCTAACTTTATGACAGGAATGCAAATTGGGGCCGATAAAGAATTAGTCGGAAGTTTCCTGCAATTCTTGCATCCATTTGCTCTTCTAGGTGGTGTCATGTTTGTGTTGTTATCGATGACACATGGATTACAGTTTATAACGATTCGTACAAAAGGTGACTTACAAGAACGAGCCCGTAAGTTAGGGAAAAGAATCGCGCCCTTAACCATTATTTTACTCTTAGCATTTACGGTTATCGGTTACTTTGTCTCAGATGTCTTTACCTACCACGGCCAATGGTTCCTTATCATTCCGGCACTCGCTTGGGTTTCATTAGTAGTATCAACTGTGTTAAATACGAAAGCGAGCGATAAACTAGCCTTTACCTTTACGAGTGCAAGTATCGGATTACTTACGATAAGTGTGTTTATGGGCATGTTCCCGAGAGTAATGATTAGTAATCTTTCCGATGCTTATAGTTTAACGGTATATAGCGCATCATCAGGAGCATATACATTAAAATTAATGACGATTGTAACCATCATTTTATTACCGATTGTACTTGGTTATACAGCCTGGACATACTATATTTTTAGAAAAAGATTAACGACAGACGACGAGTTGGAATACTAATGAAAGAAAAGCGTGCGAAAGGACTCCCGGTTTATCCGGGGTCCATTTCTAATTATATAATCTTAAGTATTTTAATCATAATTGAAGCGGTCACCGTTATCGGACAGGCTTACTTTTTAGCGCAAGCCATAACCGGTTTATTTGAAAGAAGACCAGTTTTAGATCTCCTTACTGAAATGGTGCTTTTTTTCGCTGCCTTTTCATTACGTCATTTTATTGTACAATTACAAAGTAAATTATCTTCAAACTTCGCTCTCAAAACAAGTGAAGATTTGCGCAATCGTTTATTTCACACTTATTTCAAGCGTTCTTCTTCCATATCTCAAAAAAAAGGAACCGGACATCTCGTTACCTTAGCCATGGAAGGAATTGACGATGTAGGTCTTTATTTAGAAATTATCGGAATCCGAACGATTAAGTCTTTTATCCTTCCTTTTGCAATTGTCTTTTATATATTTCAGTTTGATCGATCCTCCGCTTATATTTTAGTGGCGACGGTGCCTATTGTAATCATTTTTATGATATTACTCGGCTTAGCTGCTGAAAAGCTAGCAGACCGCCAATATACTAGCTACACACGATTATCCAATCACTTTGTCGACTCTTTAAAAGGGTTAGAAACATTAATGTTCTTAGGAAAAAGTAAAGCCCATGCTAAGAAGATACAGTTAGTTAGTGAGGAATATCGGAAAGCAGCGATGCGTACTCTACGTGTGGCTTTTTTATCCTCATTTGCTCTCGACTTCTTTTCGAGCCTATCTATCGCCTTTGTGGCTGTAGGTCTTGGATTTCGCTTAATTGATGGTACTGTCTTATTACTGCCAGCTTTAACGATTCTCATTTTAGCCCCAGAGTATTTTTCACCTATTAAAGATGTGGGTAAAGATTATCACGCCACGCTTGATGGTCAGCTAGCTATGCAGGAAATCAATGCCTTATTAGAAGAAGGAAGGACAAGTGAGGCCTTGCTTGAGGCAACGAGTCAGGAAGTTAACGATGTGCAATCCATTGAGTTGAACGACATTGATGTGAAAATCGATGAACATTTAGTGTTAAAAGAACTTAATTTTCTAGCTGAAAAAGGAATGATTGGTATTATCGGTGCAAGTGGTTCGGGAAAATCAACTCTCATCCATCTACTAGCAGGCCGTTTACCATCCACAGCTGGTGAAATAAAAATAAATAATGAATTAGTCAAGACACTTCATAGTGAAAGTTGGTTTGAGCAAATTGCCTATATTCCTCAACATCCTTATATATTCCCTTTATCTTTAGCAGATAATATTCGCTTTTACGCACCGGAAACACCGGATGAAAAAGTAAAGGAACTGGTAAGGGAAATCGGCTTAGCATCGCTTCTTGAAACTTTACCTAATGGTATTCATGAAAAAATTGGGGAAGGAAATCGGAGCTTGAGTGGTGGTCAAGAACAGCGTGTGGCCATGGCTCGTGCCTTACTCAGTAATAAACCGATTGTTTTATTGGATGAGCCTACAGCCCATCTAGATATCGTCACGGAATATGAAATTAAACAACTGATCTTGAAGTTGTTTAACGATAAATTTGTTTTTATTGCGACTCATCGATTACATTGGATGGCTCACATGGATAAGATACTTCTTTTAAATGAAGGGCAGTTAGTCGCAGAAGGAACTCATAATCACTTAATCGCAGATAGTGACCTTTATGGGAAGTTAATGAATAAGAAAGAAGGTAGGGGCAATGAATAGTTGGATTTTTCCTTATATGAAAAAATACCGCTGGCGCATAGCTTTATCAGCCTTGTATGCCTTATTAGGTGTTGCCTCAGGCGCCATGCTTTTATTCGTATCAGGTTATTTAATCTCTAAATCATCGCTGCAACCGGTCAATATTATGGTTGTTTATATTCCTATCGTTTCAGTTCGCGCCTTTAGTATTGGGCAAGCAGTATTTCCTTATTTAGAAAAACTAGTTAGCCACGATATTGTATTGCGAATTTTAGCAAAGTATCGTCAACGGCTTTATGACATATTAGAACCCCAAGCAATGTTTTTACAAAGTCGTTATCGTACGGGAGATATTTTAACTCTTTTATCGGATGACATTGAGCGGCTGCAAGATTTATTTATTAAGACCATGTTACCGGCTGTGGCAGGTGTGGTGATTTACGGAGCCTTTGCACTTGTGGTTGGATTTTTTAGTTTTCCATTCATGCTCCTTATGTTGGCCGTGTTAGGGGTGCTTGTCTTTTTAATGCCGCTTCTTTCATACTATTTAATGGTGCGTCACCATGTGAAAATCAAAAAAGCACGCGCGAACTTGTATGAAAAGAGTACAGATGCAATGTTCGGTCAGTTAGATTGGCTTGTAAGCGGGCGTGTCGATCACATGTTGCAAGCTATTTCGAAGGATAATAAAAAATTAATGGGTCATATAGATAAAGTAAATCGTTGGCAGGTCTACCGTGATTTTTTATTACAATTAACCCTTGGTGTCGCTGTTATCCTGATGATGTTGTGGTCTAATAGCGAAGTAAATGCGAATGTTTTTTCACCGACTGTTATTGCTGCTTTTACTTTAATGATGTTTGCGGTAAGTGATGCGCTTAAGCCATTAAGTAAAGCTGCTGAAGAGGTCTCCATTTACGATGAATCATTAAAAAGAATGAATCAGCTATCACAGGCTGACATAAAGGAAGTAGCTTTTCCCGCATGGAAGGTGAAGAAAGAGGCAAGCTTACATGTGGATAATGTATTTTATCGATATCCAGCATCAAGTGAGCAAATTATAGATGGTATGTCTTTTTCTATCGAGCAAGGAGAAAAAGTCGCTATACTTGGCAGAAGTGGTGCCGGAAAATCAACCCTGTTAAAATTAATTTCCGGAATAATTGAGCCTGATAAGGGCAATATCTTTCTAGGAGAAAGCAAGGTGAATCGGGAAGTTTTAGGGAGGGCTATATCAGTCTTAAATCAAAAACCTCATCTCTTCCATACGACGGTTGCCAACAATGTTCGTATAGGAAATAATCATGCCACAGATGAAGCAATCAAAGAAGCACTAGAACAAGCCGAAATAGGTGACTTAATAGATTCCTTACCTGAAGGTATGCATACACAAATGGACGAAATGGGAAAGCGTTTTTCTGGTGGTGAGCGCCAACGAATTGCATTTGCCCGTGCCCTAGTTCAAGAAACACCAATGATTTTACTAGATGAACCGACGACAGGACTAGATCCTCTTACAGAGTTGAAATTAATTAACACCTTTCTGACAGCGGCAGCGGATAAGACCATTATCCTGGTCACACACCATCTAGCAGGAGCTGCTCATATGGATAAAATAATTTTTGTCGATGAGGGGAAAATTATTTTAGAAGGGTCGCACGAGCAATTGATGGAATCGAGTGATTATTATCGTAACTTATATGAAATGGACCAAGGACTACATTGATTCAATCTATCCTTAAGTATGGAAGTGAAAATTTCTTAACAGTAACAATATATTACAAATGTTATGTAAATGTCATGAAAATAAGTTTTATAAAACTTGTCAATACCTAATTGCGACCAAATAATAGTAATCTCCAATAACATTTCCACTTTTGCTAATCCATTTAAAAGAGGAAATGTTGATAGGTAAAGATTTTCGCTAGTAGATAAGCTCCTACTTTTATCATTGGGAAATAGTGGACCAACTATGACAAAAAAGTGGTGCTATGATAGTAACGAAAATTAATTTAAGGAAGAGAAACTTATGTTAAAACGATTAAAGTCGTTAGCAATAATAATCGCAATGGTAACCTTAGTCTTTGCAAGTAATCAATCAGTAACACAGGCAGCAGCGAATGATATAGGAGAGGTAGAACATATCGAAGCAGCAAGTAATGAACAGGCTTCGAATTTAACATTTTATGAGTTTTACAATCGACTCTTAGCGCATTGGAATAATGAGCATAAGACTTATCAAACTTCTAAACAAGAGTCAAAAGAGGAGCAGAACAATAAGGTAGCTGAAGAGTCTCCGCATAAGCTAGATGAGGAGCCAAGTGAACTGGTAGAGGAAAAACCAACCCCGGAAGTAAATGAACAAACGGAAGTTGAAAAGCCTGTTGAAAGGCCAGAAGAGCAAGTAAGTGATAAACAAGAACAGTTAAATGCCTTTGAACGTGAGATGTTTGAATTAACGAATAATGAACGTGTTAATAATGGATTAGAAGCTTTACAAATTGACTATGAAGTAAGTAAAGTTGCTAGAGAAAAATCACGCGACATGGCTGTAAATGGTTATTTTGATCATAATAGTCCAGTCTACGGGTCTCCTTTTGATATGATGCGTACATACGGTATTACTTAT
>Ga0079226_10004504_pt1 | contig 10645 bp, 13 predicted proteins | sample Poulit2014_FD_76345 | JGI IMG/M metagenome (GOLD analysis project Ga0079226, IMG submission 76345) | Agricultural soil microbial communities from Georgia to study Nitrogen management - Poultry litter 2014 | ecosystem: Environmental > Terrestrial > Soil > Agricultural land | place: USA: Georgia...
ATTATATTAAACAGTATAACATATTAGTAACAAAACAAATAGATATTCAAAGGGGATATTTAAATGTTTAGTTTATTCGAGTAATGTGCTAATATGGCAATCATGATGATCAAATTTATAAATAACGAAATCGTTTATGACAAATAAACTACAGTAGTCTAAAAAACACTAAAAAGATATGGAAGTGGTATATCCACATCACTATGAAGATCAACATTTTCGTTAATAAGACTATACTCCAATCTATATTGTGAACATAGGTTTGAGAATTCCTTAAATTGTTCTAGGTTCCCTAATTCCACACAGTCATATAAAACTATACGATCAATATTACTACAATCAATTTTATTGATATAATCTTTAAATTCCTCAAGGGACACAAATAATTTCATTTTTAAATCTTTATGAAAGAACTTTGCATGATTTTCCAGTCTCTCTTTTGTTTCTAAATATTTTTCGCTATTGAATGTTATTCCAAGATATATTCCCATTTGTATTTTCCTCCAGTTGATAATAATCATAGCCTGTTCTAGTCATATTTAGGTTTTGATTTTATAAATAATAAAAATTTATAATTTTAACAGATTAGAATAGTAGAAACCAGTTTTATGCAACAAAACCTTTACTTAATAGGAGACTGTAGTTTAATTCTGTTTATATCTCAAATTACAGCAATAAAGGCTGAATATGGCACAAATAATTAAATGTCGTTAATAAACTATTTTATTCTCTTTTTTTCGGTGTTTTTCTTTTTTTTCGGCATTTTATTTGGATGGTATAGGTCAGAACAAGATATTTTAATTTTGTCAAATTGTTCTCAAACTTCATTTATAATCGATAATAAGTGTTATTAACATTTATAACTGCTATAACCATTACTAACAGTTATTAGGAGCGTTAATGATTATAATTATTAATAACAATTATAATTGCTATTACACATTGCTAAATAATAGTTATATTCTTTAAAATTCTGTCCTTTCTAAAGCATTATGCAATTCTTGAATTGAGGGGGTAACATATATACGGGTAGTTTCAATACTACTATGACCAGCAAGTTCCGCAATTGATTGAATGTTTATACCTTGTTCTGCTAATTGCTTGCAATAGGTATGGCGCAATGAATGTGGTGTAACCAGTATTCCTAGTTGGTCACTATAGTTTTTAAATATGTGTTGTATGGCTCGTGAAGACATACGATTGCTTTTACTACTTACTAACAGATATTCTGAGGCCTTGGTCCGCTTCTCCAACCAGTTAGTAATAGTCAACTTTGTATTATTTGTTAAAGGAACAATCCTGTGCTTATCTCCTTTTCCTTTTAGATTAATTATATTTCTTCCAAAATCTATATCAGATATTTTAACATTACACATTTCTTGTACTCGTAGACCAAGATTAACTGCCAAATGAACTATTGTTTGATGAAGCATTCCTTTTGTAAAACTTTGTTGTTTTGTCAGTTCAATTGTATGTAGTAGTTTTCCTACTTCTTTTCTGGTAAGCCATCGAATATCGTTCTGCTTTTGTATCTTCTTTAATCTAACGTCTTTAGAAATATTAATACTTGTTGAACCAATATTAATTAAAAACTGTGACCAAGATATTAATGAAACTAATCGGCGATTTACAGTTGCAGGTGAAAATGAAGGATCTGATTTAAGGTGATCAGCATATTCTTTTAAGTCTGTTGAGGTAAGGGTAGAAATTAAATATGGAGATTCGCTCTGTGTTTTAATCCAAGTATGAAAATGATTAATATCTTGAGAATAACTTTTAATAGTATTTAAACTCTTATCATTTTCTAAAAGATATGTTTTGAATGCTTCGATTGACTGTTTTATTGTGGATGGACTATCATTAATAATTTTTTCCATAACATTATCCTCCTAACAATATTATGCGACGAAATTAGCATTGCCCTTTTAGGTGTTATACGACAATAAAAGAATGAAAATGGTGCAATATTGTCGTATAAAACATATTATGTGACAATAATTAAGCATTACCTATTTATCTTGATATAAAAAAGAGGCGGGAGAAAGGATGTAAGCCCGCCAAAAACAAAACCCTAAATTTATATAAATTCCATTTTCCTTAGAATTATATAACACAAATTAATTTACTAACACTGTTTTTCAAAAGAATGAATGTCTTGCTTCAAAAAACTGAATTCCATGTTATATTGTTTACAAACTTCTGCTAGTTCTTCAAAGTCATCCCAACCATCAAGTTCATCTAAATCATAAAATATTACACGATCATAGTTTCTCTCTTCCCTAAACCGCAATATGTCTTCTAACAAACGTATATCTGCCAGCGGAACTAAATCAATTTCCGTATTTTCGTGACGGGTAAACAATCTAATTACCGTTAAGTAATAATTTGGATTTGCAATATCTAATGTTACGCCTAAAGAAATCATATGCCACCCTCCAAAGTAATTGTAATGATTTTCTGCTATCTCCTATAAGACGTTAAAATAATTAAGGCTTTTTATGGTTAGATAAATTGAAAGCCAAGCCACAAAAGTATATACAAATGCTTCATTTATTCCAAATCCTGCATAAAATAATCCAAAGATTACAACAAGAATTATTATTGTTAAAAAAATAGGTTTATAGAATCGCATTATTAAATGGTAATAAAGTATTCCGCTAATTAGAGAGGCAAACATATAAAGGATGATATAGTCTGGAATACTTGAATCAATTATAAGCAAAATAGGAATAGCCAGAAATATCATTGATATAAGACATAAGACATACCATAATGCAAAAATCTGTGACTCCCTCATTTTAGTGCCCCTAGACATAATTATAGCGCGTATTAACCGGAATAGCAGCGCCCTTTTATAATCACCATATAGATATGGAATAATTATACTAACAACTAAATTTGACAGTAAGTACTTATTTAATATTTTATTATTCTTTTAGAAGGAGTTAAAAGGTCTTGAATAGGTGATTATATGCCCTATTCTCCCAGACATTAAATAGGCTTTTGCAGTTTTTGAATGACCATTATTCCTTGTTGTCTTTTATCTAAGGTAAAATAACGTTCATTTTACAGCGAAAATCACTGCATATTCCATAACACCATATCAGTATGTAACATTTCTTATTGAATAAATTTCTAGTTATTTTTTGCATCTTTAAAGCCTTTATAACAGTGGTTTTTCCTTCATATTGCAAAGTTTCTTACACGATATATAAATATGTTATAACATACATTTCTCGTCTTTTTATATTTGTGTTATGCTTCAAAATAAGACTAAAAATCAGAGAGGAGAATGCAAATGAAAAAAGATTTAAAATCCATTGTTAGGAGGATAAATGAACTATTTATTACGGAAAGGAAGAAATACATAATTCAGAATGAAGATGGGACGTACAGGTGGTTAACTGCTTCTAAAAAAAGTAAAGTTAGTATGCTTCATGACTTCTTAATAGAGACTCACTTAAAACAAGAGAAAACATATGGAATATTTTCTGGGAGTATGATAACAAAATTCGTTACTTTTGACGTGGATATCCCATCACATGAAATAGTACATTCCATTTATAATATATTGAATAATGTCGGAGTCGAATCCAAATTTATTCATACCAGTTGGAGCGGCTCCAAAGGGTACCATATCGATATATATTTTTCAAAACCGATTGCCTCGCTATACATAAAGAAGTTATATGATTATGTTATTTTTGAATTACAGAAGCGGGATCCTGAAATAAAAGTGAAGGAAGTTGTTGAATTAAGACCTAGTCCGACACAAGGTTTGAAGTTGCCTCTCAGTATTAATCGTAAAAATAAAGATCCCTTGATTAATACGTGTTGGTATGTAGATACAAATCATTACATGCAATTCATTCAAAGCCTAGATTACATATTAGAAATTGAACAGATAGATTCAGATGCAATATTAGATATAATTAAGAAATTACCTATAACTAAAAGTTATTATAAGCCTTCAAATTCTACTCCAAAGAATGGGAAGAAAAAAGATATGTACGTAGACAATGAAACCTCCCATATCGACTTATCCATTAACTCATTAAAGTTACTTGATGAAAATGGATTAACTAGTCTAGGTACAAGAAATGAATCTCTTTGCAAGTTGGCAATTTACTACAAAGAACTACGGTTATCTAAAAAGCAATGTGAAGATAGGCTCATACAATGGATGGATAAACAAGATGCTCAATTTTATAAAACATCTCTGCATATTTGTTACAAGGAAATAAAACGAATTGCTCACGGGGTATATAATAAAAATATACCTTTGAGACGTGGTAAGACAGAGGTTGAGTTTTTCAAAAGTGAACTAATAAACTTACTTCGGTTTGAGCGTGTGGAATTAATGACTTTATTTTATCTGTTCGTTCATTCAAAACGATATGCAGATGAAAATGGAGAATTCTTTATGACGTATAACTAACTCATGGAAGCGGGTGGTTATTCCAAAACAACAGCAATCAATCATATTAAAAAACTTGAGAGTCAAAATGCAATTGAGGTTACTAGATCACCCTTGTATTTTGACACTCATGAAAAGCCACGTAATTTACCAAACAAATATAAACTTAATTTTAATATAATGGAGCATGAGAAAGATGAGTCTGTTATAAAGACAATCAAGTCAATCGGACATTACGATGTAATTGCTAAAGATGTTATTAGTGATTTATTCACAAATTTAGAATGGGCTCATTTATATTATAACCCTTTCGCCCTATCAACTTACTGCAACCACTAAAGATAATATTTGATGTTTATTTTTATTATAGAGGAGTGTTTCTCGTTGAAGAATGATGTCCTAAAAGTAATCGATACAACCATCAAAAAGATTTGGACAGATGATTTAAGTATCGACCATGATAAAAGTTATATTTTGAAAGAAGATTCATTAAAAAATGCGTTTTATTTTCATTTACGAACTAGATTAGGTGATTGTTTCTTGAATGAAAATAACCTTAGAATATTTAATGAATACAAAATTGAAGACAATAGAATAGACCTTGTTATAGTGGAATAGACCCTGAAGCGGCTGTAGATAATCATTTGAATGATTGTGTCACAAAAGTTTTATCCTCCATTGAAATGAAATATAAGGACGCTGGTACTAGTGAATCCATATTCTATCAAGATATTGAGAAGATATTTTCCTATATTGAATCATGGGGTAATGATACGAAACATTACTTTGCATTTATGCAGGAAAAATATTTTAAAACAGAAGAAATTATCAATTGGATAGAAGACGAACATGTTGCAAACGCGCATGGGAAAATAACGGAATTATACGCTTATTGGGACGGGGACAGTGATGAGACAGTTTGGAAGGTTGTTGACTGTTAGCATAGCAGATTATACCTTTACAACTCAGGTATAATCCGCTATATTTGAGTTATGTTTTATAGAATTAAAGTGATTTTAATTGTGCAAGACGGCAAATGAAATAATCAATCTCCTGTTTTATTTAATACTGGTTGTGAGCATAATTCTAAGTGGCTTACTAACACAAAGAATTCCAATATTCCAAAAATGACACATTGAAATAATTAGAATGATAAAGGTACATTATCCTATATTTCATCATATAAATTTTCTTTATTCTTTATTTATAAACCTTTTTTTAAGCGGTTTTGACGTCCTTCTTTTTATTTAAAGCCCTATAGGGCTCTCCCGTAACTTCAGATATTAGAAAGTTATCAAGCAATAAGTCTAGTACATTTTTTAATTGTGAATTATTTTTAAATGAAATTGTTTCACTATCTTCATCGATAATAAAGTCAATTTCACGTGTTTGTTTTAATCTTAGAACCTTTGTAAAATTGATTTTATCTACTGATGATGAATCAATTTTACTTATTTTCTTTACATATGAAATTCGTTCTTCGCAATGCTCTTTTAATATATCAAAATCATTTATAAGGTTAAGACTCCCGATATTATCCAAAACTTGTTCTGCCCTTTCCCTTTCCTTTTTGTAATAACCTGTCATTAAGGAAAATTGAGTATCTTTTAATACATATACTGTGCTTTCACAGACAAAGGCATCTACCGTATTTTCAAGTGTAAATACTTTATTGTCTTTAAGATGTTCAAAGGTATTTTCTTTTCTTACAAGTAATACTTGCCTTGGCGCCATTAGTTTGTTACAAGAATAACGCCTTATAAAATAATAACTTTTCCCATTGGCAGAAAGTTCTATAACATAAAACTTCAACTTTTCTAAAAATTCCCTTGAGTCATGGGCATGAAAGGTTTCATATCTTTCGTTTTTTATATCAGTAATACATTCTTCGAAAAAATCTACTTCCGTTAACGGAACTGTAAGTACATACTCCTCATCTTGCTTGTCCAATAGGTCTATTGAAATTTGCTCTTTTTCTGAGAAACCTTGTACACATGTGTCTAGCATGTCTTGTGCAGCCTCAATAACACTATCATTAATATTGAGTTTGGCTACTTTGTAACTATTTTCTTTATTGTGTTGTGGATTTACAAAGTAAATTTTTATCGTATCCGCATTTCCAATCTGTGAGAGTATCTTACTTGAGATATCTTTCAAATTAATCCCTTCCTTCTGTAACTTCTACAAGTAATGCACGATCTTTTAACTCATAGAAGGTAGTCTTTTGAGTATTTCTTATTTGCTGAATATTCCTCTTTGACAATAACACCCTTTCCTGATCATTCTCAAATGTCACTAGGTAGATGTTATAACCAAACAACATCAATACTGGGTTTATAAATATTAGATCGGCTTTTATATACAATAGCCCTACAGCCATAAATAGAATAACAAGTGCTATCGAGTCACTAAAATCCGTTAAATTAAACCCTAAAAATGGAAGTAAATATGTTACTAAGTAACTTAGCACTTTTTCATTTTCTGATGTAACATGAGTAACCTTTCTTGTATCTCTGTTTACCTTTGTAGTTTTAATAATAATCAATGTATAAATAACACCTAAAAATGAAGCAATGAGCAAACTAAGAGTTATTTTATTGAAATCATATTTCACTGCAACGGCCAAAAACAATAGAAAATAGGAAGAAAGAAACATAGATAACTTACTTAATAGTCCAAGTTCCAATCAAATCTCTCCTTCCTTTTCTAAAATATATTTAAGCATCAAAAACTTTCATTGCTCAGGCTGTATTTTATTTTTCATTAATGTAGCCTTTACTGCAAGATTAACTTTTAATAAGATATCTCGGTGGTGTGGATTGGTCCAATCAACTTGAAATTCTTTTTTCATATTTTTTACAACTTGATGGACTAAATCTGCCATAAACTGATTGTCAAATGAAGCGTTTTCCATATTTGCGATAATTTCATATAGCGAATAAAATCTGTAAGTTTATTCACTATATCTTCCAAACATTCACCAAAGCCTTACAAGTTTAAATATTGTTCAAAAACTTTTAACCTATTTTGAATTAGTACATCTTTTGGGTCCATTTTTAGAGCATATTTAAAAAATGCTCTAGCCTTTCCAAAATCTTTCCTCATATCATAAGCATGTCCTAGTTTTTTTACGATATATAATAGTCCCGGTGTTTCATCATTAATTTCTTCTAGCAATTCAATTGCTTTATTAGGCTTATTAACAAGACCATAAGTTATTGCTAGTCTATACTTATAATTAATATCTTCTGGATTCCTCTTTGATAGAAACTCGTATAACATCATGGCTTCATCATATTTTTTAAGTTCTATATAAACCTTAGCCTTTAAGGAAAATATATTATCTTTAAAGGCATCTCTACGAATAGCCTCTACCATTTCTGTTTCTATTTTTTCAATTTGACTCAGGCTATCATAATATCTTTCTAAATTATAATACACATAAGCCATATGATAGATTAAATCCTGTGAAGTATTACCATTTTCTCTCTGATAGCGAAGAAAGGTTTCTGCCTCATTGAACTGACCATCATTATATAGATTGATTACGTTTTGCATCCAATCATCATTGGATACTTTCTTTATTATATTAAGAGGTAAAGAAGTGGTCTGTTCTTTAGTATTCAATACTCTTTTTACTATATCTTCTTTAAATTCTTCAATACTTTGATACCGATCTCCTGGGTTTCTCTGTAAAGCCCTTAATATAATCTCTTCCATACTTTTTGAGATATTGTCGTTAATCTCCCTTGGTTTTGGAAATGGATTATTATTAATTACCTGAATAGGCGTTTCGTGGGGGGTTCTTCCTGTCAGCAACTGATATAGCAGCACCCCTAGAGAATAAATATCTGAGATAAGATACCTTTTATTAGAACCTGCTATTTCAGGAGCCATATATGCCCATGTTCCTCCTGCATCCACAGTCTTCACAAATACATTTTCAATAAACTTACTGGTTCCAAAGTCCGTTAATTTTACTTCCGTATTATTAAAAAGGATATTTTGAGGTTTTATATCTCCATGACAAATATTTTTACTATGGAGAAATTTAACTCCTCCTAAGATCTCTAAAAATATTAAGGATACTTCTTTAATCGTTTTAGGATTTTTAAAGCCGTTATCTGATAATTCTTCTGCTAGGTTTTTTCCTTTAAAATATTCCATTTCAATAACAAAAACACCGTCTAATCTTCCCATCCAACTTATCTGAATAATATTTGGATGAGGATCACCAATTAATTTTACCCCTTCTGATAATGTGTGATCTCCCCGTTCTTGGTCTTTAGGTATTTTTAAAGCAACTAACTCCTCTGTTTCTAGGCGAATAGCGGACCATACATATCCAAAAGTACCTTCATTGATATACTCTTTTAGAACATATTTATCACCTAAAACTAAATCCCTTTTAGGGTAAAAATCAGAAGCCCTTTTAACCATTTGATCACCTCACTTTTATCCATTGGTTAAAGGTTAAGTTTTCTTTATCTCCTGATGCCACACAATGGTAAACTAAATACGCTGTTTTTGTTCCATCAATACCATAAACCCGTTTTCCATTACTCATAGTAAACCCTTCATCAAATATCCTTATATAATTGGATATATCCCCCGGAGTAACCTTAGGATAGGTCCAATAAACAAATAATAATAACGGTACATTTCCCCCTAATTGGTGGTAAGCAATTAGGAGATTTTGTATTTTTTCTTCCAGTTTCTTATTCTTTAATCTACTATTGTCATATCTCTCAAATTCACAAAGCAACAGAGGTTGATTATCATTAGTTGAATACCAAATAGAATCCGGTCGGACTGTTGGTTCTTTTTGGTTTCTATACTCTCGAGACCTTTCTGAAACCCTTTCTGCCGTATATGCTTGTTTTTCGTAAGGATAAACAGGACACTCTGAAATAGCAGTAGTATTACTTATAGTCCTTCCAATAGCAGTTAAATAATTTAGTCCCATAGTATGAACTGTTTCGGAGTAATCCCTTACCCCAAAGTTTGTTATCATGGGGAAAAATTTTTTTCTAATTTCTCCTGTTTCCATTTCTTCTCTAATTTCTTGAACCATCCGTTCTCTAATCATTAAAGGTTCCCCATTCATTGATCACCTCTGGAGATTCGCCTCCATGTATCAAGGCTTTGGTCCCTACTTTCACTAGTAAAGGTGCTGGAATTGAACGACCATTTATTAAGGCCTCTCCCGTACTAAGGGAAGGAAGTTCATCTATATCGGCTTTAGAAAACATATCACTAGTTTTAGCCATAAACCTTTGGTCATCTGGGTTTTTTAGACGCATCGTAATTACAGTATTACACTGGGATGTAACATCTGGATCTAATTTAGAAGGTCTTTGGGAAATAATAGAGAATCCTACACCAAACTTTCTACCTTCGCTGGCAATCTTTTTAATAATCTTTTTTGAGATACATGGGATTCCGGCCGGTGCAAAATTATGCCCTTCCTCATAAACAAGAAAACTAGGTCTTGTTTGTCTTTTTTTATCACCTGACGCTCTCATTATCTCACTTGAGATAAGAGCCGTGATAATTTGCTTTGCATCGTCAGATAGTCCTTGTAAATCTACAATAACTAATCTACCTTTGTTATCCCCCTTTTCCCCGACCATATCATAAATATCGCTCGGTTCTCCAATTGCTCTAGTATAAAAACTTCTCGCTTCATTGATTACACGGTTTAACTTAGAGGCTGCTACCGCTGCACTTCTTGCATTTAATGCTTTGGCTTCAGCAGTACTCAACTCTTCCCATTCTCTAAGTTCTTCTAAATCTCCAGATAGAATTTCCCTTAAATCCTGTATATCTCTTGGCGGGTTGCTATATTTTGCTTGCCAATAACGAATAGCCACATCTAATACTCTTTCTTGTGGCTCTGTTAGCCCTGGTAATATAGAGGATAAATCATCCATGTCTAAACGATCGAATTGCAAAGCAAGGTGTTTATTTTTATTCATATATTTATAATCAAAAGCATCAATTTGTGGGGTATAAACTTTCACGCCGCCTCCAGCATTTAACAGTCTTTTCATCACTTCCTGTATTTTAACGATACCTTCTCTATCCCTTAAATCCTCAATACTATCTATATCTTCATTAAATTGTAACTCGCCTTTTGCAAAGGCTTTACCATATTCACCATGAACATCAAATACTACCACTGTTCCATTCATTTGTGCTACTAATCTTTCAATAATTCTTCCTACA
>Ga0079226_10004505_pt1 | contig 10645 bp, 7 predicted proteins | sample Poulit2014_FD_76345 | JGI IMG/M metagenome (GOLD analysis project Ga0079226, IMG submission 76345) | Agricultural soil microbial communities from Georgia to study Nitrogen management - Poultry litter 2014 | ecosystem: Environmental > Terrestrial > Soil > Agricultural land | place: USA: Georgia...
GCCACTAGCTATAGTTGAAAAAATGGATTTTTACTACCTTTAGTTTGGTGTTTTAGCTTTTTTTATTATATACATGAGCGTATAGACAGAATATTGTAACTTTATTCATGCAACACTAGTGAAATATTATATATAATATATTACTTTATGATTGACGTTTTATATATTCTATAGTATATTTTAGGTTATCAATTTCTAGAGAAAGTAATTGAATCTTTAAAAGTACGTCTTTCTCAAAATGTAAGCGAAATATTGCTTGCTTCATAGCGTATAAGAGTATCCTTACTTATTTAACAAAAACTACCCTTTTATAATTAGCTTAATATTTACATTAATTTGTTTTAGCAGGATATGAATGATTTATTCTTGAAGAATTTTATTTATTTCTTAAGTATTCAGAATTCATCAAATTGCATAGCGTCTAGAACATTACAAAGGGACAGGATTAAGCAACACTTTATGAGTAGGTGTTATATAACTACATATTTTTCATAATTTAACAAATTGAACCTAAGTGTCATACATGTGAAAAAATAAGAGGTGTTGCTAGTATCAAAGAATTATGTAAACCTTTTCATAAAAAAGGTATATCGCGACACATCTTCAGAACGTAAAATGACTCCATTACTGATAGTAAAAGAAACACCAAGTGTTTTTGAAACAAAGAAATATTTTTAAAGCACAAAAATCTGAATATTTATTAAGTAAGCAACAAATTAAACTATCAGTGAAGTTAATTTAATAACTTATATTAACTATATTCAAATAATTTCATTAAGACATAGAATCATTTAACGAACAAAATAATTTGTTTTTATACAAAGTCTATTCATTTTAAAAAAGGATAAAAATATCAATATTGGAGGGGTTGAAAGAATGGAACCATTACTAGATATAGAGAATTTAAAAACGTATTTCACCGGAAAGAAAGAGGTAGTTCCAGCGGTAGATGGTGTTGACTTACAAATTAAAAAAGGAGAAACGGTTGCGCTTGTTGGTGAATCTGGTTCCGGTAAAAGTATGACCTCCTTGTCGATTATGGGTCTAGTCCCTCCGGGAGGAAAAATAGTTGACGGTAGCATTAAGTTAGAAGGAAAAGAATTAACGAATCTTTCCGAAGCAGAACTATCCAAAATTCGTGGTAAAGATATCTCCATGATATTCCAGGAGCCGATGACATCTCTAAACCCAGTATTGACAATAGGGGAGCAAATTACTGAGGTTATTACCTATCACCAAAATCTATCAAAGACAAAAGCAAGAGATGTTGCAGTTGAACTACTGGAAACAGTTGGTTTTTCACGGGCTAAGGAAATCTTAGATGACTATCCACACCGCCTGTCCGGTGGTATGCGTCAACGTGTAATGATTGCGATTGCCATGAGTTGTAATCCAAAGCTTCTTATAGCGGATGAGCCGACAACTGCACTGGATGTTACAATTCAAGCTCAAATTCTTGAGTTACTGAAAGATTTAACAAAACAATTTGATACATCGATTTTACTAATAACCCATGATCTTGGTGTTGTATCTGAATTGGCAGAGCGAGTAATTGTAATGTATGCAGGAGAAGTTGTTGAGCAATCACCTCTTGAAGATCTTTTCTTTGAACCTCTTCACCCTTATACGAACGGATTGATTGAATCAGTTCCAACGTTACGAGGAGAAATAAAAGAATTAAAAACGATTAAAGGGAATGTCCCTTCACCAGATGCGTTACCGAAAGGGTGCCGATTTGCCCCACGGTGCAATAAAGCATTCGCAAGATGTTGGGAAGAGAAGCCACAATTAAAACCTCATTCGGATTCACGATCAGTACGTTGTTTTCTTTATGAGGATGAATCGGAGGGAGCAGAGTGACTATTCGAGTAAAAGAGCAAGAGCAAGAAAAAGAGTTATCGACCATTCTTCAAGATGAAGACTACATATTAAAAGTTGATAACTTGAAAAAATATTTCCCGATTAAAACAGGTGTCTTACAAAGAACAACTGGAAATGTAAAAGCTGTAGATGGCCTTACCTTTGGAATTAAAAAGGGTGAAACACTAGGTGTAGTTGGAGAATCAGGTTGTGGTAAATCAACAGCAGGAAGAACAATTATTCGTCTAGAAAAGCCGACAGACGGAAGTATTATTTATAAAGGACAAGACATTTCACATGCAAGAGAAAGCGAATTACGAAAGGTTGTCCGAAAGGAAATTCAAATGATTTTCCAGGATCCATATGCATCATTAAATCCCAGGAAGACATTGGGAAGTACTCTCATCGAACCTTTGAATGCCCACAACATATTGAATAATAAAAAAGAGAGACTTGATCGAGTAAAGGAATTACTTGAAATCGTTGGATTTAACTCAAACTATACAAATCGTTATCCTCATCAATTCTCTGGAGGACAACGCCAACGAATAGGGATTGCCCGCGCACTTGCATTAAACCCAGAACTTATTATTGCGGATGAAGCGGTATCTGCATTAGACGTTTCTATCCAAGCACAAGTAATAAACTTGATGCAGAAGTTGCAAGAAGAGCTAGGGTTAACATATTTATTTATATCTCATGACTTAAGTGTAGTCAGACATATTTCGGATCGAGTAGCTGTTATGTACTTAGGTAAAATTATGGAGATTGCTGAAAAAGATAGTTTATATGCAGATCCTATGCATCCATATACTCAGGCCTTATTATCAGCTGTCCCAGAGCCTTTACAAAAAGGCGTACAAAGAAGAGAGAGAATCACACTTAAAGGGGATTTACCAAGCCCAGCGAATCCACCTAAAGGTTGTGTGTTTAGTACTAGATGCCCAGCTGCAATGGATATTTGTAGAGAAATTACTCCTATCTTACGAGAGGAAAAACCAGACCATTTTGTAGCATGTCATCTATATAACTAAAAACGAGAGGAGGGTAGAAGTAGATTCATTAGTAGAAGATTGAACATTAAAACAATGACATTGGAGGTAGTTTAATTGAAAGGTAAAATGAAATTTTTTAACTTACTCATAGTTTTATTTACTTTAGTATTAGTATTAGCGGCTTGCGGAGGAGCAAGCGATGGAAATGCAGGTAGCGGTGACGGAGGTAAAGAATCTACAGGTGAACCACAAAAAGGTGGGGACTTCGTAATTTCATCTACTGCTAACCCTACAATGTTTAACGAATTCTTTGCTACTGATTCACCAAGTAACACTTTAGCAAAGTTTATGTATGATAGTTTAATTAAAATTGATGAAAACTTAGAGCCAAGTCCATCATTAGCTACGGATTGGGAATACTCAGAAGAGGAACAAGCTTATACATTTAATTTAAGAGATGATGTTAAGTGGCATGATGGAGAACCATTCACAGCAGAAGATGTAAAGTTCTCTTACACAATCGCATTAGATGATGATTATACTGGTCCACGTCATTCGTTTTTCTCGCCAATTGATTCAATTGAAGTAATTGATGACTATACAGTGAAAATTATTTTTGATGAACCAGATGCAAAATTACTACCTATCGCTTTAGCATTTAACATCTTGCCAGAGCATATTTTAGGAGATGTACCAGTTGAAGATTTAGGATCACATGACTTTAACACGAAAAATCCAATCGGTACTGGTCCCTTTAAATTTGATGAATGGAAACAAGGTCAGTATGTACGTCTTGTTGCTAACGAAGATTACTGGGATGGAGCACCAAATTTTGATTCAATAACTTCAAAAATTGTAACAGATTCAAACGCTGAATTAGCACAATTCGAAGCTGGAGATATTGACTTTTTAGATGTTTCAGAAGAACACGTTTCAACAGCTGAGTTATTTGTAGAACAAGGAAAAGCTGACGAAACAACTGTACCAAAAACAAACTATAACTATGTTGGTTACAACCAGGAAAACCCATTATTTGAAGATAAAGAGATTCGTCAGGCTTTAACACACGGATTAGATCGTGAAGCAATGTTGGAATCAGTTGTTAACGGTAACGGAAAAATTGCTAACCACCCAGGACTTCCATTCAGTTGGGCATTTAATGAAGATGTACCAACATTTGATTATGATCCTGAGAAAGCAAAAGAAATTTTTGCAGATCATGGTTGGGAGTTGAACGATAAAGGTGTATTAGAAAAAGATGGACAAGAATTTGCCTTCGAAATTAAAACGAACCAAGGAAATAAAGTACGCGAAAAATTAATGACAATTGCTCAACAACAATGGTCAGAAATTGGAGTAAAAGCAACACCTAAAATCGTTGAATTTAGTGCATTAAGTGCTGAATTAAATGATAAGAACTTTGATGCATTTATTATGGGTTGGGGACTTAGAGATGACCCTAGTTTAAGTCCATACTTCCACTCTAGAGAAATTGAAAGTGGATTTAACCGAGTATCATACTCTAATCCTGAACTTGATGAAGTGTTAGATAAAGGTGACAAAACAATGGATCCTGAAGAGCGTGTAGAGTATATCGAAGAATCCCAAGCAATTGTTGCTGAAGACCAACCATATACTTTCTTATACTATCCAAACGCGAACTTGATTTATTCACCTAAAGTTAAGAACGTACTTAGTCACTCAGGTAACACTTACTATAATATCCACAAATGGTGGATGGAATAAAATGAACTGGAATGGAGAAGAGAGGTATCTTTTCTCCATTCCAATTTAAAAAGTTGTATTACGGGAGGTTGTAAAATGGTTACATATATAATTCGACGTATTCTATTAACGATACCTTTATTAATCGGTATTTCAATTGTATCTTTTGGGATTGTTCATTTAGCTCCAGGAGATCCAATTTCTTTAATGATGGATGACGCCGGGATTACTGCTGAAGACAAAGAAAGATTTATGGAAGCTCAAGGACTGAATGATCCAATACCCGTCCAGTATGTTCGCTGGTTAGGAAATGTTGTAAAAGGAGACTTTGGTACATCCCTAATTAACCAAGGGATGCCCGTAAGTGAAATGATTATGGCCCGTTTACCAAATACCCTATTATTAATGCTTGTCTCAACTTTTTTAGCGTTCATTATTGCTTTACCCATAGGGATATGGTCAGCAACAAAACCTTATTCATTAACAGACTATACATTCACAACTGCATCGTTTTTAGGAGTTGCTACACCAAACTTTTGGCTTGGTCTTATTCTTCTAATGTTTCTATCCGTTCAATTTGGTTGGTTCCCATCAGGAGGAGCTGCTAGTTTAAATGAGCCTTTTAGTATATGGGATCGAATTCATCACTTGATTCTTCCCGCAATTGTACTTGCAACTGCAGATACAGCCTCATTAACCCGTTATACAAGATCCAGTATGCTGGATGTACTTGATCAGGATTATATACGTACTGCCCGAGCAAAAGGATTTAGAAAGAGGAAAGTCGTTATTAAACATGGAGTTCGAAATGGTTTAATTCCAGTTATTACATTGTTTGGTTTAATGCTTCCTTCATTTATTGGTGGGGCAGTTGTAACAGAGAAGATTTTTAGTTGGCCAGGTATTGGACTTCTATTTATTGATGCTACATTCCAACGGGATTACACCGTTATTATGGCTATAACAATGATTTCAGCAGTGTTAGTAGTTATAGGTAACCTAGTTGCAGACATACTTTATGCTGTATTTGATCCAAGAATTGAGTATTAAGAGGGGGAGAAAAGGTTGGAAACAACAAATCAAGAAATGGAATATGAAAAACCAAAAAAGCCGGAATCACTAGGTAAAATTGCATTCGATAAGTTTATGCATAATAAGTTAGCTGTAGCTGGTGCAATAGCAATTATTATTATAATTGCTACAGCAATAGCTGCTCCTTTGATATCCTCTCATGAACCATATACACAAAACTTAACAAATCAGCTAGCAGCACCAGGAGGAGATCACTTACTTGGAACAGATGATTTAGGTCGTGATACGTTAAGTCGTTTGTTGCATGGATCTAGAGTATCCCTATCTGTAAGTTTCGCAGCAGTAGCTGGAATTATTTTAATTGGTACGGTTGTTGGTGCAGTTGCAGGTTATTTTGGGGGAATAGTTGACTCAATTTTAATGAGATTTGTAGATTTAATTATTGCATTCCCACAAATTTTCTTATTGATTACACTTATCGTAGTTTTAGAACCTAGCCTATATACACTTATTGCAGTATTTGCCTTGTTCAGTTGGACAGGAACAGCACGACTTGTTCGTGGTGAGTTTCTGAGTTTACGATCCCGAGAATATGTACTCGCTGCAAAAACAATGGGAATACGCACATGGAAAATTATATTCTCACATATTTTACCAAATGCAATGGGGCCTGTAATCGTCTCTGCAACACTGCAAATTGGATATGTTATTTTAGCAGAATCTACCCTCAGTTACTTAGGACTGGGAGTACAACCACCAACACCTAGTTGGGGGAACATGCTTCAGAACGCACAAGACTATAATATTATGTTGAATGCATGGTGGTATCCGCTGTTTCCAGGGATGATGATTTTAATTACCATTTTATCATTTAACTTCGTTGGAGATGGACTTAGAGATGCATTTGATCCAAAAGCAAGAGGCTAATTCTTTTTAGTGACATACAAGAATAAGACCATAATATAGGAGGAAAGTGCATGTTAACGCAAGAAAAAGTATCATCGATTAATAAGAAACTCAATGAGTTTTGTGAAAAAAACAATGTACCTGGGATGGCTTTTGCTATCACGTCATCTGGCAAACCAATTTATGAAAAGTTTTATGGCTATAGAGATGTCGATCATAAACTTCCTGTAAACGCGAACACAATTTTCGGAGTTGCTTCTATAACTAAGTCCTTTGCTGCTTTAGCGATTATGCAGTTAGAAGACGCTGGAAGATTATCTGTAGAAGATGCTGTAACTAAATGGTTACCAGAATTTAAACTCCCAAATAAAACGTATCAAGAGAATGTTCAAATACACCATTTGCTTACACATTCAAGTGGCCTACCTGGAATGGGAGCAGTAAATCTAGCTCGTGCAGAGAGTATTCGTAAAGATCCTGACGGGGAAGTATTACGTCCAGCATTGTTCGCGGAAGATGATACACCTGCCATTAAGACGGTAATCGAGTTAATGAATGAAATGGCTAAAACAAAATATGAATTATTAGGGGCACCTGGAACTGCCTTTAACTATTCGAACGAAGGATACGCATTGTTACAAGGGATTATTGAGCGAGCAAGTGGCCAACCTTTTCTAGACTATATGGAAGAGAACGTTCTAACCCCACTTAACATGAACCGTTCACTATTTAGAACTGAAGATCTAGATCATTTTGACAATGTTACGGAATTATATGCTTATGATAAAGAGGGTAAAGTGTTTCACTCTCCTGCTTGGTGGGATGTTGGGGACATTTATACAAACGGGTCGTTAAAAACAAGCATTACTGACTTGTTAAAATATGCTGAAGTCTATTGTCAACATGGGACAGTAAATGGAACTAAAATTCTCTCCGAAGAAAGTGTAGATAAAATGGTAACACCTCATATAACCATGCCTACAGAAGATACCTATGGTTATGGGTTGCAGGTAGATTACTTTGATGGAATAAAATTATTTGGTCATGGTGGCGGAATTAAGGGAGTTTCTTCTCATTTTAAAGTAGTTCCTAGTAAAGATTTAGCCATAGCTGTGATTGTTAATTTAGCTGAGGTTCCTGTTGCTACCATTACGGATATTATTTTAAAGGAAATTTTAGATGTATCAACTGAAGAATCGATTAAGCCAACCTATGTAATGGATGAAGAATCATTGCAAACATATGTTGGAGACTATCAATCAAAAGAAGGACAGCAAGTACAAACAGTCATTTCTGATGGTTTATTGAACTTACAAATAGGGAAAAAGCAGATTCCATTACATCCATATTCTGAAAATGGCTTTTACACAAGTGAGGGTCAAAAAGTTGTATTTTTAATGACTAAATCTGGAGATGTAAGTGGGCTTTTCCGCGGAAAAAGGTTCATACCGAAAGTATAAAATGAAAAAATATATAATACAAAGCTATTCCACTACAACATGACATCAACAATCAATTGGTATGTAGCATGTTGTAGTTGTATAGCATTTATGTATGTTATAAATACAGTTTATATTTTGTAAAATAATATTATTTAGATTGGATGATCATGCATATGACAAAAGTTTCATTTGTAGCAACAGGTGATAGTTTTATTACCCGTAAAGTTCCTAGTAAAACATCTGATTCTTTTAAAAAACTTTCTAACTTAATTAATTCAGCAGACTTTAAGTTTACAAACTTAGAAACAACCGTACATAACAATGAAGGATATCCAACAGCGTTTAGTGGTGGGACCTGGGCAATGAGTCCACCTTCCGTATTGAAAGATTTAAAGGACTATGGATTTAATGCAATGGCATGGGCAAATAACCATACATTAGATTATTCATATGGAGGATTATTATCAACGAAAAGGTATCTAGATCAAGAAGACATTATCCATGCAGGTGTTGGTGAAGATATGGCTGAAGCGAGTGCGCCTAAGTATGTGGATACTGAACATAGTCGTATCGCGATGATTAGTGTTACATCAACTTTTCACGAATCTGGAATAGCAGGGGAGCAACGTCCAGATATGGTTGGCCGACCGGGAGTTAATCCATTAAGATATGAAACTACTTTCTATATTTCTGAAGATGAAATGAATGCAATGAAACATATTGCAAATACAACGAAAATTAATGCAACACGCAATTTGTCTATTAAAGAAGGATTTATTCACCCATCAGATGATGATACATTAATCTTTGGAAATCATCATTTTAAAGTCGGCGATGAGAATAAAAAAGTAACAACACCAAATAAGAAAGATATGGAAAGATTAAAAACAAAAATATCTGAAGCACAACGCCAATCAGATGTAGTCATAGTAAGTATTCATGCACATGAAATGGCTGGAGAAGATAAAGCAATTCCAGCACAGTTTTTAGAAGAGGCTTCTAAAGGATGTATTGATGCAGGTGCTGACGCAATCATTGGTCATGGACCGCACATTTTAAGAGGAATCGAAATCTATAAAAACAAACCAATATTTTATAGCCTTGGTAACTTTATTTTTCAAAATGATTCTGTAGCTTCTTTACCTGCAGACTTTTATGAGAAATTTAATTTAGATCATTCTCATAATATTTCTGATGCATTTGATACGAGAAGTTCTAATGATACAAAGGGGTTTGCGCTAAATCAGAAGTTTTGGGAATCAGTTGTCGCAGAATGGGAAATGGAAGGCGATAAAGTTACGAAAATCAAACTACACCCAGTAGAGCTAGGTTTCGGTTCTCGGAGACATCAACGCGGATGGCCTTCGTTGAGTAAAGATGATCATGTATTAAAACAACTACAAGAATTAAGTGAACCATATGGTACTGAGATTCATATTGAAGATCATGTGGGAATTATTTCACTGTCATAAATATAAATACAATTAGGTGAAAAATTTGCAAAATTAAGCGTATCTGTTAAATTCTAAATAATCAAAAGTTATTTTAGGGATTATGATTACCCTTTAAGATAATCTACGAAGAGAATGAGAAAATCATTCTTCTTTTGTAAATCCACCCAAGGAGGCTATCCACGTGAAAAAAGCCATCATTAATGGTCTTTTATATGACGGTACGAAGAGTGAAGTGAAGGAAGGTGCCACGATTGTATGGGAAGATGGAATCATCACTCATGTTAGTGAAGATACGGCACCACCTGCAGACGCGGAAGTTATTGATGCAAAAGGGCGTTTTGTTACACCAGGACTCATTGATAGTTTTTCGATGACAGGACTAAAAGAATACGGTATTCGCTGGGAAGGGGACGACTCCAACGAAGCATCTGGTACGGTACAACCCCATTTGTCTGTCGTGGACGGAATCAATCCCTTTGACAAAACCTTTGAGGTTGCTCGGAAATATGGAATTACTACATCCCATGTCGCTCCTGGTCCTCAGGCTGTCATTGGCGGGAAAACAGCGATCGTTAAAACGGCCGGAAGTGTTGCCGATGAAATGGTTGTCAAGCGGGATCACGGTTTGGCAGTTTCTTTTGGTGAAGTGCCAAAAGGAGCATACAGGGACAAACATAAAGTTCCACTCACGCGAATGCGGATCGCTTACTTACTGAGGGAGCAATTGCGTAAAGCAACCTATGATAAAAAATCAGAGGCATACCAAAATGAATTGTTACAGAAAGTGTTACGAAAAGAAGCTCCTGTATACATTCGAGCTCACCGGGCCGATGATATAAAAACTGCACTCAGAATCCAAGAAGAGTTTGATATTGATGTAGTACTCGTTCACGGGACAGAAGCGTATAAACTACTAGATGAACTGGCAAATAGGAAAACAAAAGTGATTGCTGGACCTTTTTACAATCCGAAATCACGGGATGAATTGAAGAATTTACATCCATCCACTACTAAGAAAATAGCAGATGCACAAATTCCGTACACACTTACCGCAAATGCTGTGCGTAATGTGTCACTAGAAGGGGCACTATCCATCAGGGAAGGTGTGTCATGCACGAACGCCCTTCACACCTTAACTTTAGGAGCTGCAGAAATTCTAGGCATCGAGAAAACAGTCGGCTCGATTGAAGTCGGAAAAGAAGCGGATCTCATCATCTGGGATGGACAACCA
>Ga0079226_10004506_pt1 | contig 10644 bp, 6 predicted proteins | sample Poulit2014_FD_76345 | JGI IMG/M metagenome (GOLD analysis project Ga0079226, IMG submission 76345) | Agricultural soil microbial communities from Georgia to study Nitrogen management - Poultry litter 2014 | ecosystem: Environmental > Terrestrial > Soil > Agricultural land | place: USA: Georgia...
AAAGTACTTTAACTTAAAAAGTAATGGAAAAATGAATCAAAAAACTCAATCAAAGTTAAATTCGACTGCTAATAGTATTTTTCAAGAAGGTAAAAGACATAAAGATATCATCCAATTAAAAAAAGATTTAAAAAAAGCTGGATTTGGCGGTATGAATATCAGTGACTTATACGGTAGCTACACTGCAAAAAGAGTGAAGGATTTGCAGAAAAAACATGGGTTAAAAGTGAATGGGATTGCTGATGAAGTTACTCTAAAAAAGATAGATGCTCTAGTGGAGCAGGAGTCTAAAAAGAAAGTTGTTTATCTTGATGCAGGTCATGGAGGATATGATCCTGGATCCGGTGCATATGGTTTAAATGAAAAAGACCTTACATTAGACATTGCTAAACGTACAAGGAAACAACTTGAAAACGCTGGTTTCAAAGTTGTGATGTCAAGAACGACTGATAAATATTCAAGTTTAACTGATCGTACAAACGAAGCTAATAAATTAAATGCTGATATTTTTGTTAGTGTGCATATTAATGCTGGTGGAGGAACAGGAATTGAAACATGGAAGATGTCCAATGGTCCTAAACCAAATGAAAGTAATCAATTAGCAAATCATATTCAAAATGAAACAATTAAACAAACCAAGGTTACGAATCGTGGCGTAAAAGACGGGAACCTACATGTAAACCGTGAATCAAAAATGCCTAGTTCATTAATAGAAGTTGGGTTTATTGACACAAAAGCTGATGTTGATAAATTAAAAACAGCTTCCTTTAAAAATAAAGTAGCCATTGGGATTAAAAATGGAATTAAAAAGTTTTTTAATATGTAATAAACAAAATAGATTTGAGACAAACTAATTCCTATAAATAAAAACGCTTGTGTTTATTAATAATAGATAAACACAGGCGTTTTCTCTTATATCTTTAGGTGAAAATATTCGATATTTATTGAGAATGTCCACCTATTTTCTTATATTTTCTGCTATTAGCGTATTTAGGAAAATAAACAACTTCATTTTACTGACCAACATTATTTGAGAAAGAGCCTAAATAAAACAAAGTCTAGCTTTTTATAATTAATAGAAAGCTAGACTTTGTTATTTATAAATGATTTATTTCATTTAAATTAAAAACATGACATTTTTTGTAACAACGGCTATAAATGACTTTTTTAATGTACTATTTTCTCTATTCATAGTATAATTTCTATGAGTTAAATGTTCAATTAATATAAGAAAATATACAATCCGAATGAAAAGGAGTTTTCAACTTATGTCGAAGCAAGACCCAACACAGACGAGAACAAAAAAACGTTTGCGTAAACGTGTTAAATTTATTATTATACCAATTATTATTGCACTTATATCAGTGATTTCTTATGGTACTTATTTATATATAAAAGCAGACTCAGCAATATCAGGTGCATATGAAAAAGATGTTCATGATAAATCGGATTTAAGAGATGATTATGTAGATCCTAAATTTGATAATGTATCCATATTGATTATGGGAGTTGATGAAAATGATAAAAGGAAAAAAAGAGAAAAATCAAGAACGGACGCCTTAATATTAGCTACACTAAATAAGGATGATAAAAGTGTAAAATTATTAAGTATTCCACGTGATTCTCTTGTTTATATTCCGGAAGTTGGTAAGGAAGATAAAATCAACCATGCGCATGCATTTGGTGGTGCAAAGGCAACAATTGACGCAGTAGAAAATACATTTGATATTCCCGTCGATTATTATTTAAAATTAAACTTTAACGCATTTGTGGATGTAGTAGATGCTGTTGGTGGTGTAGATGTAGACGTTCCATACGAATTTAAAGAATCTGATTCCAATGATAAACGAGATACTATTCATCTTTATGAAGGTTATCAAAAGTTAGATGGTGAAGAAGCATTAGCATTTGCTAGAACAAGAAAGAAAGATAGTGATTTCGATCGGGGACAACGACAATTAGAAGTAATTAATTCCATTATTGATAAATCTACATCGTTATCTTCTATCATGAAATATGATGATATTATCGAAGCAGTAGGAGATAATTTGAAAACGAATATGACATTTATGGTCATGAAAAGTTTTTTCTCATACGCAACAAATGGTAAGGGAATTGATGTTGATATGTTATCCTTAGAAGGAAATGATTATCAACCTGGAAACATTTATTACTGGCAAATAGATGATGTATCTTTACAAAATACAATCGCAACAATGAAATCACATCTTGAAATTGATGGTTATTCATTAGATGATTTAGATGATGACGGTGAGTATAAAGCTGAAAACGAAACAAACGAAGAACAAGATGGATCGTCAGATGAAGAGACTTATGAAGAAGATGTGTATGAAGATAACAATGAACAAGATAATAATAACGGATATGAAGAAGAGCAACCTTATGAAGAAAATAATGAACAGAACTATGATGAGAATTATGAACAGGATTACTATGAGGGTGCATATTAATATTATAACGGTTCTATAATACATAACGTTGGTGAAAATAATTCATGCGTTTTAGTTAACTAAAACGCATGAAGGAAATTCACTGACGTTATTTTCTTTTTATATTAGAAAACAAAAATTATACTCTATTATCTTTCCTTTTTTACTATATGTCCAATTAACCGTACAGGTTTAGTTAACATCCAGGACTTACTTTTTATTACTTGATTATATTTTTTTTCGTAATATTTTTCTTTATTTTTGTTTACTTTTTCTTTATTTAATACTTTCTTCTTTGATTTTTTTTGACCTAATTTCGATATACCTTCTAATCGTATAGGATAATACCCATCTACAATTTTTTTATCTAATCTAGAATTTATAATTTCAAAACCTAACTTCACTGGGGTATGACGTTCTTTTTCTTTTATTTTTAACACATCAGCATTTATAGGAGAAGTATTTTTTATAACTTTACTAAACTTTTCTACTTCCTCTTTCTCTCCTGCAATAATGACACTTGCTGTATTATTTCCGCTAAATTTAATATACCCATTTAAATCCATTTCACTTGCTTGCTTTCTTATCCATTCACCATAGTTAACATGTTGAATTTTTCCTTCTATCAAAAATCTTTTCATTTTAAATTCACCTTGGGGCAAATTAGGATACTGATACAGTTTTAAAATTCCATTTTCAAACTGTTTTCTTACTTCTTCTACATCAAAGTACAGTGAATCTTCTCTATTTTTATTTACAGTTTCCGGAAAATAATAATCAATTAACTTAGATGGTACATCTCTTGCCTTACCTATCATTGGAAATAGATGAGTACGAATACTTGCTTGTGTATTTATTTCAATAATGGTTGCTGTATTGCTTTTTAAATCAACCATCAAATCAACACCACCATGTGGTAGACCAGGAATTGCCTTTACCCCATCAATAGCTACTTGCTTTATTTCCTTTGATGTTTCATCAGTTATATCTACTGGATCTCCTCCAGCCGATATATTGTTTTTAGATTTCAGATATACTCGTTCATTTTTGGGTGGAACTGAAGATAATGTATAATTTTTTCGGATCAACATATTTCTAAGTTCTTGATCAACTTTTATTAAACTGGCACCTAAAATCGGACTTTGTTTCCTTAATTTGTTTTTCTCGTCAATGAGCGTACTAATAGATGATTTTCCATCTCCTATTACATTTGCGGGTATCCTTTTAATAATTCCCACTACTTCATGATCTATAACATACACACGATAATCTTCACCTTCGAAATAATCTTCAACTATTATTTCTTTATACCCTAATTTTTCCTGTATATAATTTAGCGCTTCAATAAATTCATGTTTATTTTTTATCCCAGCAATTACGCCCCTCCCACCTGTACCATCACTAGGTTTTATAACTAAAGGGTAACCATTCTTTTCAGCAAATTTTATAATTGTTTCTTTTTTTGTATTCTTTTTAAACAATTTACCTTTCGGGGTTGCTACATGATACATTTCTAAATATTCTTTTGTTTCTATTTTGTTTCTACAAATTCTCATAGCGTCTTTCGTAATTAAGCTTCCTCTTGACACAACAAATTGATGTGCTCTTTTTTCTGAAGATAATTCAAATAAAATTTTCGCTTTCGATCTATTATCATTTATAAACTTAAGGCTTAATCCTCTACGCCATCCTTCTAATGCAATGGCATAAAAACTCATAGAATAGCCTTTTGCTGATTCTGGTATTGAGTTTTCTAAATGAGGTAACCATTGAAACTCTTTAATTCCCATTTTATTCCACCTGCTATTCTTCTTATATTAAGATATATCTAAATTTGGTATCCATTTTGTCATATGAGACAGCATCCTGTCATAAACTAGTTTAGAGTCAAATTCTCCTACATCCGTTCGTATTGTTTTCTGATTTTCTACAATATCTTTCAATAAATATAATTTATAATCTTTTTTATCTGTACTATCTACATAAGTTAATTGTAATGTTGGATTATCAATTTTTAGTAATGAATTATTTGGATTACTTGATTTCTCGATATCAATTGTCATGTATCCACCAATTTGTCGATATAACCCCTTTTGTCCCGAGAAAAAATTACCTAGAGAATACGCAACAAAAGCATCCCTTCCCTTAGAATCTAGTAAAAAAGCAGGTGGTTGTAATACGTGCGGATGGTGCCCTATAATAATATCTGCACCCGCATCTGCTATATTACTAGCTGTTTCAATTTGATAAGATGTAGGTAACATTTGATATTCCTCACCAAAATGTATAGAAAGTACAACAACATCTGCTAAATCTTCCTTTCTAATTCTAGCAATTATTCTTCTTAACCATTTTACACCAACATCTTTGTACTCATTTGATAAATATTTTTTATTTGATGGTCGTTTTACTGTCCCTGAAGATTGTGTATAAGACAAAAAGCAAATTCTCAAACCATTTTTATGTATAATCCGCAGTGTTTCTTGATCTTCTACAGATTTATTAGCTCCTACATATGGCAAGCCTATTTTTTCCCAATTTTCAATAGACTTAAGTACTCCTTCTTCTCCGCGATCCATAATATGATTGTTCGCGATATTGACAATGTCTACATTATTATCTTTTAAAAAATAACCTATATCAACAGGGCTATTAAAATGCGGAAAATCAGACAAACCGATCTCTTCTCCAGCAATAATTGATTCTTGATTCACGATAATTAAATGGTCTTCATTAAATAAGTTTTTAACTTCCCCTAACATGTAATCAAAATTATAACCTTTTCCATTAGTTTTTAACGCTTTATCATAAACTCTTTTATGTAACAAAATGTCTCCTGTTGCACCTATTGTTACTTTATTTTGTTGTTTCATAATTCCTCCTGTTATTTCTTAATTTTATTTCCGAATTTCAAATCCTAATTTTATAATTGAATCCCATTCTAAAGCTTGTACTTTTTTTACTACAGCTTTTCTCGGACCTTTCTTACATTGCTTTTGAAATTCCTCTACTTTCTTTTCATTTCCACCGACGACGACGACTACATTTCCATTTTTCAAATTACGTGTATAACCCGATAGTCCTGCTTTAACCGCCCTCGTTTTAATCCATTTCCTAAACCCTACTTTTTGCACTTTACCAGATATTATATACCTAGTTTTATAAAATTTTCCGGATGGCGCGTCAGACATAGTAATTTCCTCAGCCACTTTTTTCTTTAAAATGTCTCGAACATCACAATAATCAAAAAATAAACTTGTCTTGTCGTTTGCATTATTTGACGTACCTTTATAATAGTAATCTAGTATTTTTGCTGGAATATTATGTGGCGTTCCTTTCATTGGGAATACATGCATAGCAATATCAGCTGTTGCGTTTATCTCTAAAACCATTTTTTTATCTTTATTAATAATAATGTCTACCCCAGCATGGTGTAAATTTGGAATAGATTTAACGGCGTCTATCGCTAACTGTTTAGACTTTTTATCCAAATCATCTGTTGCATCGATAGGATCTCCACCAGCAGAAATATTGGCTTGTCCTTTAAGACGAATATATTCATTCTTTTGCGGAACATCATCTATCGTTATTTCTTGTTTGTTTAGATATGTTATTACTGTATCATCAATTTTAATTAGCTTTTTTGCTAAATAAGGATTTTCTTTTCTTATTTCATTCTTTTTTTCAATTAATTGTTTTATTGTACTTACTCCATCACCAATGACATTAGCGGCAATTCTTTTGGTAGCAGCCACTACCTCATTATCCACCACATACACACGATATTCTTCGCCTTCTACGTACTCTTCTATTATCAAGTCTTGATAGTCTTCATAATTTTCCTTTACTTGTTGGATAGCTTGAAATAATTCATCGTCACTTTGAATATTGGTTGTAACACCTTTTCCTAAACTTCCTAAAGCCGGTTTTACAACTAGCGGATATTTCAAAGATTTGATTGCCTTTTTCAATGTTGTTTGATTTATATCTTGATTTACTTTAATTCCTTTTGGTGTTGATACTTTTGATTTTTTTAAATATTCCTTTGCTTTATCTTTATGATGTACAGTATCAACCGCTTCATTAGACACTTTATCTCCTCGTGAACGATAAAAATAATGGAGATTCTCCCCATCTTTTTCCGATAAGGAGAACGACTTACCTAAGGGATTAAAGCCTACTATTCTCATATCTTTCTTTTTTGATAAGTCGTCATACCAAGTTAAGGTTAATCCACGACGCCATCCTTCTAATGCCATCAAGTATGCATCAATATTAAATCCTCTAACGCCTTTCATCATTCTTACTGTTAACCAATTTGGAAATGTATCTGTCATTGTCCACACCCCATTCAATTTTATATAAAAATATAGAAGAATCTCGCTTCTTCTATATCTTTATTTGCTTTACTTATTCTTTTTTCGGATTGGTTCTGTTATGTTCCAGGATGTACTATTTAAAATATGATTAATATCTTTTTCTAACCGGTCTTTTTGTCGAGTTAAACGGACAAATTCTTGTTCTGCTTTTCTTAAATTATGACGTACTGAACGTAGTCCTTTTCCAACAGACGTTTCTATAATATCAAACCCGATTGAGACAGGTTTACTATAATATTCCATACGAACACGTTTGATATTTGAACCTCGTGGATATTGATTCAATATATCCCTAAAGTTATCCACATTTTCTCGGTTTGTTCCAGCTACAACAATTTCAATTTCGTCATATACTTTATTTTTTACATAACCATGTAAATCTCGATCAAATGCTTGTTTTTTTAACCAACGGTGATAAGATTCTTTTTGAACATTACCTGTTACAGTAAACTTTCTAGCATGAATTTCTCCCAATGGGGCATCTTGAACTTCCACTTCTAATGCAGAGCGATTCTCCATCGGTTCTAACACTACAGACATATCAAAATAAATCTTTGAGTTTGTTGTATCTATGCCTTGAGTTTCTGGGAAGTAATAATCAATAATGGCTCCTGGTATATTCCTTGCTTTTCCTCGTAAAGGATATAAAATACCACCTATTTGAGCTGTTGCATTAATTTCTAATACGTATGCAGGATCTTTTAAGTTTTTATTTTCATTGATAATGATATCCACACCTGCATGAGTAAGTCCCGGGAATGCCTTTAAAGCATCAACAGCAATTTGTTTAATATCATCTGAAATTTCATCCGTTACATCAATTGGATCTCCACCACTAGAAACGTTTGTTTTTTCTCTTAAAGGAATATACTCTCCTTTCGGTGGAATACTTGTTAAGTCATAACCTTTCTTTTCAATAAATTCTAGTATCTCTACATCAATGTGAATGAGACAACTATTTAATCTTGCATTTCGACGTCGTTCACGGTTTTTCATATCGATTAGCTTTTCTATCGTATGTACACCATCTCCTGTTATATTGGCAGGAATTCTGTTATATGCTGCTACCACTTTATCATCTACAACATATAAACGGTATTCTGGTCCATAAACATGTTGCTCTACAATTACTTCTCCATAACCTAAATCATGTCGAACATACTTAAGTGCATTAAGAAATTCTTCATTACTATTTATGTTAGTTACAACACCGTCACCTAAACTAGCGTTGGTTGGCTTAAATACAATTGGAAAATCGATCGTTTTACTAAATTCAATTAATTCTTCATCTGTTGTCTCTTCTGGGAAGCCTTTTCCTTTAGGTACTGGCACTCCGTATTCAGCTAAAGTATTTTTAGTGATACCTTTATCATCTACTAAGTCAACCGCTTCATTAGACACTTTATCTCCTCGTGTACGAAAGAAGTAATGTGTTCTATCTTTCGAACTCAAAGAAAACAATCTTCCGGGTGGGTTTACACCAAAGATAATCATATCATCGAAATGCTCTGAATCCTTTGTGTACCATTTAAGTTTTAGTCCTCTTCTCCACCCTTCTAAAGCAACCGCAAATGCATCAAGACGTGTTTTTCTAGCATTTTTCACGATTTTATTAGGTAATTGGGGTAAACTAACACCTCTTATATCAATCACTTTTTTTTACTCCTTTTATTTACCAAATATTTTTTTAACGGCTCCAGCAACTCGGACTGGATAAGTTATTTTCCATGATAAACTTCTTTTAAGCTTTCTTCTTTCCACTTCTAAATCCTTTACTTCTAATTGTAATGTTTCAATCTGTTCTTGATATGCTTCTAATTCACTTGTTGCAGTATATAAGTTTGCTCTAGAATCGAATCCTACTTTCACATATCCGTCATAATCTGACTCTTGGATTTCTAAAACTGTAGCTCGTTCTTCATCTTCTGTTATGCCATTTTTAAAATCATCAACCATTTCTTTATCTGTTCCGCCGACTACAATACTTATTGCATCATCATTTACATTTTCAACATAACCATTTAGTCCACGTTCAAATGCTTGTTTTCTAAGCCCTAAATGGTATCCCAAATCTTGTACTTCCCCAATGACATAATATTCTTTCAGGTGAATTTTCCCTAATGGAGCCTGAGAAACGGTTGATACAGTAGCTTGGCGTGTATCCAATGGCTCTAATACATCATAAAAGTCAAAATATATTTTCTCTCTTTCAACTTGTACATTTTTTGTTTCTGGGAAATAATAATCAATAATTGCTGCTGGTACATCTCGTGATTTACCTTCTATCGGAAAAAGAATTCCACCTAATTGCGATGTTGGGTTTAATTCAATGACATAAGCAGATTCTTTTCCATTTTCATCTGTATGCACCATTAAATCAACTGCACCTTGAACAAGTCCTGGAATTGCATGTAATGCTTGTATTGCTGTATTTTTGAGTTCATCAGATAATTCATCATATACATCGATTGGATCTCCTCCAATGGAGATATTACTTATGTCACTTAAGTAAATTATCTCCCCTTCAGCTGGAATTGATTCTAATTGATAATTGGAACGTCCTATATACTCAATTGTTTCTTGATTTACCTGTATTGAACAAGAAACAAGTCGAGGATTTAAATTACGTTCATTGTTTTTTATTTCAATTAACGATTCAATGGAATTAATACCATCTCCAATAACATGCGGAGCTACACGTTGAATTGCCCCTACTACTTTATCTCCAACAACATATAATCGATAATCATTTCCTGCTACGTAATTCTCTACAATAATGTTCTCTGGATTATATTCTGTTTTCAAATAATCAATAGAATGTTCAAGTTCGCCAATGGTTCGAATATCTGACATTACTCCTCTACCAAAACTACCATCCGTCGGTTTGATTACAATTGGAAACCCAATTTCGTTCGCATATTGTACCATTTCATCAATAGTTGCCGTTTTGGAAAATTGCTTTCCATCTGGTACAGGTATTCCATTTTTAGAAAGAATTTGTTTCGTTATATCTTTATTCATTCCTTGCTCTACAGCTTCATTCGGAACTAAATCCCCTCTCGTTCGGAAGAAATAATGGGTTTTCTCCTTAGATTGTAAAGAAAATAACTGACCTGGTTGATCGACGAACCACGTTTTCATGTCCTTAAACTTTTCAGAATCTTTCACATGCCACCTTAAAGTTAGACCTCTTCTCCAACCTTCAAGTGCTACTACATATGCATCTAAATAATTTCCTTCTGTTTCTGATATAACTTCTGGTGATAAATGAGGTAACCAATTATCATTCATGCTACCCATTGAATTTCCTCCTTAAATGTTTATCCATTCGTTCCTACTATTTTGGTCTGATTATTAATCCCTTTATACATTTCAAACTGTTTTCCATTCAATAAATCGTCTACTAATCTCGCTTCCGCATCTAGAAAGTAATCGCCTAACAGTTGATCTGTTCGTTCGTCAAATTCATCATAGTTCCCTGGTTTTGGGGTGAATTCTCCAAAAATCAAACCATCTTCTCCGCGTAAAAAGTCAATACGTAAAAATGGAACAGGGATTTCACTACTTATTCGTTCAGCAAGGCTTATTTCTTCGTCTGTTACACCTAAACCTTTAAATAGGCTTTCTTCATATTTACCCGTTCCTATTCGCTTTCCTTCCACTGTCCACCAACATTGTCTAACCTCAGGATCACGAACAATTTCTAATATGAGCCCTACTTTTCCATAAAAACTATAAAACTTTAAATCTCGCGCTGATGTTTTTTCACGTCTACTTTCATACACAAGCTGTTCCACTATCCAACTATCGTTTTC
>Ga0079226_10004507_pt1 | contig 10643 bp, 7 predicted proteins | sample Poulit2014_FD_76345 | JGI IMG/M metagenome (GOLD analysis project Ga0079226, IMG submission 76345) | Agricultural soil microbial communities from Georgia to study Nitrogen management - Poultry litter 2014 | ecosystem: Environmental > Terrestrial > Soil > Agricultural land | place: USA: Georgia...
CGTTCTGCTTTGGTAACGCATATATAAGGATAACTCTTATCGTCCTTCAAAAGCACATTATATCGCGGCCGATGCTTCTTAATCAAATTGTTTTCCAGAATCAGTGCTTCCGATTCAGAATCGGTTACGATCACCTCAAGGTCCGCAATCTTTTTAATCATTACCCGTATGCGTCCATCATGGCCCCCGGACTTATGGAAATACGATTGTACGCGGTGGCGCAATCGCTTGGCCTTGCCCACATAGAGTATCCGGTCTTTCTTATCCTTAAACATGTAAATACCCGGTGAAAAGGGTAAATGTGCCACCTTCTCTTCCACATCAATATTTGCTGTCTCTTCACTCATCAGACACTATAATCTTCATTTATTGTCAAAAAGCACAATGAAAGGAACTTACAAAAGCTTTTACTGTAACTCATTCTATTCTTGTTTATTTTGTACCCTGAAATTAAGCAGTCAATAGCGGTTAATGAAACCCAAAGTTTATATTTTGTTTAGTTATGAGGTATACTGAGACGAACCCACGCCTGCCTATTCATTTCGAGGATGACCATTTACTTCTTATTAATAAGCCGGCCGGCGTGCTTTCACAGGGAGACCGCACCGGAGACCCAGACGTGGTCAGTTTATGCAAAAAATATTTATCCCAACCAGGCACATCCGCCCATCCTCCTTTTGTTGGACCGGTCCATCGGCTGGATCGTCCCGTCAGCGGATTAATGCTGGTGGCTAAAACTAGTAATGCCGCTAGCCAGCTGTCTAAACAGGTCCAGAACAGGACTATTCAGAAAACATATCGAGCTGTCGTTCAGGGAGAGGCGCCTGCCAATGGCATGCTTGTCCACCATCTAAAGAAAGACAGGACGCGTAATATTGTTCAAGCGGTCAAACCCGGGATAAGTAAAGCTAAAAGGGCTGAACTTTCTTTTGTTTGTCTTTCCGCAAAGGAAAAATTGACGCTATTATCCGTACACCTTCAAACCGGTAGATCTCACCAAATTCGCGTTCAGCTGGCGGAAGAGAATTATCCTGTCTGGGGTGATTATAAATATGGAGCCGCCCAACCCGATGGACGTGAAATTGCGTTGCAGGCAGCAGAGCTTGTATTTGAACATCCCTTTAGCGAAAAACGTTTGAAATATGAGCTGGATTTGCCTGAGTGGGAGCCCTGGAACCAATTTTAATCTCTTGATTTATTAGAGACTATCACCTTGAGACCTGTGCAGCAAGAACTACATATTATAGAAGAAGACAATAATCTCATTTGGGGATTGATTATTCTTATTTTTTCTGCCTTGGGTACGTACCTGCTGGATGGAGCCTTTGTGAATATATTCAGTGCTCAGCAGATAACTGCTTTTATATCTTTCTTAATCAGCTTTATAGGGCTCTTTAAACTCACGGAGGACAAATATCATTTAGCATTGCGCTTCGAAGGCAACATTTTAAATATTGAAATCTCCAAAGGACGCCACACTATTGACAACCTCAAAATTGATGGTAGTGATATCGCGGCTCTTGAGTTTAGGCCGGAGCGCAGCCGCTCCTCCGGTGAAGCCCGCTTCGACTACTCCCGGAGCTACCATCTAATGTGGCGCAAAGCTAACGAAGTGAGTTACCAAAAGCTTTTAGCATTAAATTCTACGGACATTACACTCCAGGTAGATGATATAGCTGATATTATGCGTTATATAAAGAAACGTGTTCCTGAAGCTGATATTCCAATAGAGCAGGCCAGTTTTTTTAATCTATAACACAACTTTTTATCATCTCCTAATAGACCTTATCTATTCACCACCTTAACCAATATCAATTATCAATTCCTTGCATATCGGGATACCTTAATCAACGCATCGCGGGCCTGAAAGACAGGCACAAATTTTAACAATAAATATTATAAATTTTTTACAAAAATATGATAACAGTTGGTCAGAAGTTTCCAAATTTTGACAAAAATGCTTGTATTTCTATCGAAGAAGATGAAGAATTTACTCGCATCACATCCGATATTCTTGATAATGATGTTGATCAATGGACCACGATGTTCTGGTGGCCTAAAGACTTCACCTTTGTTTGCCCCACTGAAATAGCTGCATTTAACGATAGTTTTGGGGAGTTCCGTGATCGTGACTGCACGCTGATTGGAGCCTCCACTGATTCTGAATTTGTACACTTGGCATGGCGAAAAGACCACGAAGACCTGCGCGACCTAAAATTCCCTATGCTTGCCGATACTTCTAAATCACTGGCAGATGAATTAGGCATATTGGAGCCGGAAGAGCGAGTAGCTTATCGGGCAACCTTCATTATTGACCCGGATGGCATTATTCGCTGGTCATGCGTAAATGACCTTGATGTAGGTCGGAATGTTGACGAAGTCATTCGCGTTCTGGATGCGCTTCAAACAGACGAACTTTGCCCCTGCAACTGGGAAAAAGGTGAAGAAACACTGACTGCTTAATTTAACATTTTATTCCATGTTTCAGATAGCTGACGATACGAAGGAGATAAAAAAAGATTTACTGGAAGATTTGGAGCTTGATGAGAGCTACTCTACTTCCTCCCTGAATGCTCTGATAGAGGGTGATTCGCGTTATGTCAAGGATCTGCGGATCAATTTAAAAAACACTCTCAACTCTGATCACATCAGTGAAAAGGAAACGGCATTAATTGCGCTGGCCATCGCAGCCAACTTCAAAAACGAACCCCTTAAAGAGCACTTTAAAGCGCTCGCTGGTAAGCATAACGCAACCTCTGAGGAAATAGGAGATACCACAGCTTGTGCTTCATTACTATCAGCAAATAACGTGTTCTATCGGTTCCGTCATTTTGTTAATAAAGAGGAATACAACAATATGGCAGCCGGTATTAAGATGAATATCATGGCCAAACCAAAGCTTGGGAAAGAGTTTTTTGAGCTGGTAAGCCTTGCTGTTTCTGCAGCTAATGGCTGTGAGATGTGTGTCAAATCGCACGAAAAGTCTCTGCTAAAAATGGATAGCACTAAGGAACGAATCTTCGATGCAGTTCGTTTAACGGCTGTTATTACCAGTTTAGATAAAATTGTGTACTAACGACTATCCCTTATCATAATCCCTAAAGGCGGCGTACCTGGAATATGGACGCCGTCTTATTTTTTTATATTAATGTCGTTATTGGATTATCTGCCACTGGGTATATGCTCAAATTATCATGATAATTGAATAAATCATAAATATGTCCGCAAGAGTTATACCCGAATAATCATGGATTAGAAAGAGATAGTACGTCACATTGACACCTTCCAGGTTTAGTGCTATACCCTATCCGCTATACGTTTTTGGGCCGAATAGGTTATAAATGCTCTTATCCAGACAAAAATCCTCCGTTGCTCCCACTTCCGGGTCCGTTAAACCGGTTCCTGCGAAAATCTGGCTGTCATCTTTGCCATCAGTTCCTTTCAATCCTATTGACATGCCCCATCTGTTCTTGATTATAGCCCGGTCTTTGCCATCGTCTCTCATCAATACAATAATCGGATTGCACCAATCATCGTCGTCTTTAGGACCATAGAACTCACAGGTTTTGTAATTTAAAATAATAATCGCCTATCGCTCCAATAACTTCGGCGGTTAAGCCTTCTCCGACATACATAACGCTGCCGTCTACACTGCAGTTCCTACCTTTCCTGCCATTTATACAAAGCCCGCCAGCTAAGCCGGGTTCACTGTCTCTTTTGGAAAGGGTTATCTGGTTACAACCATTCCAAGCGAATTTCACGCTGATGCCTTTCCGATTTGTTCAATTAAGTACCGTACCGGCTTTCACACCGGTACGGTCAGGTCATCAGGTACATTCATAACCTCAAAGAGCATCTCCCAAAACAATGATGATGGATTATTTATTCTGCTAACAAGAATTATTTTATAGCTGAAGTTAGACCTTCTAAGTTCTTATACATGTTAGTAATAGCAATATTCATCCGTGTTTATTATTATATACGTATATTTAATATTAGTTAGGTCATCTTATTTTAATTGCTACTGCCATAGATGAATAATAAAGGGATCACCCAGCTGTTGATACGTCTCAAAGAGGGCGAGGATAACGCATGGAATAAGCTATACCCTCGCGTATATGAAGAACTCAAGGCCTTGGCTTATAGTCATATGAGTCGGCAGTCGCCTGCACACACCCTCTCGCGTACGGAACTGGTTCATGAAACTTATTTAAAAATGATTAATCAGGCGCAAGTTGAGTTTGCAGACCGCAGTCATTTTTTGGCCATTGCCTCGCGATGTATGCGGCAAATTCTAATCGATTACGCTCGAAAGAAATATGCTGACAAACGCGGTGGTAAAGAAATAAATCTGACCTATATCGATGAAATCTTTGAGGATCAAAAAAACAAGGCAAAAGAACTTATTGATATCGATGACGCTCTGAAACGCCTGGAAAAGCTCAGTGAACGTCTTAGTAAAGTGGTAGAAATGCGTTTTTTTGGTGAGATGACAATTGATGAAACAGCTCAGGCCCTTGGAATTTCCGAAAGCACGGTTAAAAGGGATTGGCTGAAAGCACGAGGGTGGTTATATAAAGAACTAAAGGGACGGTTTGAGATTGAATAGCTACAGGTACCCGATTTTATTAATAATTTATCAAGTAAGCATTTTTACTGCATAAGTACGTTTTTATGGCCAGAGACCAACAATAAATTATAATCCGTAAATATACATTTTTTAATTAAAAGTACTCACCGAGGCTTGCCAAGGGTACACATAGGAAAGTTTGAAAAGATAGGGTTTTCATTAAGATAAAGGATTAACTTTATCCTGTCCAAAACTTCGGGGCACGGTCCCGAAGATTGTTTATTCTGAGATTAGGATAAAACAGAACTCTGCTATAAAAAAGTGTTAGCCAGTGTTGTGTTAACTTACTAAATGTTTTTACTGATAAACTACCATGGGTGACTGGGATAACATAGAAAGCATTCTTGATAAGGCTTTAGCCCTTCCGGAAGGAAAACGGAAGGATTATATCAACGAAAAATGTTGCGGTGATAATAAGTTAAAAAGTGAAGTCACACAGCTTTTAGATTCGATTACTGCTTCTGAGGGCTGGCTGGAAAACCCGCAAGTTTATAAGAAAGGTCTTTATCAGGGAGTTTCCAGTGATATTGAAACTATCGATATATCCGATTCACTCATTGACCAAGACATTGGAAACTATACCATAAAAGAAAAGCTTGGCCAGGGTGGCATGGGTACCGTATATCGGGCCGAGCGTTCAGACGGTACCTTTGAGCACCAGGTGGCGATTAAGGTAATCCGGAGTGAGCGGGCCACCGATGCGAATATTCGACGTTTTGAGCGGGAAAGGAACATTTTAGCCGGTCTTAATCATCCCGGCATTGCCAGGCTTTTTGACGGAGGTATCACTGATCAGGGTATTCCCTACCTTACTATGGAATATATAGACGGTATTGCTATTGACCAGTACTGCCGGACCAATAAATTGTCCATTGATGAGCGCATCAATTTATTCCAAAAGGTGCTGGATGCCGTAATGTATGCGCATAAAAGTCTGGTGGTTCACCGTGATCTTAAACCTGAAAATATTTTGGTCACAGCTGACGAACAAATTAAGATATTGGATTTTGGAATTTCCAGCCTACTCGAAACCCATAGCAATACCGATTCCTCCCATTCAATTACCGGTGGACGCCCTTTTACCCTTCGGTATGCTGCGCCAGAGCAGGTGAAAGAACAGCCTATTACAACAGCTACTGACCTGTATGCACTGGGAGCTGTTTTTTACGAATTGCTGTGTGGCAATCATCCGCTGAAAATGAAAGAAAAATCATTCTATGAGAGTGAGCAACTTATTCTGAGTCAATGTCCACCTGCTCCCAGTTCAAATATGTCAGCTGGACAGCAGCAATTTAAGAATACAATTCGAGGTGACCTTAACGCCATCGCTTTAAAGGCGCTTCGTAAAGAGCCGGAACAACGCTATCGCACGGCAAACCATTTTTTACACGATTTAACTGCTTATCAGCGAGGATTACCGGTTTCTGCCCGCCCTTACTCTCTAAAATATCGCTCGCGGAAATTCCTTACTCGCCATAAGTATGTAATTGGTGTTGCAGCCTGCTTCCTGGCACTTATCATCGCCTTATCCACAATCTATACCCTGCGGATAACGGAAGAGCGAAACAACGCCCGTTTGGAAGCACAAAACGCCATCCAAATAAAAAATTTACTTAATGGCATTTTACAACAGACCGATCCCTTTATTCAAACGAACAGAAATTTGTCTCTGGTCGATATTCTTGATAATGGATCCATGGAAATCAGAAACAGCTTAGTAAATAAACCCCAGATAAAGGCCGAGCTTTTAGGTATTATCGGTGATAATTATGTTAGGTTGGGAAATTTTGACAAAGGAGAAGAGTTACTGAATGAGGCTATTGATCTGCATGAACCATCAAATTTAATTAGTATTGAAAGAACCTATATTAACAATCTGAACCGAATAGGGTTGGTTTACTTGCGGACCGGCCGCTACAAAAAGGCTAAAACGGCTTATTTAGAGGCGCTTGCAACGTCCCGGAACGTCTTTGGACCAGAATCTCAGATTGCGATTGATATTTACGTAAACCTGGGATTGGTCTATCGCGATATGGGACAATATCTTAAATCCAGGGAATACTATAATACTGCCCTGATCTTAGCTGATTCTTCACAAAAACGGACTATTGCTCTTTCCATTGGAAACCTTGCCGAGGGCTACCGCGACCAAGGTCTGTTTCAGGAAGCTATTGACCTACATAAAAAAAGCCTAAAGCTTAAGCAACAACTGCTTGACAGTCCACATCCCGTTATAGCCAGTGCTTACAACAGCTTAGCATTTACTTATCAGCAAAGTGGGCAATATCAAAAGGCCGATTCGCTTCATCAAATTGCATTATCGATGCGACGCACCTTATTCCCTCCTGACCACCACCATATTGCCTCCTCCCTCATCCGGCTGGGCTTGCTTAAAATAAAGCAATTGCTCCCCCAGGAAGCGGAGCAGTTTCTAACGGAAGGCTACGATATTCTGAGTCGTAAACTCCCCGAGAATCACTGGCAAATAATCGGTGCCCGCGGTGGACTGGCCGTCAGCCGTGCCATGCAGGGCGAATTTGAAACCAACCTTCCCATAGTTGAGGAGACCTATCAAAACTATATGGAAAATTTCGGCACTGACGACTGGCGTACACGCGAAGCAGCCGGCGCCCTGGCCAGTTTATATCATATTTGGGGAAAGACGGAAAAAGCCAACTACTACTCCCGCCGGCAGTAGACAGCTACCATGCCGTCAACTTACCTGATAGCAATACTTATAAATATAATGGCCTTTTTTATCCCACAGTTACGTTTACAATAGCAGGAAGGTACTGGTCATTAAAGAAGGATAAGCGTTAACACTATATTAATATAAAAATGGACAAAGAAAGTTGGGTAAAGGAAAAACTATTGTCGACCGGGATCTTGACCTCCATGCGAAGACAGACTGGCTTTTGTTGAAAAACAGTGAAGTAGTCTTCGTAATGCAGGACTAAGTTCAATCCATATATAGCAACCAGATTTTCTTAATGTAAATTTTCCAACAAACACACCGGCAATCCTCTTTTTGACGGTAAACACTCATTTGTAAAATCTAACTGTTTGCGTTAACGGCCACAGCTTAAATTTAAAATAATGTAAATTACTTATTGGTTCAAAAACTATTTAATATGTAAGCGTTTGTGCCTATTAAAAGCTTCGTAATTCATTTGCTTCCTTAATAAAGAAAAAGTTTTCTGTATAATAAAAAGTGTTAGGACTTGCCATTTTCAGCAAACTTAACAGGGCTATCAATACAGATTAAACTTCAAAATTGAAAAGGTGATGAAAAAACAATCTCATCCTCGCAGCAGTATTGGACTCGAAGAATTAGGTCTCGAGAACAACAACGAAATCCTATGGAACTTACTTCCTTCAGAGCTTTATGAGGAGGCCATCAAAAATGATGAAGCAGTGTTGACAGATGACTATGCCATCCGCGTTCTAACCGGCAAATACACTGGTCGCTCGCCCAGTGATAAGTTTATTGTGGACCAACCTTCCATTCATGATGATATTGACTGGGGCGATATCAACCAACCCATCGAAGAAGAGGTATTTAATCATCTGTACCACAAGGTAATTGACTATCTGGGCGAGCAGAAAATTTATGTTAAGGATTGCTATGCAGGAGCCGATAAAAAACATCAGCTCAACGTACGTGTTGTCAGTGAAGCCGCTTACCACGGACTCTTTGCCCACAATATGTTTGTACGTCCGAATGAAGAAGAACTAAAGAATCATGATCCCGATTTTACGGTATTAGCTGCCCCCAACTTTAAAGCCGATCCGCAAAAGGACGGAACCAAATCCGAAGCCTTCATCTTCGTCAATTTTGACCAAGAGATCATCCTCATTGGTGGAACACTATACTCCGGGGAGGTAAAAAAGGGAATCTTTGGAGTAATGAACTATCTGTTGCCTAAAAAGGGCGTTATGGCTATGCACTGCTCCTCTAATATGAGCAGGGACGGCGATACCGCTGTCTTTTTTGGACTCTCGGGAACCGGAAAAACAACCCTTTCCTCCGATCAGGATCGTATTCTCATCGGCGATGATGAGCACGGCTGGAGCGAAGACGGCGTATTCAATATCGAAGGCGGGTGCTACGCTAAAACAATTAATCTTTCCGAAGATGGTGAGCCGCTGATCTATGCCACTACCCAAATGCCCGGAACCATCCTTGAAAATATGGTACTGGACCGCAACCGCAAACCCGACTACAGCGATACCCGATATACCCAAAATATGCGCTGCTCTTACCCTATTCATTATATCCCTAATGCGTCTGAATCCAGTACCGGTGGCCATCCAAGCAATATTATCTTTTTGACCTGCGATGCTTTTGGCGTACTCCCTCCGATCTCTAAACTCAGTCCTGAGCAGGCTATGTATCACTTTATTAGCGGATATACGGCCAAAGTAGCAGGCACTGAGCGCGGAGTGACCGAGCCACAAGCCACTTTTTCGGCATGTTTTGGAGCGCCATTTATGCCCTTGCACCCTACGGTCTATGCAGAGCTGCTGGCCGATAAAATCCGGAAGCATAGCTCCAATGTATGGCTTATTAATACCGGATGGACCGGCGGACCTCATGGCGAAGGCCATCGGATAGCCCTCCCTTATACGCGGAAAATGCTGAGCGAAGCGCTTCACGGAAACCTGGATAATATCGCTTATGAAGCTGATCCGATCTTTGATCTGGCTATTCCACAATCTGTATCGGGCGTTCCGAATGAAGTCCTCATTCCTCGCAATACCTGGAGTGACCCAAAAGCCTATGACGCCAAAGCTGAAAAACTGGCTAATATGTTTACGGAAAACTTCCAACAGTTTAAAGGCATGGCTAAAGCCGAAATAACAAAAGCCGGGCCGAAGGTCTAAATAGTTTATCTGTTAAAGGTTGTTGGCCATTGAGAAACGAACTTCTTGGTGGCCAACAACAATTATCCTACGCCGGCGAAGGAAACCCGCGAAGCCATAGGAGTTCGCGATCCTAACCTGCTCCGGTAATTAGATCATTGTAAATATACGACGGTACCATCACAAGACGCTGAGCATAAATCACATGGGAGACCCACCTGTAACATTGCTAAATCCAACCAGCAAATTTTATAAATAAGCGATGAGTTAAAGCGCTGAAGTAGACTGCATTTAAGATTTCCAATTAGTCTTTCACCGGCCGATTTTCAGGATATCAGGAGTCGGTCGTACTTTCCGGTTATAATCCAGAACGCTTGGGAATACTGATGTTTTGGCCTCTCCTCTACTGCATTAACGTTTCGTAGTGCAGACAGAACTGTGGCACAGACTGCACGTCAGCGCCCTCCTAATTTACTGAAGAGAGGCTTATAATGATGTATTTCTAATTTTCACGAATAAAAAACCATCTGCCATGGAAAAATGTCTTGGCCAAAGCCAAAACCCTTGCTTCCAGTACAAGATTAAAATATAAATAAAAGCAGACAGATACGGGTAGTTTGCTATCCAAACATAAGACAATTTTAAAGGCGTATTCTAATACCACATGATATTAAGTTGGAGATCGTCAAATATTGTTTTAACCTAAAACGGTATGGAATTGCAAAAAAACAGACAGTGGTTTTAGGTTGATTAAGCGGCTATAGGTTGTTGTGTTACATTTTTTCGATTTGAGCCGTAATTTTGTAATCCAGGCCGTCCACCGGGGATAGGCCCAGAGTCCCGGACCTCTCCACTATAGAATTCCACCTCTATGATCAACCATAAATTGATAAACTATTTAGAGTGAACCGTAAAGATGCCCCCGCCCTTTCTTAAAATATCACGCTGCATCAGGGCTCCATCCAATCCCCATTGCAGATCTGTTCTTTTTTTCGGGCGTTTGCTTGTCAACTCCATTGTCTGGAAAACTACGTTCGGAATCGACTTTATAGGCGCTACGTCAGCGATAATTGCACTGGTCTTGCAGTCCTAAATCATCGGAAATTCTTTAGGGCATTTAGTGTTTGCTGGAGTTTGTTTATTATGATAA